>Ga0172372_10002676_pt1 | contig 26830 bp, 43 predicted proteins | sample LakKiv5m_2_FD_114544 | JGI IMG/M metagenome (GOLD analysis project Ga0172372, IMG submission 114544) | Freshwater microbial communities from Kabuno Bay, South-Kivu, Congo - kab_092012_9.5m | ecosystem: Environmental > Aquatic > Freshwater > Lake | place: Democratic Republic of the Congo...
CAAGTTTTGTCAGGCACGACCCCGTTGTTCACGGGACGGATCACGGATATAGACGTTGAATACTCGTTTGATCTCAGCACGGTGACGATCACGGCGGCAGACGACTTCGTGTTGATCGCGAACACGTCGATCGGTTCTGCGTTCACGCCGAGCGCGGAGTTGTCGGGAACGCGCGTCACCAGCATCCTTGACTTGCCCGAAGTCGACTATCCGTTGACGACACGCGACATCGACGCGGGTGTTTCGACGGTCGGCGCATATCAAGTCGGTGCGAACACGAACGCCGCCGCCTACCTTCAACGCGTCGCACAAGCCGAACAAGGGCTGTTCTTCTGCGCCGCGAACGGCGACTTGACGTTCACGGATCGCGTCACGTCGGTGTTCGCGACAAGCGTCGCGACGTTCGCGGACAACGGATCGGACATCAAATATCAAGGGATAGAAACAATCTATGATCAGAAGTTCTTGTTCAATCGTGTTCAAGTGACACGTGAAGGCGGCACGGTTCAGGCGGCTGACGATGCGACATCGCAAACCGAGTACGGGATCGCGACGTTGACGATCGACAACTCGTTGTTGAGTAGTGACACGGCATCGTTGACGTTGGCGACCAAATTGCTTGACATCTACAAACAACCCGCCTACCGTTTCGACAACATTCAGTTGGTCGTTTCCGCATTGACAGAAAGTAATCGAAACGCCGTGTTGGCGATCGAAATGGGTGATGTCGTCACCGTGACACGAACGTTCGCGACGGGTAGCCCCGCATCAGTTTCGGACGACTACGGGGTCGAACGCATAACACACCAAGTGTTGCCCGATCGACATGTCGTGACGCTCGGTTTATACGTCGCCGACATCGTGTTCCCATTCGAATTGGACGACGCAACGTTCGGCGTGTTGGATGCCGACAACGCCTTGACCTGAGTGGTAGGATTGTAGGCATGGCAGGTGCAGGGTCAAAGTTATTTGTAGCGGGCGACGTGCTGACAGCCGCGCAAGTCAACACGTTTCTTATGGATCAGACGATCATGCGGTTCGCGACAACGACCGCGCGCGACAACGCGTTCGGTGGTGCAGGCGAAGCGACGCTCGCCGAAGGAATGTTCGCGTATATTGACGCAGACGACACGCTCTACTACTACTCTGGATCATCGTGGTCGAAGTACGGCATCAACAACGACTCCGATCAACTAGTGTTGGGCGCGGCACTATTCGCGTGAAGGATCAACAACATGGCAACGTATAGCAAGATCAAACTCGGCGGTTCGACGGACGGGCGAATGATCAAAGTCGCGGCGACCGCAACAGCAGGCACGACGATCCACACGGGTTCATCGACCGCGACAACGATCGATGAAGTATGGCTCTACGCGGTCAACTCGGACACGACCGATCGCAAGTTGACGATTGAGTACGGTGGTACGTCATCACCTGACGACTTGATCGAACAAACGATCACCGCCGAGTCGGGATTGGTTCTTGTTGTCGCGGGTTTGATCATCGTCGGCAACGCGACCCCGTTGATCATTCGTGCGTTTGCCGCAACAACGAACGTCATCAACATCGCAGGATATGTCAATCGAATTACGGCATAGGCTTTAAGCGATGTCCAGATACGGTCTGCGCACACTTGTTGGCGACAACAGAAAAGTCACGAGTCTAGGAAAGAAACCTGCGGCTGGTATCGGTGTCGTTCAGGGCTACGGCGTGGCGACGGGCGGTTCGTCGTCTAGCATCACCGTTTCAAGTCAGAACTATACGCTTCTGACTTTTACGAGTGACGGCACTTTGACCGTTTCTTCGAGTGGTTTGTTTGATTATTACATCGTCGCAGGCGGAGGGTGCGGCGGCGCAAACGGAGCCAGTAATACTTCAGGCGGTGGCGGCGGTGCGGGCGGTGTTTTGACAGGCACAGCATATTTTGACGCCAATCAAACGATTGACATTGGCGCAGGTGGCACAGGTTCAACCACAACGGGTTCGGCGACTATGGGTTTGTGTTCGACTATCGGTTCAGGTTTGGGTGCTTTGAGTGCGGCGGGTGGCGGTCGTGGTAGCGCATACAACCAAGATTTGACTGTTCAGGCAGGTGGTTCAGGCGGTGGTGGCATTTTGGCGAATGGCGGAAATCTTTCGGGCGGTCCAAGTGTCGCCGACGCAATACAAGGTCACGCAGGCGGCGCAGGTCTTGGTGCAATAAATGTCGGTGCAGGCGGTGGTGGCGGTGCAGGCGGTGTTGGTGCGAGCATGGTTTCAGGCACTACGGGTGCAAATGGTGGTGCAGGTGTTGATGTTTCAGCCTTTCTTGGTCAGGCAGCGAACACGACAAAGGTTGCGGGCGGCGGCGGCGGCGGCGGTCTGGTAGGCGGGTCGGCAACAGAGGGCGGCGGTGCGGGCGGGTCAAACGCCGCAGGAAACAACGGCACGGCAAACACGGGCGGCGGTGGCGGCGGTGGTGCATACGGCGCATCTAGGGCAGGCGGCAACGGTGGGTCAGGCGTGGTGTATATCAGGTTTAAGGTTTGATGATGAGCGCACAATACTTTGCACAAATTGACGACAACAACATCGTCACCGATGTTCATGTTGTTCAACAAGAGTTTCTTGAAGCGAACCCTGAGCGTTATACGGGTCGCTGGGTTGAAACATTCTTTGACACGGCAGGCAAAACTTACGCAGGCATCGGGTTCGAATACTTGGAAGCGGAACAAGACTTCAGACCACAACAGCCGTATCCTTCGTGGACTTGGGCGAACAAGATTTGGAATCCGCCGACACCGTATCCGTCAGACGGCGGTTTGTATCGTTGGAATGAAGCAGAACTTGAGTGGGTCGCTATCTAACTAGGTGCGTCGATCATGGTCGAATGTTTGAAATGTCGTGTTGTCGTGCGACACGATGTTCGACGTGTTGTCGGTTGCGGTTGCGATCCCGACAGCCCGACTTGGGTATATGTCGAACCGAACGGTGATGTCAAAGGTTTCAGTCAGTCGAAATGGCGAACTATCGATGACGGTCAATAAATTGAAGGCTAATGTTTGATCAACAGAAAGCGAGAACATGGTCATGTCATTGAACGAGAAACAAAGGGCGATGATTGCGTCTTATTTGCGAAGTGTTGTCGGCGCGGTGTGCGCTGTTGTCGCGACGGGCAACTATTCGATCGATGATCTTGCGAAGGCGGCTGTCGCCGCCGTGTTGCCGCCATTGTTGCGTTGGGCGAACTCGAACGATCCTTCGTTTGGTCGCGGATCGTGAAGGCGCGACGATACACAGGGACGATCGACGGGATCGCGAAAGGTCGACGTGCGGGCATGACCGCATGGATCGACAACGTGATCAAGTTGGGCGGCGGCACAATTTGGAACAATGGCGACTTCGTCGTGCGCAATCAAAGGGGCAAGGATGCGTTGAGTGTTCATGCGACGGGTCGCGCGGTCGACTTGTCGTTTCGTCACGTGCAACAACGCGGGTTGGGTGTCAAAGTTGACGGTCGCAAAGGCGCGATCAAGGTCATGCGCACATTGATCGCAAACGCGGACGACATCGGACTTGAATTGATCCTTGACTATTTCCCGCAACCGTTCGGGCGCGGATGGCGTTGCGATCGACGCGATTGGATACGGTATGACGTTGCGACGATCGCGGGCGCGCCTAACGGCGACTGGTTTCATTGCGAAATAAGCCCGCGCTTCGCGGACGATGCCGAGTTGGTCAACAAGGCATTCGCGTCGTTGCGTCAGATAACCTGAATGTCGTGGAAACGTCAATCGTCGTCGCGATCATCACGGGGACGTTCGCGATCATCGTCGCGTTGATCAACAAGTTCAGACAAGAGAATCACGACGACCACGCCAGCACCATATTGGAATTGCGCAAGGTCGGGCGACAAGTTGAACGTGTCGGCGACAAAGTCGATCGTCACATTGAATGGCACGCGCAAAGGGGGAATGTTGGCGGGTCTGTTGAACGAGATCAAGACTGAACCGACGCACAACGGGGGGGTCAAACGTAGACGGATCGAACAGATCGCGGATCGTCTTGACGACGATGATCGTGTCGACTTCATGACCGCGCTCGACGACCACAACGTCCCAGCGGTTGCGATCGTGCGCGTCATGCAACGTCGCGGATTGCCGATATCCGAAACGGTTATATCGAACTATCGTCGCGGATTGTATGTCGATCGGTGACGAATTGCGTGACGAACGACTGTTCGACACGAACGTCGAACTTGCGCGCGCGCGACGCGAACGCGACACGGCGACGAAAGAAGTCGCCCGACTGACCCAACAAGTCGAGTCGATGCAACGCGCGTTGACGTTCATCGAGAATGTCGAGCGTCAACATTTGCAGACGATCGAATGGGCGAAACCCGACAAACCGACGCGCAAGACTGCGGCGACGTTGATGTTGATGTTGTCCGACCTGCATCTCGACGAAGTCGTCGAACCTAACGAAGTCGAAGGTTTGAACGCTTACAACCGAACGATCGCGCGCATGAGATTGGAACGTTGGTGTGCGAACGTCGTCAAACTGTCGCGTCACTATCTCGCGGGCATGAAGTATGACGGTTGTGTCGTCATGTTGGGCGGGGACATATTCTCGGGCGACATTCATGAAGAATTGACGGAAACGAACGAAGACACGATGTTGGGATCGTTCATGTTCTGGACGGAACAGATCGCGAGTGCGCTCGACATGTTGGGCGGCGAGTTTCGACGCGTGCATGTCGCGGGGGTCGTTGGTAATCACGGGCGCACGTCGCGCAAACCGCGCGCCAAGTTGCGTGCGCGCACAAACTTCGATTGGTTGCTCGCCAAACAACTGCAACGTCACTTCATCGACGACAAACGTTTCACGTTCAACGTTCCCGAAGCGACTGATGCGATCGTGCAGGTGTATGACTCGACGCATTTGTTGAGTCACGGTGATCAAACGAGTGGTGGTGGTGGGATTGGTGGCATCTATCCGCCGATCATGCGGATGCGTGCGCGCAAGGCGCAACGATTCTTGGCGACGGGTCAAACGTTCGACACGTTATGGATCGGGCATTGGCATCAGTATTTGCCTTCACCGTCGTTGATCGTGAACGGATCGATGAAGGGCGTGGACGAGTATTCTTACGTCAACAACTTCGGGTTCGAGCAACCGCAACAGGCGTTGGCGATTGTCGCGCCGAACAAAGGCATCACGTTGCAAGCCCCGATCTTCTGCGCTGACCGCAAGAAGGAAGGTTGGTGAGATGATGCGCGACGTAGCAGGCGCGCTCTTGGTTGGGGAGTATGACGACAAGGGGGCGGGGGGTTTGACGCGTCAGACGCGTTCTGACACGCCTATGCGACCCCGCTACGAGCATGGGTCGGGTTGGTAAGGTTGGTAACGTGATCGAACGCACCAAGGTGTTGATCGTTTGGCATGACGCACATTCGGAAGGCGACGGGTGGTGTGATGTCGACGACATCGACGACGAACCGTGTGTCGTCGAAACGGTCGGTTGGTTGTTGCGTGATCGCAAACAGGGACATGTCGTCGTCGCGCAATCGATCACGAACATCGATCAGGTCGACTCGTTGTTGTGCATCCCGATCCACATGATCCGTTCGATGCGTGTAGTATGAACGTCGCGTTGATCACGCGTTGAGTTGCGGTACTCCCCTTCCCCACTCGCGCGTCGGCGATGCGTCGGCGGTTTGTCGGCGCATCGCTGAACGCATCACACGACGGGCGTTCGATCGGGCGGGGGGTGTCATCATGGGGGGGCGGGGGGTTTGACGCAAGCGACGCGATCTGACGCGCCTATGCGACCCCGCTACGGGCGCGGTGTCAATCGGGTTCAGGTTCGGTTGGTTTCGCGAACTCGGCGCGAACGATGTCGTGGATCTGATATTCGATGATCCAATCGACTTCGTATCCGTATCGCGTGACCTTCGAGAAGTCGACGATGATCCCGAACCGTCGTTCGGTCAACCATTTGAGTGCGACATAGAACGCGCGGTCATGATCCCGATACCCTGCGCAATGGACTATCTCATGCGCCAACGTTTCCCATGACACGCATGGCGTGATCGTGATGCGATGTTCGCTGATGTGCGCCCACGACGCGCCCCGAGTCCACGTGCGACCTTCGCGGTCGACGTTCCAATTCTTCTGTTTGAGTTCGACCTTCGGTGGGTCGAGTCGTTCCGATCTCGATCGCGCGACTTGCGACTTCGGCAAGGTCGTCGGCATGTTCGACAACAGTTTCCAAAGGCGCGACGTTTCGCGTTCGATGTTCATGTCGAACTCGCCGACCTTCGACCATTTGCGTTGTGCGACCTGACGCGGTGCGTTCGATGCGCGTTCTTTGCGCGCCCGATCCCGTTCGCGTGTCTTGCGTTCGCGTTCGCGTCGCGCGGCATCGCGCGCGGTGCGTCGCGCGTCGAGCGCGGGCGCGACACGTTCGACGAGTACGCCCGCCTTCGACGAACACGGCAGACAGTATCGACGGACATCGTTGCGACGCGGGCGGGTCGGTGCGAGCAACCCGTGACCGCACGTGAGACACTTCCAACGTGTTTGTTTCATGTCACCCGTCCTTCCCGTGTCGTCGATCGGCGTTCGGGTCGCGTACTTCGAACGTGCGTCCGTCCGCCTTGCGCAAGATGTCGGGTCGGTCGACCGTCATCGACCTGACCGCCGACTCAGGCACGTCCGCCGCCTGCGCGATGTCTTTGACCGTCATCGTTTCGAACACGTTGTCGGTTGCCCATTTGATTAACTTGTCTCGTGCGTTGATGCGACCTTTGAAGTAGCACCCGTCTTGATACGCCCACCCGTCGCTCAGTTTGGCGTTGCTGATCATGTCACGCATCTTGTCTCGCGGCACGATTGATCGTGTCGCGATCGTGACATGACAACACCACACGGGCAACCCATGTGCGTCGATCGCGTGCGCGACTTCTCGCGTCGCTTGATCGATGTCGTTGATATTCATTCCCCTTGTTCCCTTCTGTCAACATTTGTTGACGACAACATTGTAGCACACCTTGTCAACTCGGGTATGTTGCGCAATCGTCTAACTTGACGGTTTGTGGTCGGTAATCTCGACATTCGACAACATCATCGCGAAACCGTGCAACACCCATGTGTCAACGTGATCGCACAACAACAAAGGGGACAACATGCAAGTGATACACAAACCGCGACACGGTTCGATCGAATGGTTGCAACTGCGACATCGCGACTTCTCGGGACGATGCACGTTCGGCGCAAGTGACGCGCCCGCGTTGATGAACGCGTCGCAATTCATGTCGCGCGCCGATCTGTGGCACGCGAAGCGCAACGAACCGACGTTCAGCGAAACAACACCCGCGATGCATTTCGGGAACATCGTCGAACCCGTCTTGATCGACGAACTCGGACGACGTTTGGGCATCAAGATGACCACGCCCCAAAGCATGTACCGCGAACATCGTTTCACCGTGACGCTCGACGCGCTCGGCATCGACGATGACGCGGACAACGTCACCGTGATCGGTGAAGTCAAGACGACGCGTCGTCACCGCATCACGAACGTCGACGACATACCGCACGAATATCTTTGGCAATGTTGGGCGCAAATGTTGGTCGTCGATCGACCTTGCTATTTGATCGTCCTTGATCGTGACATGAACATCACGCATCACGCGATCCCGCGCAACGATCAAGCGTTCGACACGTTGATCCGCGAGTCTGAAACGTTGGGCAAAGCGATCGACGAACACGACGAACGCGTCGCCGAAACGATGATCGACGCGTTGGACGCGGAACAGATCGCGAACGTGTGGAAACCGCAACCGATCGTTCGCGAATTGACAATCGACGAACATTCGTGGGTTCGCGACCTAGCCGACGCTCGCGACCTGAAGAAACAAGCCGAAACGATCGAGAAGGCGGCGCGCGACCATATCGCCCGCGTCATGCTCGACGCTGAGATCGCCACGTTGAACGGTCAAACAGTCCTGACTTGGAAAGAACAAGCGGGACGTGACACGCTCGACGTTGCGTCGTTGCGACAGGATCATCCTGACCTTGTCGCGACGTATACCAAACAACAACAACCTATCCGCGTCATGCGGATCAACACGAAGGGGAACAATCAATGACATTCGACCTATCCAACTACGTTGATGTCGCGACGCGCATCAAACAACTTCGGGCGAAACATCCCGACGCGGTGTTGCGACCCGCGAACCCAGACGAACCGTTCCGTGTCGTCGAGATCGGTGGGCGCGAGTTCATCATCTATGTCGCCGCCTGCTATCGATCACCCGACGACAAGATGCCCGCGATCGCGGTCGCGGCTGAACCCGTCATCGGTGCGTCGTCGTTCACGCGGAACAGCGAAGTCATGAACGCCGAAACGTCGGCGTGGGGTCGTGCGATCATGGCGGCACTCGCGGTCGACGAACCGCATGTCGCGAGCCGTGACGAAGTCGTCAACAGGCGCAACGACGAACAACCGAGAGACAACGTTGTTCATCAATCGTTCACGCAAACGAACGAAATTGATCAAGTCAAGTCGGAACACCCGTCGTCGAAGGTTCGACAACTCGGCGCGGTCGCGTCACAGAAACAGATGAACTTGTTGCACAAACTCGCCCGCGAACGTCAAGTCGCGTCGATCGAACAACACGCGTCCGATGTCGTCGGGCGTGATGTCGCGTCGTTGTCGTCGTTGACGAGCAAAGAAGCGTCGCGCGTGATCGAGTCGTTGATGCAATCATGACGAGCGACGAATATCGCACGTGGGAAACCGTCGATCATTTGATAGGCGAGAAACATGCCGCCAATCGTTTGGCGAGACAATGGGAAGGCGCGTGCGTCACGACATCGCAGTTCGCGCCGTTTGATCGTGTGTTGATGCGCGCGGACGGTCACACGGCGGCGATTGTCGAGATCAAAGTGCGGCATTACCCGATCGAATACTTTGCGGCGCACCGTTTCATGTTGTCTTACCACAAAGTCAAGACGTTGAAGGCGATCGCGAAACAACGTGACTGTGTCGCGCTCGTAATGGTCGCCTGCACGGACGACGACTTTGTCATCGACTTGCGCGACGAGACGGGCATGTCGATCGAACGACGCGTCACGTGGGGCAATCACGCCGACTCGCGCACGGGCGAAAGGTTGAAACACGTCGAAGATGTTTGTTTGTTCACGGGCGGTCGTTTCGTACCGTTGTGGGCGATGCGATCATTGTTGACATGATCGACACGTGGTTCGAACGTGCGGCGTGTCGCGGGGTGAACAGCAACGTGTTCTTTCCACAGAGTCGACGTTTCACGGCGACGACATGGGCGCAGGCGCGCGTTTATTGTGCGCGGTGCGTCGTCAGGCAACAATGTTTGGATTTCGCGTTGCAACAACAACAATCGGAAGACATGTGGGGGATGTTCGGCGGTATGACACCGAGCGAGCGTCGCAAATTGCGACGAGTTAAGGTGACATGATGATCGACGACAACTTCGATGACATCATCAGTCAATTCAACGACATGTCGCGCGGCATCGGCATACCGCACAACGACACGAACGACGCGATCGTCGCCATGCTCTACGAGTACGTCGTCGACTACGAGACAACCGCGAAATGGATCGCGGGTTGCGTGTTGGTCGCGCTCGACAAAGTCGGGCGAACGCGCGGCGATCTTCTCGACGCGTTGACGATGATCCAATCGTTGCCACCGCACGAACTCGCGATCGTGACGTTCGAGAATTTGAACGCGTTGTTGTCGGCGTTTGAAACGAAGGACGGTCGTCATGCTCGACGAAAGAAAGGGTGACTGTCAAGGTCGGCGTGATCGTTGCATGTTGGGCGACGCATGCCCGAAGTTCGGGACGTTGGGTCGTGCGGCACGCGACGGGAAACGACGCGTCAAAGGTTGCGGTGATCCCGTCGCGCGCGGCAAACGTAATCGCGCGAAAGGCGACAGCAAGGCGCGACGTGCGCGCAAAGTGTTGGGCATCACGGGTGTCAATTCGCGACACGAAGAACATTGGGGTGGCGCGTTTCGTGTCGAAGTCAAGTCGGGTGCGCAGGTGTCGCCTGTGATCACGCGCTACAAGTCGGCGCGTGCGCAAAGCGAAGCGTCACGTGCGATCGGTGACATTCGACAGTTCGTGCTTGTTTGCATGGGTGACAACGAACGTTCGGGCGTTGCGGTCGTCGAACTCGAAGTGTTGGCACAGTTGGTCGCGTTGGCGCGCGACACGGGGCATCTCGACTGATCGATCGAACAAAGGGGACTGAATGAGTATCAAATGGATGACGTGGGTTTGGCAGTCGTCGCCTTACACGGGCGAACGTTTGTTGTTGCATCTCGCGCTTGCCGACTTCGCGAACGACGAAGGTGTTTGTTTCCCGAGTCATCACACGTTGGCGCGCAAGGCGCGATGTTCGACATCGTGGGTGTCGCAAACGATGAAACAAATGATCAAAGACGACATGATCGAAGTCGTCGAACGTGCGGGCAACGGGCGCGGAAAGGTCGGTCGATACCGATTGACGAAAGGTGGTATTGAGTCAGACCTAACGGACGCGATAGGTGTGACTGTGACCGCGAATAGGTCGCACTTCGGGGGTGATGACACATTAATGATGAACCGTCATGAACCGTCAGACACGTTCGACGTGTTGTGGAAGGCGTATCCGAAGAAGGTCGCGAAGGGTGCGGCGCGACGAGCGTTCGATCGTTTGATGCAACAACCCGACCCGCCGACGATCGACGCTTTGTTGCAAGCGGTGACACGATACGCGTCGAACATTCGTGACTTGCAATACTGCGCGCATTTGTCGACATGGTTGAACGCGGAACGTTGGTTAGATGAACAACACGTTGATGTCGTTGTTGCGCACGCCGATCCCGCGATCGAGTTGGCACGCAGTATGGGCGCGGCAATGGCACACGCGGGCAGAACGCAAGACGAACTACTAACATCGATAGAACACTTATCAACGGCAGAACAACAAGCCGCAGTCGCGCAACATGCGCACACTCTCGAAACACGACGAAACGGAAGCAGGTAGACGAATGGCAAAGTTGCGTCATTTGATCGTTGCGATCATCGTTGGGGGCGTGATTGTTGCGTTGCCCGTCAACGCGCGCGCACCGATCACGACTTCGACGACTTCGACGACTTCGACGACATCGACGACATCGACGACATCGACGACATTGCCGATCGTGCGTGTACCCCCCGACGCACGATGCGGGCAATGGTGGACGATTGCGCAACATGTCGGGTTCGACGAGTCGATGATGTTGACGCTCGACGACATCATGCACACGGAGTCGAGATGCGACCCGTCACAAATAAACGCGACCGACCCGAACGACGGAAGCGTCGGGTTGACGCAGATCAACCGTTTCTGGTGTCTACCGTCGAAGTATTACGCAAACGGCTATCTGCAAACGGTCGGCGTGTTGACATCATGCGAACAACTGTTTGACCCGATCGTCAACCTTCGCGCAACGTTCGCTTTGGTCGAATACTCGCGATCAGTTGGTCTTTGCGCATGGGAACAATGGGCGTGGGTCGAAATACCGTGTCAGAACGATTGAGAAGGCGCGTGTTGCGTCGAAACGTGCGTCGTGTTGCATTAGGCGAGAACGGCGGTCTGAACGCTTAGAACGCCTGAGATAGAAATGGTGCGCAAACTGTCAAATGAACATGGTTGACAGATTGCGCAACTATCACTACAATTTACACGTCGGCAATAATACCGACCTAACGAAGGGGACAACATGACAACAATCAACGAACTGCGAATAGCCGCAGAACGACGACATGAAGAAGTATGCGACATGCACTTCGATCATTCCGTGATGACCCGTGACGGCATCTGCTCAGAATGCGCAGACGACTATCACGAAGCACTCATCATGCGCCGCACGAAGAAAGGTGCGTGACATGAACGATTACGAAGTAAGCATCGCGAACGATCGCGGTGTGATCGTGTATGAAGGACACAAGATCACCTACAAGCCCACATTCATGGGCGACGGTATGGCGTATCAATGGATATTGCGCGACACACCGCGATCATTCGTCGTCATGCAACACGCAACGATCGAAGAAGCGTTTGCGATGATCGACAAGTACGAACAAGGGTTGTTCGCGCACGGGCTGACAAAGGTGGACGAGTCATGACATTCGCGATCAACGTCGTCGACTTCAAGCAAGGCGACGGTTTCGTTCACACGTTCGGCAAGAAGTCACCACGCGCACGCACGCGAAGGTTGTTGACGGTCAAAGACGTGTCACACGCCTACAAGTTCAACACGCGCATCGAAGCCGAGAAGGTCGCACGTCGCATCAACGACGCGTTCATCGACGCATCGTTCGAGTTGGAAGTTGTTGAATTGACATGAACGACATCGCAACGCTCGACATGGTGCGCACGATTGCGGTCACCGAAATGCAGAACTACTACGGGACACGGTACGCGGTCACATTGTTGTTGAACGGTCGTCCGACCGATTGGGACAGTCGCGTTCAACATCATTCGTTCGATCGCGCGAACGCGAATGTGCGACGTTTCGCCAAGACGATTGAAGAACAGTTTGCAAAGATCGTCGCAGTCGATGACATCAACGCGCGAAACGTGTGTACTGGCGCGTCGTTGTGGGATTACGTGTTTGACGTGTCTGACAATCCAAACGTGCGCGCGCGAACGTTGCGTTGCTGTTTCGACGATCATAGACGGGTCGTGTCATGACATCGACACAACTTGACATCGAGATCATCGAACGACCGACATGGTCGACGAAAGGCGCGTACTTTGCGCGTTTGCATAACCGCACAACAAACACGCACGACGATTGCTCGCACACTCATTCACGACGCGACCTAGCGCATCGATGCGGAATCAAGATGATCGCACAATTAATCAACAACAACGAAAGGGAACAACAATGAAAGAAATGGGATCAATGACCGACAAAGAAATTGAACTATGCGACATGGTGTTCGACGCGATCGAAGAAGGCAACGCCTTGACGATTGAAACGTCACGACACATCTACGAAGATTGTGCCGTGTTGAAGACGACCGAAGAAGTCGTCACCGTCAGTTGGTTGGATATCGTCAAAGGTCGCGAACGCGAGTTGGACATCGAATGGGACGACATCATCAAAGTTGAGATTTACTGACATGACTTGGGCTGACTTCACGTCGTTGATGCTTTGTTCGTTCGCGTTCTTTCTTGTCGGTCGACTGTGGGAACACGAAAGAAACGAAAGAGAAGCAGAACGTCGCGCGGCACGTCGTCGCGCGTTCAACGCAAAGAAAGGACAACGTTTCAATGAATCTAGATGACGAGTATGTCGCGATCTTTGTATCGCGTCGACAGTTGATCACGATACTAGAAGCGATCGACGCGATGATCGACGACGCGTCGCAAGCATGGGTTGACGTGTCAGACGACGACATACCGACACATAGACAGGTCGATGTTCGCGACATCAACGTCGACGACTTGTGCGACGATCATTTCAAAGGCATCGCGTCGCAACAACAACGCGTCGACGACCTGCAAAGTTTGTTCGACAATGTGTTGTCGTCCGACGAACAACTGCAAACGTGGGGTCGCAATTTGATCGCCGTGTCGTTGCACGAACTGTCGCACGACGAAGAAACGACGCAAACGAACAACGAAGGTAAGTTGCACGACAATGACGAATGAAACGATCAAACCTTTGAACATCACGGATATCGATTGCCCTGATTGCGGCGTGCAAAGTGGGCATTGGTGCGAACGTCATGGGCAAGTGTTGGGCGGTCGACTTCTTGCGTGCGTAGGTCGTTCGCGCGAAGTTTCACGCCTTAACAAGATCGCGTCGACAACCGTCGACACGCAGAACAACGAAGGGAACAACAATGACAACTGAAACAATCAAACATTTGAACACGCAAGTGTTGATCGGGTTCACCGATCAACGCGGGACTGCGTGGCATTACAAGAAAGACGAACAAGGCGACGAACCCAATCACTACGCGGGCGCGATACCTGTCGACGACGTGTTGCGACGTTTGTTCGCGTGGCACGCGGTCGAACTGCCGATGTTCGTGCGCACGCCTGACGGTATGAACGTCGAAGTACCGAACCGCAAGGCGATCGTGCGCGACGACACGTTCGACGTGTTGGGCGTACCGTCGAAGGCGTATCTTCCGCATCAGTACGACGAATGGTTGTTGAAGAATGTCGGCAACGTCATCGACGACGATCTCGCGATCGGTTCGGCTGGCGTGTTGAAGAACGGCGCGATTGCGTGGGTTCAGATCGAGATGCCAGAGAACATGAAGGTCGAAGGTGTCGAGTTTCGACCGCATCTGCTCGCGACGACATCGTTCAACGGCGAGATCGCGACGCTCTACAAACGCACCTGCACGATCGTTGTTTGCGACAACACGCGCGCGCGCGCATTGCGTGAAACGTCGGAAGAATTGCGCGTCAAACACACGTCGGGAAGCATGTTGCGGTTGAACGACGCGCGACAAGCGTTGAACATCGTGCATGAGTTGGGCGACGACTTCGCCGCCGAGATTAAAGAGTTGATGTCGATGAAGGTGTCGGATCGTCACTTTGATCGTTTGTTGAACGTGTTTGCGCCCGCGACCGATGCGGATAGTCGACAACTTCAAACACGCGCGGAAAGCACACGCAACACGCTTCGCCAAATGTGGCAAACCGACGTTCGTTGCGCGCCTTTCAGAAACACGGGTTTCGGGGTTGTGCAAACGATCAACACGTGGCGGCAACATATCAAACCGACCCGCAACGGTCGATCGACGATCGAACGCTCGATGATCGACACGTTGACGGGCGTGACTGAAGCGTCCGACCGTGAAGTCGTCGACATGCTGGTCGGTGTCGCGTGAACGAATTGTCAAGTATGCTTCTCGAACCCTACAAAGGCTTCGGGAAGCGTGACGGACAAAGACATCATCAATGCAATAGGCTTCTTACGGCGCATCTCGGTCGGTCGATTAGACGAACAACGTTTGATCGACACCGTTGAAGCGTTAGAAAGAGAATTAGAGAAACGACGACATGACCGACGCAAACATCGCAACACGTAAGCCGTTGCGCTTCTTATCGCTCGGTGCTGGGGTGCAAAGCACGACGTTGTTGTTGATGATGTTGCACGATGTCATTGAACCTGCCGATCATGTCATCTTTGCCGATACGGGTTGGGAACCGAAAGCGGTGTATGAACATCTACATCGTTTGAAGCAGTTGATGTCGCAAGCGAACATGCCGTTTCACGTTGTGTCGATCGGCAACATTCGTCAAGATACATTGACACCGAATAAGCGTGTCGCATCGATGCCGTTGTTCATGTTGTCGTCTGAAGGCAAGAAAGGCATGGTTCGTCGCCAATGCACAAAGGGCTACAAGATTGAGCCGTTGTTGCGTAAGCAACGCGAACTTGTCGGACTTGCCAAAGGTGAGCGCAACAAACATCACCTTGCAACGACGATCATTGGAATTTCGTTCGATGAGAGCGAGAGAATGCGCGACGCGTCGTTTCCGTGGTTGCGGAATGACTATCCATTGATCGATCGTCGCATGACTCGACAAGATTGTGTTGATTGGTGTTTGTCGCATGGATACGAAACACCGCCGCGTTCAGCCTGCATCGGTTGTCCTTTCAAGAGTGATGATGAATGGCGACGACTGCGACAAGAAACCCCCGACGAGTTTGCCGATGCGGTCGACTTTGACCGTCAACTGCGCAATCTAAACAATCCATTGAGCAACGCGATTACGTCAATTCCGTACTTGCATCGTGCAAGAATCCCACTTGATCAAGTTGACTTACGTAATGCAAGTGAACTAGGTCAGGACAGTTTGTTCGATCAAGAGTGCCAAGGAATGTGCGGCGTATGACCGACGCAAACAGCGCGATCGCTGAGATCATCATGTGGCAGTCACGCGTTCAAGACCTTGAAACGTCGAATGAACGCCTGCGCGAAGAACGCGACTCGTTGCTGTCGACGATCGTGTCGTTGAACAACCGTGAACGCGTGTTGTTGACGCGTTTGACCGAATTAGACAACACGGTTCAACGCATGTCGCGCGAGATGTCGCGGCATCGTGCGGACGGTGAGTTGTACCCTTGACATGGCGTTGTTGACGCAGAACAGCGAACTGCGACCGCACGGCATCCACAATTTCACGATCCCCGCGTGGTTCGTTCGATTGGACGACGGGTCAATCTTCAAGACGTGTCCGAACGCGGGTGCGTGCGCGCAAGTGTGCTACGCGCGGAACGGAACTTACTTGTTCTCGAACGTCATGGCGGCGCACATGCGCAACCTTCGCATGATCATCGACACGCCCGACAAATGGCAAGACGCGATCACGAACGAACTGCGACAACGACGTTTCCGACCGACGAACAAGGCGCGTGACGCGATCGAAGGGCTGAACATCGACGACTTGGACGAATGGTTGCGCAAATGGTGGGATCAAGGTGGGAAGGCGGTGCGCATCCATGACAGCGGCGACTTCTTCGCAGAATGGTATCTGCATCGCTGGTTTGATATCGCAACAAACACGCCCGACGTGCTGTTCTACGCATATACGAAAGAAGTCGCGATGTTGCGCAAACAACGACATGTCCCCGTCAACTTCCGTTTCGTGTTCTCGACGGGCGGTTTGCAGGACGACTTGATCGGCGATGATCGTCATGCCGATGTCTTTCCGAATGAACGCGCAATCACGGACGCAGGGTATGTCAGTCAAGACGCGAACGACTTGTTGTGCGTGTTGTTGTCGACGAACAAGATCGGTATTCCAGCGAACAACATCAAGCATTTCAACAAATTGATCGACGGGCGCAGATTCTCGGAACTGCGTATAAGGCGCGGCTGAAACACCCCCTGTCGACACCAAGGGTGACGGGGTTGAACGCGTCTGCGCGCCTGCTGACGCGTCTGCTAGCCTTGTAGACACATGAAGGGCAACATCAGAACCGAGATTCAGTCGTTGGCGGTGTCGATTGACGACTTGCGCGAACATCCCGAGAACGTGCGGCAAGGCGATGTCGGTGCGATCAGCGAAAGTTTGTCGTTTCACGGACAGTACCGTCCGATCGTCGTGCAACGTTCGACGAACTTCGTGTTGGCGGGCAATCACACTTTGAAGGCGGCGCGCGCGCTGGGTTGGTCGCATGTCGCGGCGACGTTCGTTGATTGCAATGACGATCGCGCTTTGCGCATCTTGTTGATCGACAACAGAACGAACGATCTTGCGTCCTATGACGAACCCGCGTTGATCGATGCGTTGAAACGAGTGCATGAAACCGACGAAGGGCTGTTGGGTACTGCGTTTGACCCGTCTGCGCTCGACGAAATGATCGCCGCGCTCGGCTTAAATGAACCCGACACCGACATTCCGTCGTCGCGAACGTTGCCCCTTGACATGATCTTCACGCAAACGTTGTTAGGATTGTGTTGTGTCGCGGTTGCAAGCGGATTGAAGTACGGCAAACAGTCAGGGAAAGAAGTTTGCGGAAACTACCATGTTCACGCGCGTCACACGTTGACGTTCTTGGACAACGATTGGCACGACTATCGACACGACAAACATGTCGCGGAAACCGCGCAGTTTCGCCCGAAATATGTGACGACGCGCGACCTTGTGACCCGCGATCAAGCAAAGCGGTTCGGTATCGAGTATCAATCGATCGAACAAACGATCGAACAAGCAGACGAACTTGCGCAACACGCGGAGAACGTCATTCTGATCCCGAAATATGACTGCATCGACGAATTGCCCGATCGTTTCATGTTGGGATACTCGATTCCGACTTCGCACGGCGGCACACCTTTGCCAATCGAACGGTTTGCGGGTCGACGAGTGCATTTGCTCGGGGGTTCTTGGAAGAAACAGATGTCCTATCTCGCCGCGATGAAAGACGACGTTGTTTCGATCGACAACAACTATTTGTCGTCGGAAGCAAGGTGGGGGTGTTTCACGTATCCAGACGGGCGCACCGCGACCGTTCGCGACCTAGGCATCACGAATGAACCCTACAAAGATCATTGCCCGTTGTTCATCGCCGCGATCATCTCGATCAACAGCATCGCGAACGCGGTCAAACTGATCTTTGACGACGGATACCAACTTGAAGTCGACGACGATGATGTTGCACCCCGCGATTGAACGCGGTAGGTTAGACGCTTAAACACCTAACCGAAACTCATCGAGTCAACCGAAACAAGGTCAACATGTCAACAAACGTTCTTGGGGCGATCGTTCAACACGCTGTCGAACGCCTTGACATCATCCCGTTCGCAACCGACGCGCTCGCACAAGTCGAGTTTGTGACCCATGAACTCGCGTCAATTTGTCCCGTCACCAATCAACCCGACATTTCGACGGTCGTGATCACCTACGAACCCGACGATTGCATCATCGAAAGCAAGTCGTTGAAATTGTATCTGTGGGGGTTTCGTGACAAAGGCATCTTCTGTGAAGCGATCGCGACAACAATCGCGACACGCATCTTCGTTGATGCACACCCGAACAACGTTGTCGTGACAGTTAAACAACAAGCACGCGGGGGCATCGTCACGACCGCAACCGCCCAAATGACAAAGGAGACATCATGAACTATCCAAGAAAGGCGTACTTATACGCAACGGGGTATGTGGCAAGCGTCGTTCTCGCGAACCTGACGTTGCACATATTTGTCGAACTGCCGTTGCTCGGCGTGTTCACGTTCGGAACATTGTTCTTCGCGTTCACATTCACGTTCCGCGATCGAGTGCATCACCTAGCAAACAGCAAAGCGTTCGTCTACGCAACGATCGGCGTGACCGTCATCGCGAACATCATCGCCGCCTACCTGACTGGCACGCCTTGGCGTTTCATCATCGCATCGTTCATCGCGATCGCACTTGCCGAAACAGCAGACACCGAGATCTACCACGCGTTTAGACGCAAGACATGGTTGACTCGCGTGTTGACATCGAACGCGGTTGCAGTTCCCGTCGATACCGCCGTGTTCGTGCTACTCGCCTTCTACGGCAACGAAAGCAACAAGATCATGTGGCAGATATTCCAGAACGATGTCTTGTGGAAGTTCGCAATCGCAACAACAATCGCCGTGAACATCAGCAAACGCGCCCAAGATGCCTACGCGTCAACGTGATCGATGAGCAACTTCTTAAACATCAACATCCCTTACTTCTTTGCAAACCTTGACAGCGCGTTCTTGTATGACCGCGACCCGTCGCCAACAAACGACATGGTTCCCGTCGAAGTGTTCATGTTCACGTCGATCCCGCAACGTTGCGGAATGTTCTCGGTAATGACCGAATGGGGGTCGCAACATGCGCGAGTCCCGATCCATTACCTGACGAGCATGAACGTCGAACAACCGACCGCCTACCCGCTTGATTGGATCGAACTATGGGACTCGGTTTCGTACTATGCGTCCGTCAACATCATCGACTATTGCAAGAACCGCGCGGCAATGATCTGGTTGAAGGATCACACGCAACACAAAGCCCGCTACATGTTCACGATCGACTGGTGTCTCGGGCAACAATACTTGAGTGGCTACGGCGAGTACGCGGCGGGTCACAAGAACGGACACGTGTTCGAAGGCGAAGGCGGACAGTATTTCATCCAGCCGAACAATCGCGTCCTTTGGTTAGACGGCGGTTCGTGGATCACGAAACAACTTGTCAAACCTGATTGGCGTGTGTTCAGTCAAGAGTTCTCGTGCGAACACACGGGATCACGTTGGGTCAGCGAGTCCGACGACGAACTTTACTTCTACACGTTCAAAGAACGACCCAACACATGAACATCGTTGTGATCGTGTCGGGCGGCATGGACTCAGTCACGCTCGCCCATTTGTTGAAACATGAAGGACAAGACGTTCGCCTTGTGTCATTCGACTATGGGCAACGTCATCGGAAAGAACTGTCGTTTGCGCAACAATGCGCCCGCGACCTGCACGCCCGACACGACATCATCGACTTGACGAACATCAGTCGTTTGATCTCACGATCCGCATTGACATCGAACGACATCGACGTGCCAGACGGTCATTACGCCGAAGACACGATGCGTCAAACAATCGTCCCGCACCGCAACGGAATCATGGCGGCGATCGCGATTGGTATTGCAGTCAACGAACATTGCGATCATGTCGCATTAGGTATCCATGCAGGCGACCACTACATCTACCCTGACTGTCGACCGATGTTCGCGACAACACTTGAACAACACGCAAAGGTCGCCAACGCGGGCTTCTTGCCCGATCACTTCACGATCATGACACCGTTCGTGAACATGACAAAGGCTGAGATCGTCGCACAAGGCGCAACGATCGGCGTGCCTTACGAACGAACGTGGTCATGCTACAAAGGTGGCGACGTGCATTGCGGCGCGTGCGGAACATGCTTCGAACGACGAGAAGCATTCAACGACGCGAACGTTATCGATCCGACTAACTACATGACGCTTCCGCATTACGATGACCCACGTGCCGATCATGCGTCCTTGTCTCAACTGTCGAACATTGACAACGAACATCACTCGATGTCCTGAATGTCAAGCACAACGAGACAAGTTGTATCAAGGCGACTACCGACAACAAGCCGCGATCGTGCGAACGACCGCGACCGTGTGCTGGTTATGCGGTGAAGGCGAACGACCCGACGACCCATTCACCGCCGACCACGTCATCCCAAACAACACAACAAGCGAACTTCGCGCCGCACATCGATCCTGCAACAGTTCACGCAAAGACCTTCCCGCACACGTTCATCGAACACGCAACACACGACGACGAATGAACCCACGTCAACCCAATTCACCCACGTCAAAGACCTAGATTGACTGAGATTGCCTAGGTACGATCAAGAATGACAATCAACCCACGTCAACCCACGTCAACCCACGTCAAAGACCTAGATTCAGTTAGATTGCCTAGAATAGAGCAAGAATGACGATCAACCCACGTCAACCCACCCGCCAACCCCACCCCCCCGCGTTTCTTCCGACGCAACTACCCCCAGCGACACCGACCGACCTTCTCTCTCATCGCCGCGAAATAACGACATTTCCCGCCTACGATGTCGAGTCGTCAAAGGCTGATTGATCATGGGCGGCAAACGTTCGGGCAGGCGACCCAAACCCGTAGAACAGAAACTGCGTCTAGGTAATTTAGGCAAACGCAAATTGCCTACGCGTGCCGACATCATCGCGTTGCCTTCTTTGACATCGAACATTCCCGAACCGCATCGTGCGCTCGGCACGCACGGTCGGGCGTTGTGGGATCGCGTTTGGTCGTCGGGTGCGGCGTGGTTGCGTCCCGCGCTTGACGGCGATCTTGTTCTAATGGCGTGCGAGATGACGGACGAACGTCAACAGTTGCGATCGATCGTGTTCACACGTGACGGGGCGTGGCGTGAACGTCGCGCATTGCGCGAAATTGATCGACAGATCACTAGCATGTTGTCGCAGATCGGTTTCTCACCTACCGATCGCGCCACATTAGGAATAGGGGAACACAAACAACATGAGTTCAACGACATTCGACGAAGGATCGAAGCGAAACGCGCTATTGCCAACGAATAGGTGGCGACCCGCATATTTCACACCGCGACGTTCGTCGTTGACTGACGGGGACGAGATCATCGAGTTCGCGGCACGACATTTCACGGTGATCAAAGGTTTCAAAGCGGGTCAACCTTTGATGTTCACGCCTTGGCAGAAGTGGTTGTTGCGTGCATTGTTTGAACGTGACGCACAGACGAAACGGTTGCGCTATCGTCGCGCGTTGATCGGTTTGCCACGCAAACAAGGCAAGTCGTTGATGTTGTCGACGGTCGCTGTCTACGGGATGATCACGGGTGAGTCGGGCGCGGAGATTTATGTTGTCGCGGGCGATCGCGAACAAGCGCGCATCATATTCAACGAAAGCAAACAACAGATCCTTGGTAGTGCGATGTTGTCGAGCGAATGCAAGGTCTATCGTGACGCGATCGAGATGCCGCGCTTTGGTTCGGTGTTTCGTGTGTTGTCGAGCGAGTTCAAAGGGCAGGCGGGATTGAATCCGTCGCTGGTGCTGTTCGACGAGTTGTGGAATCAATCAACAGCAGATCTCTATGACCAAATGACTTTGGGTTCGGGTGCGCGTGTCGAACCGTTGGTTGTGTCGATCACGACCGCGGGATACGACTTGGACACGGTTGCGGGTCGTTTGTATCAGTACGGGAAACAATGCGCGGCGGGTGAACTTGATGATCCGACGTTCGGCATGTGGTGGTGGGAAGCGTCGAATGATTGCGACGTGTCGAACGAACATGAATGGGCGATCGCAAACCCGAACCTGCGTCTAGGTTTGATCGATGTCGAAGATATGCGCACGGCGGTGAAACAAACAGACGAAGCCGCGTTCCGTAGGTGGCGGCTCAATCAATGGGTGCGCGCACAAGAGTCATGGTTGCCCGCAGGGGCGTGGCAACAATGTTTCGACGTTCGATCGTTGCGCGACGACCTTCCCGTGTTCGTCGGTGTTGACATGGCGTTAAAGCACGACTCGATCGCGGTCGTGATCGCACAACCCCAAGACGATGTCGTTGTCATACGTGCGCGCATCTGGCAACCGCAGGATGAAGGCGTTGACGTTGCGGGTGTTGAGATGCATTTGCGCGCGTTGCATCGCGAGTTCAACGTTCGAGAGTTCGTCTATGATCCCGCCTATTTCCAACGTTCGGCGGAAGCGTTAAGCGACGACGGGTTGCCTATGGTCGAATATCCGCAGTCGTCGCAACGAATGATCCCAGCGTGCGGCAACGCCTATGACATGATCGTGAACAAGCGTGTCACGCACGACGGATCGCCTACGTTCACGGATCAAGTGTTGAGTGCCGCGCAACGAATGACCGATCAAGGTTGGCGTTTGTCGAAAGGCAAGTCGCGACGCAAGATCGACGCGTGCATTGCATTGGTCATGGCGTTGGATCGGGCGACATCGCGGCAAACGTCGACTGTTGCGCCTAGTATTGTGCAGGTATGGCAATAGACCGCGATCAAGTCACCACCGTTTCCGAGATTGTCGGCGGCGTTCTGCTGACGATCGGCGCGGGTTTGTTCGCGATCCCCGCAGGTTTGATCGTTGCTGGCGCGTGTTTCATCGTGTTGGGTTGGGCTAATTCATGAGTTTGATCCGTCGCATCGTCGAACGTCGCGCCTTGCCGACATCGATCGACCCTTATCAGATCACGGCGCGCCCGTTCTATCCCAACTACTCGGGCGAAATTGTCACCGAGTTGACCGCGTTCGCGTCGACCGCCGTGATGTCAGCCGTGTCCCTTCTCGCGGATTCTGTCGCGACAATGCCGCTTGAACTGACGCGTCAACGCGCGGGACGGGTCGAGAAACTCGCAACACCAAGCGTTCTGATCAAACCGAACGCACATCAAACGATGTTCGAGTTCGTGCATCAAACGATGCTGTGTCTCGCGTTGCATGGATGCGCCTACATCTACGCGCCGCGACGTGCAGGCGAGTTGCCCGCCGAGATGCGCGTGTTGCATCCGAACCTAGTGAAGAAGGCGATCATGTCAGATGACGGGGCTTCTTACGTCTACACGATCGGCAAGTTCGAGTATTCAAGCGACGATGTTCGCGCGGTTCATTGGATCTTGTTGCCCAATCAAGTGCGTGCTGTTTCGCCTTTGGAAGCGATGCGCAACACGATCGGGATTGGTTTGGCAATGGATCGTTTCTTGGCGCAGTTCTACGGTGAAGGCGCGACCCCGTCGAGCGTGCTTGAAACGGAAACGACAATCACGCCCGAGCAAGCGCAGGTGTTGCGCGATACGTGGTCGGATGCGCACACTCAACGTCGTCGACCCGCCGTGTTGACGGGCGGGTTGAAGTGGCGATCGATCACGACGAGCGCGGCTGACGCGCAGATGCTTGAACATCGAGAAGCGGTGGTGCGTGACATTGCGCGCGCGTATCGCATCCCGCTTCACATGATCAACGGGTCGGGCGGCAATTCGCAAACCTATCAGAACATCGAAAGCGCGGGAACGAACTTTGTGCGATACACCCTTCTACCGTTCATGCGTCGCATTGAAGACAGCATCAGCGAGATGCTTCCGTTGACGCAACGTGTCAGGTTCAACGCGGACGAGTTCATGCGCGCCGACGTGTTGACACGCGTTCAAGCGCAACAAGTGCAGATCATGTCGGGAACATTGTCACCGAACGAAGCACGTCAACTAGAGAACCGTGAACCTTACGAAGGCGGGGACGTGTTCATGACACCGACATCGCAACAAGTCGTCGGCAACGACGCGATCCCGCCCGAGCGTTAATCATGCCGTTCGGGATCTCGCAAAGTCAAGAAGATTGCGACGGTTGGGCGACCGTGAAACAAGAAGCAGACGGGTCGTTTGTGACCGTCGCATGTCACGACACGAAAGAAGGCGCGGTTGATCAGATGTTGGCGATATCGTTCAACGAAGAGATCGAACCGTTGGGACAAGTCGACAAGTCAAACGACGACGACGACACGATCGAGAAACGCGACACCCCGTCACTCGTTGCGCCCGCGTTCATGGCGGCTTCGGCACGACGCGGATTGAAGTTGCACGAACAAGGACATTCGGGTGACGGGTTGATGCCCGCGACCGTGCGCGACGCGACACGCATGGCGAACAACGAACCGTTGTCGGAAGATAAGTGGCGCAGGATCGCGCCTTGGATTGCGCGACATATCGTCGACCTTGACGCTGTTCAAGGCGATGAGATCACGGCGGGGCTTGTGTCGATGTTGTTGTGGGGTGGCGGATCATCGAAGGCGAGCGCGCGACGTGCGCAAGATTACGCGGCGCGCATCGTTGAACGACTTGACGACGATCAACGCACAACAAACGTCGACATTTCAAGTAGTATGCTTGACATCATGACGCAAGATGCACGTTGGTGTTCGATAGGCGACGATGAACGTCGCATCGCCTACACGACGATCGCCGTGCGACAAATGCAAGAAGAAGGCACGACTCTTTACGGATATGCGGCGGTGTTTGACTCGCCGAGCGAACCGATGCCGTTTGTCGAATATGTGAAGCGCGGGGCGTTCGCAAAGACTTTGGAGAACGGTGCAGACGTTCGTTTGTTGATCGACCATGAAGGTGTCCCGCTTGCACGAACAACGTCGGGAACGTTGCGATTGCATGAAGACGAGCGCGGACTCGCGGTTGCGGCTGACCTTGACCCGAACAACCCAGACGCGCAACGTGTCATGTCGGCGTTGAAACGCGGGGACATGTCCCAAATGTCGTTCGCGTTTCGTTCGGTCAAAGACAAGTTCTCGGACGATCGCATGGTGCGCGAACTTGAACAAGTCGACTTGTTTGACGTAAGCGTAGTGACGTTTCCCGCCTACGAACGCACGGTCGCCGAAATAAGGTCAAGACAGTTGCAACCCGACACGGCATCAGTTAACCTAGTCCCGCAGACGATCGGTGTGAACGTGCGACGAGCGCAACTAGCAATCGAACGATTGAAGTTCTAATTGAAAGGAACAATGACATGACATACTCGGACACACTTCGCGAGAAACGCGACGCTTTGATTGCGCACGGAGAAAGCATCGTTTCGCAGGCTGTTGTCGACTCGCGCGACATCACCGAAGACGAGAACAAGACGATCGCCGACACGCTCGATGCCGTCACCGAACTTGACGAACAAATCCGTCGTCACAGCGAACTTGAACAGCGCACAGCGCAAGCCGCCGAAACACGCAAGGCGAACAAAGTCGAACAAGCGGTCACAACAGTCAAGAGTGAACCGCGCACTTACAATCCACAAAGCGAGAATTCGTTTATTCGCGACGCGTTCGCCGCGCAGTTCAGCAACGACTTCGCCGCCAAGGATCGCCTTGCGCGTCACATGAACGAAGAGCGCATCGAGCGTCGCGATGTCACGTCAACGAACTTCGCAGGACTTCTTGTTCCGCAGTTCTTGACCGATCTCGCCGCACCGTTCGCGCGCGCGGGTCGTCCCGTCGCTGATCGTGCGCGCAAGCATCAGTTGCCAGACGCAGGTCTGACAATTTCGATCTCGAAGGTGACGACGGGTTCAGCCGTTGCGTCACAATCCGAAGGTGCGGCAGTTCAAGAAACGAACATGGACGACACCAAACTCGACTTGTCCGTGATCACGGTTGCGGGTCAGCAGAACGTGTCACGTCAAGCCCTTGAACGCGGGACGAACATCGACACGCTTGTCATGGCAGATCTTGTATCGGCGTACCACACGAAGGTCGACGACTTGGTCGTCGCTGAACTGTTCTCGTCTGCTGGTCAAGCAGTCACCTACACCGACGAGTCACCGACCGTCGCTGAGTTGTACCCGAAGATCGCTGATGCGGTGCAGAAGGTACAAACGACCTTCTTCGCTGGTCCTAACGCGATCATCATGCACCCGCGACGACTCGCCTTCATCTTGGCGGCTGTCGACACCACGAACCGACCGCTTGCCCTGCCCGCGCCGAACTTCAACAGCGTCGCGAATGGTGCTGGCGCACCGCAGTACGGCAACTCGGGCTACACGATCATGGGCTTGCCCGTGATCACCGACGCGAACGTCGCGACGAACAAAGGTTCAGGCACGAACCAAGACACGATTTATGTCGGCAACATGCAAGAGTTGCACTTGTGGGAACAAGGCAACGGCGACCCGATGATGTTGCGCTTCGAACAGCCGAAGGCGGCAGAACTCGATGTCACGATGATCGTCTACGGGTACACCTGCTTTA
>Ga0172372_10002678_pt1 | contig 26828 bp, 40 predicted proteins | sample LakKiv5m_2_FD_114544 | JGI IMG/M metagenome (GOLD analysis project Ga0172372, IMG submission 114544) | Freshwater microbial communities from Kabuno Bay, South-Kivu, Congo - kab_092012_9.5m | ecosystem: Environmental > Aquatic > Freshwater > Lake | place: Democratic Republic of the Congo...
CAACATCCAGATGTCGATCGAGCTGATCACGCCGGTGGCGATGGAAAAGGAGCTTCGGTTCGCCATTCGCGAGGGCGGACGGACCGTGGGCGCCGGCGTCGTATCGGAAATCCTGGAGTAGGGCAAGGAAAGGCCAAGGGGGGACACGGACGTGGCGATAGAGCACCAGAAGATAAGGATTCGGCTGAAGGCCTTCGATTCCAGGCTTCTGGACAAGGCGACCAGCGACATCGTCGAAAAGGCGCGGCAGACGGGCGCCAAGGTCGCGGGGCCGATTCCCCTTCCGACCCACGTAGAGCGATTCACGGTCAACCGGTCCCCGCACGGGGACAAGAAGAGCCGGGAGCAGTTCGAGATCCGCACGCACAAGCGCCTCCTCGACATCCACGAGCCGCCGGGCGCAACGATCGACGCCCTCATGAAGCTCGACCTGCCCGCCGGGGTGGAAGTCGAGATCAAGCTCTGACCGGAACGACGAAAACGACCGAGAACGGAAGCAGGGGCAAACCATGACGACCGGAATATTGGGGAAGAAACTGGGCATGTCCCAGGTGTTCGACACGGAGGGGAAAGTCATCCCCGTCACCGTGATCGAGGCCGGGCCGTGCACCGTGATACAGCGCAAGACCGCGCGGACCGACGGGTACGACGCCGTGCAGATCGGCTTCCGTCAGACGAAGGCCGGAAAGGTCGGCAAGCCCATGCTGGGGCATTTCCAGAAGGCGGGCAAGGGAGCCTTCAGCGCCCTGCAGGAGATCCGGGTCGAAGCCGCCGAGCCGCTGGACATCGGCGCCGAGATCAAGGTCGACATCTTCAAGGAAGGCGACGTGGTCGACGTGATGGGGCACAGCAAGGGGCGCGGATATGCGGGCGTGATAAAGCGGTGGAACTTCAAGGGCGGCCGCGCCACGCACGGCTCCATGTTCCACAGGGCTCCAGGCTCCATCGGGGCGTCGGCGTATCCCTCGCGCGTCATCAAGAACATGAAGATGGCCGGCCAGTACGGAAACGAGAGGGTCACGATCCTGAACCTGCGCGTGGTAGGCGTTGAGCCCGAGAGGAACCTGCTGCTCGTCCGCGGGGCCGTGCCCGGCGCGAAAAACAGCCTGGTCTTCGTACGCCGGGCCGTGAAGAAACTGGCGTAAGGCGAGGAGCGCGAGATGGCTACCCTGGAGATATTGGACAAGGAACGGAAGGGGACCGGGAACGTCGAGCTCCCCGAGTCCGTTTTCGGCGCCGAGGTCAAGACGCACCTGATGCACCACGTCGTGACGGCCAGGCTGGCGGCCGCCCGCTCGGGAACGCACGACACCAAGACACGCAAGGACGTTCGCGGAGGCGGCAAGAAACCGTTCCGCCAGAAGGGGACCGGTCGCGCCCGAATGGGAACCTCCCGCTCTCCGTTGCTGCGCGGCGGCGGCACGGTCTTCGGACCCCATCCCCGGAAGTACGAAGGGAAGGTGAACCGGAAGGAGATGACGGCGGCCCTGCGCAGCGCCCTCAGCGCGAAGGCGATCGAGGAAAAGATAATCCTCGTGAACGATCTTTCCCTTCCGGCGCCGAAGACGAAGGAGTTTCTCAAGGTCGCGTCGGCGCTCGGGCTCCGCGACGCGCTGATCGTCATCGATGGGGAGCCCGAAAACCTGGCCCTCGGCGTCCGCAACCTCAAGGCGTTCAAGGTCCTCCCCGCGAAGGCGCTGAACGTGTACGACATCCTGTCGTACGACCAATTGGTCATCACCGGCGCGGCTCTCGATAAAATCACCGAGGTGCTGGCGAAATGAACATGTCAGACGTGATAAAGAGGCCGCTGATCACCGAGAAGGCGACGTCGCTGAAGGCGGTGTCCAACACGGTCCTGTTCGCCGTCGACAAGCGAGCCAACAAGAAGGAAGTTCGCGAGGCCGTGGAGAAACTGTTCAAGGTGAAGGTCGAGGACGTCCGCACCATGAACGTCGCCGGCAAGGTGAAGCGCCGCGGCAGGACGATCGGGCTTCGTCCGGGGTGGAAGAAGGCCGTCGTCATGCTGAAGGCGGGCGACAAGATCGAGTTCTTCGAAGGCGTCTGACGGGCCAGGGAAAGCGCCCTTTTTTCAAGGAGAGACTGCGATGGGCATCCGGAACTACAAGCCGACTTCCCCGGGACGACGGGGCATGACCGTCCTCATCATGGACGATCTGACGAAGAAGAAGCCCGAACGCGCGCTGACGGATAGTTTTTCGGGAAGCGGCGGGAGGAACAACCTCGGCGAGATCACGGTGTGGCACCGCGGAGGAGGTCACAAGCGCAAGTACCGCATCGTCGACTTCAAGAGGAACAAGAAGGACGTGCCGGCGACGGTCGCGGCGATCGAATACGACCCGAACCGGTCCGCGCGCCTTGCGCTCCTGAACTACGCGGACGGCGAGAAACGCTACATTCTCTGTCCGATCGGGATTTCCGTCGGCGACACGGTGCTTTCCGGCGCCGCCGCCGACATCAAGCCGGGGAACGCCATGCCGATCCGCAACATCCCGGTGGGCACGCTCGTGCACAACATCGAGCTCAAGGTCGGGAAGGGCGGACAGATCGCCAGGTCCGCCGGTTCGGTCGCGCAGATCCTGGCCAAGGAGGGGGCGTACGCGCACATTCGCCTCGCCTCCGGCGAGGTCCGGCTCGTCTTCATAGAGTGCATGGCCACGATCGGGCAGGTCGGGAACCTCGACCATGAAAAGGTGGCGATCGGCAAGGCGGGGCGGAATCGGTGGAAGGGGATTCGACCGACGGTCCGGGGCGTCGTCATGAACCCCGTCGATCACCCGCACGGCGGCGGCGAGGGCCGATCCTCCGGAGGCAGGCATCCCTGCACCCCGTGGGGGAAGCCGACGAAGGGTTACAAGACTCGCAAGAACCCGTCGACCGATAAATATATCGTAAAGCGGCGCGGAAAATAAAGGAAAAGGGGTTTCGACGTGGGGCGATCCATCAAGAAGGGACCGTACGTGGAGGAAGGTCTTCAGCGCAAGCTGAACAAGGCCGTCGAAACCGGCGACAAGAAGATCATCAAGACCTGGTCCCGGCGTTCGACCATCACTCCCGCAATGGTGGGATACACGTTCGCCGTGCACAACGGACGGAAGTTCATGCCCGTCTTCGTCACGGAAAACATGGTGGGCCACAAGTTCGGCGAGTTCTCGCCCACACGCACGTTCCACGGACACTCGGGAGACCGCAAGGCCAAGGTCAAGAAGTAACGGAGAAGGAGAGCAGCAGATGGAAGCAACCGCAACGGCCAAGTTCATGCGCATCTCCCCGAGGAAGGCGCGTCTGGTGGTGGACCTGATCAGGGGGAAGAAGATCTCCGACGCGCGCACGATCCTCGCCCTCGCGAACAGGGCCGCCGCCGCGACCGTCAGGAAAGTCCTCGATTCGGCGATCGCCAACGCGGGCCAGACTGGCGTGATCGACCTGGGCACGCTCTACGTCAAGAGCGCGTGCGTCAACCAGGGAGCCTCGCAGAAGCGGTTCCGGCCGTCGCCGATGGGAAGGGCTCACAAGTACAAGCGGCGGACCAGTCACATAACCATCGTGGTCGATGAGGCATAACGTGGCCCTGCGTGCCCGGCAACAGTAAGATCTGACAGGAGGCCGATTTTGGGACAGAAGACACATCCTTACGGGTTTCGGCTGGTGTCCATCCGGACCTGGCGCTCGCGCTGGTATTCCGAAAAGGAATACGCGCCCCAGTTGCAGGAGGACCTGCGCATCCGCGCCTTCGTCAAGGCCCGCCTGAGCCATGCGGGGGTTTCCTCCATCGAGATCGAGCGGCGCAGCAACCGGGTCGCCGTTCTGATAGCAACGGCGCGTCCCGGGATCGTGATCGGCAAGAAGGGCGCCGAGATCGAGAACCTCAAGAAGGAAGTCCAGAAGCTCACGCCGAAGGAAGTGTCCATCAACATAATCGAGATACGCCGCCCCGAGACCGACGGGCAGCTGACCGCCGAAAACGTGGCGATGCAGCTGGAACGGCGGATCGCATTCCGCCGAGCCATGAAGAAGACGGTCCTTTCCTCGATGAAGCTTGGCGCCAAGGGGATCAAGATCCAGGTCTCCGGCCGCCTCGGCGGCGCCGAGATGTCCCGGACCGAGTGGTACCGCGAAGGCCGGGTCCCGCTTCACACATTGAGGGCCGATATCGACTACGGCTTCTCGGAGGCCCGCACCACCTACGGGATCATCGGGGTGAAGGTCTGGATCTACAAGGGCGAGGTGCTGCCCAAGGCGCCATCTTCCCCGGCAACCAACGAATAGGAGAACGGGAATCATGCTCGCCCCCAAAAGGGTCAAGTTCCGCAAGCAGATGAAGGGCCGCCGACGCGGAAAGGCGCAGTCCGGCAACACGCTCAACTTCGGCGATTTCGGCGTGAAGGCCGCCGACTCCGCCTGGATCACCTCCAGGCAGATCGAGGCGGCGCGAATCGCGATGACCCGCTTCATCAAGCGCGGCGGAAAGATCTGGATCCGGATCTTTCCGGATAAGCCGATCACCAAGAAGCCGGCCGAGACCCGGATGGGGAAGGGGAAGGGCGCGCCCGAGGAGTGGGTCGCCGTCGTCCGCCCCGGCCGCGTCCTGTACGAGATCGAAGGGGTCGACGAAACGACGGCGCGCGAGGCGTTCCGTCTGGCCGGCCACAAGCTTTCGATCCACACGACATTCCTGTCCAGAGAGGCATAGGCGTCCATGAAGACAAAGGATGTTCGGGATCTCGGCGCGGAGGAACTTCGCCAGAAGGAGCGGGAGCTGCGAGACGAGATCTTCCGTCTGAAGATGAAGCGCGCCGCGTCCGCCCTGGAGAACAAGATGCAGATCCGCAACCGGCGGAGGGACCTTGCCCGCGTGGAGACGTTCCTTCACGCGAAGACGGAAGGGAAGGCGAACTGACATGACGGCGGAGGGAACGATGGAAGCCCGGGGCGCGCGGAAAAAGAAGGTGGGGACGGTCGTAAGCGACAAGATGGACAAGACCGTGGTCGTCCGCGTGGAGCGCCTGGTCCCGCACGACGTCTACAAGAAATACGTGAGGCGCCGCGTCACCTTCAAGGCGCACGACGAGAAGAACGAGTTCAGGATCGGAGACCGTGTCGAGATCGTCGAGACGCGCCCGATGAGCAGGGACAAGCGGTGGCGCGTCGCTCGGCTGATCGAGCGTATCGGCGAGCAGTGAGCCGAAAAATCACGGCGGAGATGAAGATATGATCCAGATGCAGACAATGCTCGACGCGGCCGACAACTCGGGTGCGAAGCGTCTATGCTGCCTCAAGGTGCTCGGCGGAAGCCGGCGCCGGTACGCCGGCGTGGGCGACATCATCGTCGTCAGCGTGAAGGAGGCGATTCCCAACGGCAAGGTCAAGAAGGGGGACGTGCACAAGGCCGTGGTCGTCCGGACGGTCAAGGAGATCGGCCGGCCCGACGGCAGCTTCCTTCGCTTCGACCAGAACTCCGCCGTTCTCGTCAATCCGCAGGGCGAGCCGATAGGGACCCGCATCTTCGGGCCCGTCGCCCGCGAGCTGCGCGCCAGGAAGTACATGAAGATCATCTCGTTGGCGCCGGAAGTCCTGTGAGCCGGGGGGGCGGAATGGAAACCGCGAACAAGGTGCAGATCCGCAAGAACGACATCGTCAAGGTGATCACCGGGCGGGAAAAGGGGAAGGTCGGCCGGGTTCTCAAGGTCGACCGCGACAGGGCCAGGGTCTTCGTCGAGAAACTCAACCTGGTGAAGCGGCATACGAAGCCCGGGAAGACGAAGCCGCAGGGCGGCATCGTGGAGAAAGAGGCGCCGATTTCCTGGTCCAACGTCCTCGTGATGTGCGACAAGTGCAACAAGCCCACCAGGATCGCGATCGCGCTGGACGGGACGGGGAAACGCAGCCGCGTCTGCAAGCGGTGCGGAGACGTGCTCGAAGCCAAAAAGAAGTGAAAGGATACCTCCGCCGGAACGGCGGATGGGGGTGATCGGAAATGGCGAGATTGCAGGACCGGTACAATGCCGAGATCGTTCCAAGCCTGAAGGAGAAGTTCGGGTACCGCAACGTCATGCAGGTGCCCAGGCTCTCAAAGATCGTGGTGAACATGGGCCTGGGGGACGCGATCGAAAACGTCAAGGTGATCGAGACCGCCGCCGCCGAGGTCGGCGTAATAACCGGCCAGAAGCCGGTGGTCACCAAGGCGCGCAAGAGCATCGCGAACTTCAAGCTGCGCGAGGGGGTGCCCATCGGCGTCATGGTCACGCTGCGGCGGGACCGGATGTACCAGTTCCTCGACAAGATGATCGCGATCGCCCTTCCGCGGGTGCGCGACTTCAAGGGAGTTTCCCCCAAGGGGTTCGACGGGCGCGGAAACTATACGCTGGGAGTCAGGGAACAGATCATGTTTCCCGAGATCAACTACGACAAGATCGAGAAGATACGCGGCATGAACATCACCATCGTCACCACGGCCAGGACCGACGAAGAAGGCCTTGAGCTCCTGCGGCTCATGGGAATGCCCTTCCGGGCGTAAAGAGAGGAGAACCGACGTTGGCCAAGAAATCGATCGTAGCCAAGTCAAATCGGGCGCCGAAATTCGCCGTCCGGAAATACAACCGGTGCCCGCGCTGCGGCAGGCCGCGCGCTTTCTACCGGAAATTCCAGCTGTGCCGGATCTGCCTCAGGCAGCTCGCCCTTCGCGGGGAACTGCCCGGCGTGACCAAGGCGAGCTGGTAGGGGGCCGACATGACAATGGCTGGCAACGATCACGTGTCTGACCTGCTGACCAGGCTGCGGAACGCCCAGCAGGCGCGCTTCGAACAGATCGAGATCCCATCGACGAACATCCTCCACGGAATCACGCAGATCCTGAAGGAAGAGGGGTTCATCAAGGGATACCGGGTGGTGACCGAGAAAAACGCGAGCCGCATCCGCATCGTCCTGAAATCGGCCCCGGAAACGGGATACGCCATGAAGGGGATACGCCGGATGAGCCGGCCTGGACGTCGCCTTTACGTCGGTAAGGACGATATACCGACGGTCAAGAACGGGTTCGGCATCGCCATCGTCTCCACGTCGCAAGGCGTCATGACAGGGGAGAAGGCGAAGAAGCTTTCGATAGGCGGCGAGCTGCTCTGCGAGATCTGGTAGACGGCTTCCGGGTTTTTCCCAACGAGGAGCGAAACGATGTCGAGAATCGGTAAAAAGCCTGTGGTCATTCCCGCCGGAGTCACGGTGGAAGCGGCCGATGGAGTGCTGACCGTCACCGGAAAGAAGGGGCGGCTTTCCCGGTCGATCCCGGGCAAGGTGGCGGTTGAAGTAAAGGATGGAACGGCGACCGTCGTTCTGCTCGACGAAAACGCCGGGAACCTGTACGGCATGTACCGGACGATCCTGGCAAACATGGTGCAGGGGGTGACCGAAGGCTACCTGCGGACCCTCGAGATCGTCGGCGTCGGTTACAAGGCCGAGTCGAAGGAGGGGGCGCTTCATCTCGCGCTGGGGTACTCCCATCCGGTTGTTTTCGCGCTGCCGCAGGGAGTGACCGCGCAGATCGAGGCCAACACCGTGATCAAACTGAGCGGGTTCGACAAGGAGCTGCTCGGGGAAACGGCCGCGCGGGTACGGATGCTCCGAAAGCCGGACGTCTACAAGAACAAGGGAATTCGATATCGCGGTGAACGGCTTATCAAGAAGGTCGGTAAGGCTGCGGGCAAGTAGTGCGCAACGCGCAATTCCTTACGATGGGGATCCGAACGCCATGAGCCAGAAAAACGAGCGGGAAACCGCACGACAGAACCGGAAGGGCCGGATCCGCAAGCGGATCTTCGGCACAGAGCAGCGCCCGCGGTTGTCAGTATTCCGCAGCGCGAAGCACATCTACGCCCAGCTGGTGATCGACTCGACGGGGTCGACCATTCTGGCGGCCTCCACCCTCTCCCCGGATCTGCGGTCGGAGATCGGCGACCTTGACAAGAGCGACGCCGCGAAGAAGGTCGGCCGGTTGATCGGGAAAATGGCTTTGGAGAAAAACATCCAGCGGGTCGTTTTCGACCGGAACGGGTTTCTGTACCACGGCCGGATCAAGGCCCTGGCCGAAGGCGCCCGCGAATCAGGGCTGTTGTTCTGACCATGAGCGCACACTTTCACGATTGGACGGGGAGGAAGGCTTGAAAAGAGTCGATCCGGAAGGGCTGGATTTGAAGGACCGCGTCGTGCACATCAGCCGCGTCGCCAAGGTCGTCAAGGGCGGACGCCGCTTCTCCTTCAGCGCGGTGGTCGTCGTCGGCGACGCCAACGGGCACGTGGGAACCGGTCTCGGGAAGGCGAACGAGGTTCCCGACGCGATCCGCAAGGCGGTCCAGAACGCCAAGCGGTCGCTGATCCTGGTTCCGCTTGTGGATGGCACGATCCCCCACGGCGTGACGGGCGAGTTCGGCGCGGCCAGGGTGGTGATACGGCCGGCCTCTCCCGGCACCGGCGTCATCGCGGGAGGCGGTGTCAGGGCCGTGATCGAGTCCAGCGGGATCACGAACATCCTTACGAAGTCCCTGGGGAGCAACAACCCCCACAATCTCGTGAAGGCGACGATCGAGGGGCTTTCGCAGCTGCGGACCTCGGGCCAGATCCTGGCGGTCCGCGGCCCGAGAGAGGAAGAGGCGACGGCATGAGCGGAAAACTTCGCATCACCCTCCTGCGTGGCTTGAGCGGGAGGACCGAGTACCATCGCAAGGTCGTCCGCGGGCTCGGAATCACCCGCTTGAACCGTCCGGTCGTCCGGGTGGACACTCCGGAGATCCGCGGCATGGTGGAGAAGGTCAAGTTCCTCGTCCGGATGGAAGAGGTGGGAGAGGCGTCATGAAACTCACTGATCTCCGCCCCGCAAAAGGGGCCAAAAGCGCGCGCAAGCGCATCGGCCGGGGCGAAGGCTCCGGGCTCGGCAAGACCTCCGGCAAGGGGAACAAGGGCCTGAAGGCGCGCAGCGGCGGCGGGACGAAGCCCGGGTACGAGGGGGGCCAGATGCCTCTCCAGCGGCGGCTTCCGAAGCGCGGTTTCGTCAACGTCTTCCGACAGGAGATCGCCGTCGTCAACGTAAAGGAACTGAACCGGTTCGAGGCCGGCTCCGTCGTCGACGCCGAGGCGCTTCGGCGGGAAGGCCTGGTCAAGGGCGCATGTCCCGGAGGCGTCAAGCTTCTCGGGAACGGCGAGGTCACCAGGAAACTGATCGTTAAAGTCGATCGGGCCAGCAAGTCAGCCGTCGGAAAAATCGTGGCCGCCGGCGGGACCGTGGAGGTCTGAACAGGTGCTCGACGGTTTCCAGAACATAACGCGGGTTCCGGAGCTCAAGCGGCGGATACTCGTGACGGGGCTTCTGCTCATCGTCTACCGCATAGGGATCCACATCCCGACGCCGGGGATCGACAACCTTGCGCTAAAGGCGGTGTTCGACAGCCAGGCGGGGACACTCTTCGGACTGATCGACATGTTCTCCGGGGGGGCGCTCGCGCGCTTTTCCATCTTCACGCTCGGGATCATGCCGTACATCAGCTCCTCGATCATCCTGCAGCTTCTGACGGTCGTCATCCCCCAGCTCGAGAAGCTCTCCAAGGAAGGCGAGCTGGGACGGCGGAAGATCACGCAGTACACCCGGTACGGGACGATCGTCCTGTCGGTCATCCAGGGGATGGGGATCGCCGTGGGGCTCGAATCCGTTTCGGCCGGAACCGGGTCCGTCGTATACCATCCGGGTTGGGCGTTCCGGGTCATGACCGTCATCACCCTCACCTCGGGAACGGCGTTCCTGATGTGGCTGGGCGAGCAGATCACGGAGCGCGGGATCGGCAACGGGATCTCCCTGATCATCTTCGCCGGCATCGTGGCCCGGTTCCCGAGCGGCCTGGTCCGCACGGTCACCCTGGTCCGGACCGGGGAGATGAACCTCTTCGCCGGGCTGTTCCTGCTCGCGCTCATGGTGGCCGTCGTCGCCGTGATCATCTACTTCGAGCGGGCGCACCGCCGGATCCCGGTGCAGTACGCCCGCAGGATCGTCGGCCGGAAGGTCTACGGGGGGCAGAGCACCCATCTGCCGCTCAAGGTGAACACGGCCGGCGTCATCCCTCCGATCTTCGCATCGTCGATACTGCTCTTCCCCGCGACGATCGCCAGCTTCATCAAGCACCCGATCACTCGGTCGATCTCCGACGCCCTGACGCCGGGCCGGGTCGGCTACGAACTGCTTTTCGTCGCCTTCATCATCTTCTTCTGCTACTTCTATACTGCCGTCACGTTCAACCCGGTCGACGTCGCCGACAACATGAAGAAGTACGGGGGCTTCGTGCCGGGGATCCGGCCGGGAAAGAAAACGGCGGAGTACATCGACAAGATCCTGACTCGGATCACGCTCGGCGGGGCGATCTACGTGTCGGTCATATGCGTCCTGCCCAGCATCCTCATCGCCCGCTTCAACGTCCCCTTCTATTTCGGCGGGACGGGGCTCCTGATCGTTGTGGGGGTCGCGATGGACACGGTGCAGCAGATCGAGTCGCACCTGATAACGCGTCATTACGAAGGTTTCCTCAAGAAGGGCCAGATGAAAGGGAGGAGGGGATAAGCCGATGATGGGTATCATCCTTCTGGGCCCCCCCGGAGCGGGGAAGGGTACCCAGGCCAAGAAGCTGACGCAGGCGTTTTCCATACCGCAGATCTCCACCGGGGACATGCTCAGGGCCGCGGTGAAGGACGGGACGGCGCTCGGCAAGCAGGCCAAGGCGTTCATGGATGCGGGCGGGCTGGTTCCCGACGAGGTCGTCATCGGCATCGTAAAGGAGCGTCTTGCGGCCGCGGATTGCGCGAAGGGCTTCATCCTCGACGGATTCCCGAGGACGATCCCCCAGGCCGAGGCGCTCGACCGTGTGACGAAGGAGCTCGGCAAGGAGATCCGATTCGTCCTGTCGCTCGAAGTCGACCAGAACGACCTGATGGAGCGGCTGTGCGGACGCCGCACCTGCACCGGTTGCGGGGCGATGTACCACGTGAAGTTCAACCCCCCCAAGGCCGCCGGGAAGTGCGACAAGTGCGGTACGGCCCTGATCCAGCGGGACGACGACAAGGAAGATACGATCAAGAACCGGCTGGCCAACTACAACAAGGCGACCGCTCCGTTGCTCGGTTATTACAGGAACACGGGGAAAATCCGGTCCGTGATGGCTTCCGGCGAGATCGACGCCATCTACGCCGGGATCGTCAAGATTCTCCGGTAGGGGATGATCCTCGTCAAGTCGCCTCGAGAAGTCGAGGTGATGCGGCATGCAGGCGCCGTCGTGGGCAGGTTCTTTGAAGAAGTGAGGCCGTTGATCCTTCCCGGCGTAAGCACGTGGGATCTCGAGCAGTTCGCCGACAGGTTCATAGCGAGGAACGGCGTGCGGACGGCTTTCAAGGGATACATGGGATACCCTGCGCATCTTTGCGCCTCCATCAACGAGGAGGTGGTGCACGGGATTCCCTCCAGGGACCGGATCGTCCGCGAGGGCGACATCCTGAGCATCGATTTCGGGATCGTGCGGGATGGATTCTACGGCGACGCCGCGAAGACATTTCCGGTTGGGGAGGTGGACGGCGTTTCCTCCCGGCTCCTCGCCGTGACGGAACGGTCGCTCGCGGAGGGGATCGACGCGGTCCGGCCGGGCAACAGGCTGGGCGACGTTTCGGCGGCCGTTCAGGCGGCCGTGGAGGCGGAAGGATTTTCGGTTGTTCGTGACTTCGTCGGGCATGGGATCGGCACGTCGCTGCACGAGGACCCTCAGATCCCCAATTTCGGCAAGAGGGGGGTCGGGCCGAAACTTTTGCCGGGCATGATCCTGGCCATAGAGCCGATGGTGAACGCAGGTGGGTGGCCCGTCGAGGTCCTTGACGACGGCTGGACCGTCGTGACGCGGGACCGGAGCCGCTCGGCCCATTTCGAACACACCGTGGCCGTCACGGAAGACGGGTTCAGCATATTGAGTCTTCCTTGAATGAAGTAGTAATATAGGGCCGGATATAAAGAGGAATATGGCAAAAGAAGAGGCGATAGAGATCGAGGGTACGGTGGTCGAGCCGTTGCCGAATGCCATGTTCCGCGTGGAGCTCGACAACAAGATGAAAGTGCTCGCTCACATCTCCGGCAAGATGCGGATGCATTTCATAAAGATTCTGCCTGGAGACCGTGTCACGGTTCAGCTGACACCGTACGACTTGACCCGGGGCCGGATCACCTACCGATCGAAGTGAAGAGGGGACGAGGATGAAAGTCAGACCGTCGGTCCGAAAGTTCTGCGTCAAGTGCAAGGTCATCCGCAGGAAAGGCGTCGTCCGGGTGATCTGCGAGAACCCGAAGCACAAGCAGCGCCAGGGATAGACACGCCGGGGTAAAAGCCGCAACAGAACGCACCAAGGAGGAGTCGGTTGGCACGCATAGCTGGAGTGGACATTCCGAAGGCGAAGAAGATCGGGACTGCCCTTACGTACATCTACGGGATCGGCCCCACCTCCGCGGCCAGGATCCTCGAGGAGGCGCGAGTCTCGCCGGACTTGAGGACGAGCACGCTGGGCGAAGACCAGGTCGCGCGGATCCGGGACGTGATCGACGCGAATTACCGCGTCGAGGGGGATCTGCGCAAGGAAATATCGATGAACATCAAGCGCCTGATGGACCTGGGGGCCTACAGGGGACTTCGTCACCGCAAGGGGCTGCCCGCCAGAGGCCAGCGGACCCACACGAACGCCCGGACCAGGAAAGGGCCCCGCAAGGGAGCCGTCGCGAAGAAGAAGGAAGCCACGAAGAAATAGGGACGGTCGAATCCGGCCGGCGATAACCCCCGCCGCGGGGCGGGTGCGGAGGAAAGATGGCAACGCCGAAAAAGAAAGGCAAGAGGAAAGTCCGCCGGAGCGTGCCGGTCGGGGTCGCCCACATCCAGGCGACCTTCAACAACACGATCATCACGATCACCGATCCGGACGGAAACACGCTCGCGTGGGCGAGCGCGGGTGCGAAGGGGTTCAAAGGATCCCGGAAAAGCACCCCGTTCGCGGCAACCGTGGCCGCCGAGGAAGTCGCGAAGAAGGCGATGGACAGCGGCGTCAACACGGTTACCGTCCACATCAAGGGCCCGGGATCCGGCCGCGAGGCCGCGCTCAGGTCCCTGCAGGCCTCCGGTCTGAAGGTGAACTTCATAAGGGACGTGACGCCGATTCCGCACAACGGATGCCGGCCGCCGAAGCGCCGTCGCGTCTGACCACCGCACCCAAAGGGGACAAGGAGGACATTTTCTTTGGCAAGGTATCGTGAAGCCGTCTGCAGGCTCTGTCGTCGGGAAGGGGTCGAGCTCTACCTGAAGGGAGACCGCTGCTTTACCGACAAGTGCGCCATCAAGAGGAGAGGGTACCCGCCGGGCCAACATGGCCAGCGTCGTCCGAAGCATAGCGACTACGGTGTCCAGCTGCGCGAGAAGCAGAAGGCGAAGCGGATCTACGGGCTGTTGGAACGCCAGTTCCGCAACTACTTCGAGAAGGCGGACCGCATGAAGGGGAAGACCGGCGAGAACCTGCTTGTCCTCCTCGAGCGCCGGCTGGACAGCGTCGCCTACAAGCTGGGGTTCGCCCCGACCCGCAGGGAAAGCCGCCAGATCGTCCGCCACGGGCACTTCCTCGTGAACGGGAAGAAGGTGAACATCCCGTCCTTCCTGGTCCGTTCGGGGGACGTGCTCGAGCTGCGCGAAAAGAGCCGCAAGATCCCGAACGTCAACGAGTCGCTCGACGCCGTGGTGCGAAAGGGTATCCCGCCCTGGCTCGAGCTCGAACGGGAAAATTTCCGCGGGAAGATCAAGACCCTGCCGTCCCGGGCGGACATCCAGGAGCCGATCCAGGAACAGCTGATCGTCGAGCTCTACTCGAAGTAAGCCTGATTGGGGCAAGAATAAGGGGGACGCATGTTTCAGAGAAACTGGAAACAGTTGATCAAGCCGCGCCGCATAGAGGTGCAGACCGACACGGCGACCTTCAATTATGGGAAATTCGTGGCCGAGCCCCTCGAACGCGGTTTTGGAACCACTCTCGGAAACGCCCTTCGCAGGATCCTGCTGTCTTCCCTGCAGGGCGGAGCCATCACATCGGTACGCATTGATGGGGTGCAGCACGAGTTCTCCACCATGAACGGGGTCGTCGAGGACGTCACCGACGTCGTCCTCAACCTCAAGGAAGTCCGCCTGCGGATGCACTCGCCGGAGCAGCGCACGCTCGTGCTCGAGGCGAAGGGGCCTCGCCGGGTGAAGGCTTCGGACATATCCGCGGACCCGATGGTGGAGATCCTCAACAGGGACCACCACATCGCCGAGCTCTCCGCCAACGCCAGGCTGCGCATGGAGATGACCGTCCGGATGGGGAAAGGCTACGTCTCCGCCGAGCGCAATCTCGAGGAAAACGCCCCGATCGGGACGATTCCCATCGACGCCATCTTCTCGCCGATCCGCAAGGTCAATTTCGCGGTTACCAACGCGCGCGTGGGACAGCAGACCGACTACGACCGCCTGACGCTCGAGGTCTGGACCGACGGCTCGCTGCTTCCCGCCGACGCGGTCGCATATGCGGCGAAGATCATGAAGGACCAGTTGACCGTCTTCATCAATTTCGACGACGAGGCGGAGATCCCCGACGAGCCGTTGAGGCTCGATGAGGGCGGGGCGAACGAGAATCTTTACAAGCCCGTGGAAGAGCTCGAGCTCTCGGTTCGCGCATACAATTGCCTGAAGAACGCCGAGATCAAGTACATAGGAGAGCTCGTCCAGAAAAGCGAGCAGGAAATGCTCAAGACGAAGAACTTCGGCAAGAAGAGTCTGAACGAGATAAAGGATGTTCTTGTCGGGATGGGGTTCTCCCTGGGGATGAAGATAGAGGATTTCACCCCGGAAAAGTTCAGCCCGCCGCGGAAAGAGGATTGATCAACCTAAGGAGGCTATTCGAAACAACTTGAACATCTTGCATCCCGTCTTCGGGCCATCTTTGACCGGTCTTCAATCGCCAAATCCTCGACGTATCTATAGATACGCCTTCGGTTTGGCTCAATCATCCCGGCCAAATCTGACCCAAATCCGGGCGCAATATTGTCCAACTTGTTCCGAATAGCCTCCTAAGAGACGAGGATTTCTTATGCGACATGGAATGGACCACAGGAAGCTCGGAAGGAAGCCCGCGCACCGCAAGGCGTTGCTGCGGAACATGATGAACGCGCTCGTCCGCGCCGAGCGGATCGAGACCACGGTTCCGAAAGCGAAGGAGCTGCGGCCACTGGCGGACCGGTTGATCACCCTCGGGAAAGCCGCGACGCTCCATTCGCGCCGCATCGTCTTTTCCCTGCTGACCGACAAGGAGGCTACCGACAAGCTGTTTTCGACGCTGGCAGGCCGGTTTGCCGGGCGTCAGGGCGGATACACCCGGATCGTCCGGACGGGTTTCAGGGTCGGCGACGGCGCCGAGATGGCGATCATCGAGTACCTGCCGGTGGAGGAGAAGAAGGCCGGCGGGAAGGCGAAGAAGAAGGCGGCCGCGAAGAAGTCGACCGCCAGTGCCGAGGTAAAGAAAAAGGAAGCCAGGGAGACGGCGAAGCCGGCCGCCAAGAGGGTGAAGCAGGTCGCGCCCAAGCCGACGAAGCCGCGAGCCTCGAGGGTGCAGACGCAGAAGACGCCCGAGGGCGGGCAGGGGTAGGTGATTCCTCCCGATAAAGGATAGTTCCAATATGCAAAAAGCGGCCCTTCGGGGCCGTTTTTTTTGACGTCAGGCGGCGCACGGGAGAATTCGCTTGACGGGACATTCGGTTCGGGGATATATTGAAAATGAATTTCATAATCATAAAAGGGGTTTTGACCGGTGAAACGGCTGCTGGAACGGATCGACCGTGAGATCCTGGCCGCGGGAGGGAAGAGGAGCCGTAGCCGCGCCGCCGTCATCGAGGGATTCTTCCGGGCAAGGGACCACGTGACGATAGAGGAACTGACGCGTTCCGTCAGGGAGACCGCTCCCGGGATCGGATCGGTCACGGTTTACCGCACGCTTAAGCTTCTCGAACGACTCGGATACGCCAAGGAACTCGATTTCGGAGAAGGTTCCCGGCGTTACGAGAGCAACCTCTCGCCTCACCACGATCATCTGGTCTGCCGCCGGTGCGGGACGGTCATCGAGTTCGAGGACCCGGAGATAGAGAATCTGCAGGATCTCGTGACACGTCGGCACGGGTTTCAACCGACGGCCCACCGTCTCGAGATCTACGGGTTCTGCGGCAGGTGCGCGTCCGGGAAGTTTCCGGGACGGTCCTGATGAGAGCCGCGAACGTCTCCCGGAAACCGATGGGCGCCGTTATCCTGGTGGGAAACCCAAATGTGGGGAAGAGCGTCGTTTTCGGCGCCCTCACCGGGCGGTACGTGAACGTGTCGAACTATCCGGGCACGACGGTCGAGATCACGCGGGGAGAGGCGCGCGACCGCGGAACCACGCTGGAGGTGATCGACACCCCCGGCGTGTACTCCCTTCTTCCCATGTCCGAGGACGAGCGGGTGACGCGGGACATGCTCATGCGGGAACCCGGCGCGCGGGTCCTGCAGGTGTGCGATGCCAAGAACATGCGCCGCTCGCTGATGATCACCGCACAGCTCGCCGAGATGGAGGTTCCGCTCGTGCTCGCCGTCAACATGGCGGACGAAGCGCTGGACCGGGGGGTGATGCCACGACTGGAGACACTCGGAGAGCGCCTCGGGGTTCCGGCGATTCCGACGGTGGCTGTTCGTAAAAAAGGGACGGACCGCCTCCTCCCGCTCCTTGAAAGCCCTTCCGTGTCCTCCGTCCGGATCGATTACGGCAGCGCGATCGAGACGGCCATACTCCGCATGGAAGGTCTCCTCCCGGAGAAAACACCGATCGGAAAGAGGGCGTTGGCGGTAATGCTGCTGTGCGGCGACGACTCCCTGGCCCCGTGGCTGGCGGAGAACGCCACCGCGGCGCGAATCCGGGAGATGAACGAAGTCCGAAACAGCCTCGTGGAGGATTCGGGGGAGGATATCGTCTTCCGCGTCAACCGGGCGCGACTGTCGTGGATCGATGGGTTGCTCGCGGAGCTCGGGGTCGAGTCGTCGGTTCCTTCGGGGAGAATCGTGGCGCAGGCGCTCGGCCGGTACTCCATGGATCCGGTGTACGGATTTCCCGTCCTGCTGGCCGTCCTTGCCCTCGCCTACGGCTTCGTCGGCGTGTTCGGCGCGGGATACCTGGTCGACCTTCTGCAGAAGTCGTTTTTCGACGGATGGGTCATCCCGTCCGTCGCGTGGATTCTCGACCGGTTCGTCCCGTCGGTTTTCCTCCGGGACTTCCTGGTTGGGCCGTACGGGATGATATCGATGGCCCTGTCGTACGCCGTCGCCATCGTCCTGCCCATCGTAGGCACCTTCTTCCTCGGGTTCGGCATTCTGGAAGACTCCGGGTACCTGCCACGCCTCGCGGTCATGGTGGACCGCATCTTCAAGAAGATCGGATGCAACGGAAAGGCCGTGCTCCCGATGATCCTCGGGCTCGGGTGCGACACGATGGCGACCTTGACGACGCGGATTCTCGAGACCCGCAAGGAAAGGCTGATCATCACGCTTCTCCTGGCCCTGGGGGTACCGTGCTCGGCGCAGTTGGGCGTTATCCTCGGGATGCTGTCGAGCGTAGGACCGGTCGCGACGGTCACCTGGGTCTGCCTGATGGTCGTGGTAATCCTCGCCGTCGGCTTCCTGGCCTCGAAAGCGATACCGGGGGAGTCGTCGGACTTCATCCTGGAGATACCGCCCATGCGGTGGCCCCAGTTGGGCAACCTCGCCGTCAAGACCATGGCCCGGATAGAGTGGTATCTGCGCGAGGCGGTCCCCCTTTTCCTCGTCGGGACGCTGGTGCTTTTCGTCGCGGACCGGCTCGGGTGGCTGCTGCGGATCCAGGCCGCCGCGGAGCCGCTGATCGTACGGATGCTCGACCTGCCGCCGAAGGCGACGGAGGCTTTCCTGATCGGTTTCCTGCGGCGCGACTACGGAGCCGCGGGGCTCTTCAGCATGCAGAAGGCGGGCATGCTGTCCCATCTCCAGGTCGTGGTGAGCCTGGTGACGATAACGCTCTTCATCCCGTGCCTGGCGAATCTCCTCGTGATCGTCAAGGAGCACGGAGGGAAGGTGGCCGCCGGTATGGCCCTGTTCATCTTCCCTTTCGCGCTGCTGACCGGCGCCGCGGTGAACCTGTTCGCCCGCTGGGCGGGAATCCCGTTTTGACCGGGGCTGCAACGTGAAAATCAGATGTCCTCTCTGCGGGCGCGAGATCGATCCGACGGACCGGACCTGCCGCTCGGGGTGCCCGATGTCCAGGGGTTGCACGCTTGTCTGTTGCCCCGGATGCGGATACTCTTTCCCAATGCCCGAGTCGAAGGTGGTGAACTTCGTGAAGGATCTTTTCGCGAAAGGAAGCCGGAAATGACCGAGCACGGCCAGGACGAGATACTCGAACTCATCTGGACGCTTCGCGAAGAGAAGAAGGCGAACCGTGCGGAGGTGCTGAGCTCGACGACGGAGCCCGGCCCCGAACGCCTTCTCGAGGAGCTGGTCGGGGGCGGCATGGTCTCCGCCTCGGGGGAGGAGATCCTCCTGACGAAGAGCGGCGAGGACCGCGCGCGCGGGATCATCCGGCGTCACCGCCTCGCGGAGGTCCTTCTGCAGAACCTGTTCGACCTGGACAACGCGCAGCTGGAGAACAGCGCCTGCCAGTTCGAACACATCCTGTCCGAGCCGGTGGTCGAGAGCGTGTGCACCTTTCTGGGCCACCCTCCGGTCTGCCCGCACGGCCGCCATATCCCGAGGGGGGAGTGCTGCGACCGGATCCGGACCGAGATCCACCCCCTCGTCATGCGCCTCACCGAGGCGTCTCTCGGGGCCACGCTGCGGATAGTGTTCATCACCCCACGTTCGAAGAAGCGCCTGGAGAAGCTTTCCTCTCTCGGGATCGTCCCGGGAAGCCGGGTTCGCCTCCTTCAGCGGAATCCTTCCTTCGTGCTGGAGATAGACCAGACGACGGTCGCCGTCGACCGGGACATAACGGATGAGATATACGTCAAGCCTACGTAGCGCCTTGGCGCTGCTCCTCTGCGGAACGCTTCTATGGCGTTCGGCGCCGACGGTCGCGGCCGAGGACGCCGGGGCGTCCAGGGAGCCGGCGCTTCTGCTCAAATACGCGGCGCCGGACCTGCCCGATAATTCGGCGCGGCGGTTTCTCGACCCGATCCCGGGCATCGTGGCGAAGGAGCTCCGGATCGGGTGGGTCCCCGTTCCCGTGGAACCTTCCGAAAAGGATCCGTCCGCCGGCGGCAACCCGGTTCCCGACGACGCGGCCCTGCGAACCATCGCGGACAAGGTGTCCCGCGCGTCCGGGCAGATGGACAAGTTCGAAAGCGCTGCCGCTTCGCTTCTTCTCGAAGAAGCCGAGAAGGAGTGCCGGTCATACAGGTTCACGGAGGCGACGCGTCCGTTCCTCGCGGAGATCTTTCTGCGGCGGGGGATCATCCGTATCTGGGAAGGGAAGTCGTCCGATGCCGAGCCGCTCCTTGCCCGCGTCCGGGCGTTGCGTCCGGACTTCACCCCGGACCCGGCGATGTTTCCACCCCAGGTGCTGTCCGCGTGGCAAGCGGCCGGACGCCGCCCCCTGCCCGAAGCGGAGCTCCTGGTCGAGTCGCTCCCCTCCGGCGCCGTGATATTCGTCGACGGGGATCGTCGCGGAGTAACGCCGGCCCGCGTCCGAACGAAGAAAATCGCGCCGGTTACGATCCGTGTCTCCCACCCGGGATACCGGGACGCCGAAACGACGGGTCAATGGCTTCCCGGGGACGCCGAGATATTGCGTCTTACCCTGCCGGGAGACCGTGTTGCGCGCCTCGGCGAGCTTCTCGCCGGCGCCGCCCGTGAAAAGGGCGCAGGCGCGGGCCCACTGGTCGGCGAACTGTCCGCCGCCGCCGGGACATCCCGGGTGGCTATCCTGACGCTTGAAAAGGGAGCGGGCGGCTACGGGTTGCGCGCGCGCTTGTACGCCGCGCGGCCCTCGGGCCGCGATCCGGCGCTGCTGGGTGAAAAATCGTTTCCCGAGGCGACGGGATGGGCGGAACAGCCCGGTAGATGGGCCGCCGAGGCCCTTGCCGCGGACGGCTGGCCCAAGGCTGAGCCTCCGGATAGACCGTGGTATAGTAGTGGCTGGTTCTGGGGGATCGTCCTGACGGCGGCAATCGCCGGCGTTTTCGGGGCTGGAGGAGGGGGAGGGGGATCCGGCGGCGCCTCCGGGGGCGCCGTTTCGGTTCAATTCTAGATTTTCGACAAAGGCGGGAACCGATCCTCCCAATGCGAAGCGCTTTCCTGGTCCTTCTACTTCTGATGAGCGTGGTGTGCCTCGAAGCCGACGCCGAAACCGTGATCCGCGGGATCGGAGGCACGAAGGTCATTCGTTCGAACGAGCCTCCTCACACGATACTCAACGACGCCTGCGTCGCCTGCCATTCCGTCCACCGGGATCCCCCCGCGGCCGACGTTCGTCCCAAACTCGGGGAGGAGATTTTCAGGCCCGATCTGCCCTGTCTGCGGTGCCACAGGGAAGGCGGACAGGGGCCGGTCACGGGGAGGCCTAAACATCCAAGCCGCGCGCGGGAGGTCCCGACGAATTACGGCGCGACCGTCACCATGGAAACCTTGGTAGTCATGCGCGGCCGGTTCAAGGAAGGGGTACGACCGATGTTTCCCCTGTTCGATCCGTCCGGTAGCAGGTCCATATCCGGGTCGATGGGGTGCCTGACGTGTCACGATCCGCACGGCGGAGGGACGCGCGACGGCAGGCCGGAGGCCAAAGGTTACCTCAGGGACCCGGGGTTCGTTTTCCTCTCGGACATGTGCGGCGCATGTCACCGTGGAGATACGGTGGAAAGGGTCCGCAATTTCCACAAAATGCCAGTGGAAATCCGATGAACGCCGATTTCGGGAAAAATGTCAGTCTGATTTCCGATATGATATTGGTGGTCCGGCCATGAGACGAAATGCGGGATTAACCGACATACCGATCCAGTTGAGGGATCCTGACCGGAAAAAGCGCCGCCTGCCGCTGTACATCGCGGCGGCCCTCGTGATCGCGGCCGTGTTCATCTCCCTGTTCCGCGACATGGGGGTCGTCGACAGCTGGAGGCTCCACAAGAACGAGGTCCAGCTTCTCGACGAGGTCGAGAAGCTTCGGCGGGAGAACGCTATCCTGAAGCGAACGGTCGAGGACCTCCGCGGCAACCCGGCGGTGATCGAGCAGGAGGCCCGCCGGCTCGGCCTCATCAAGGAAGGGGAGAACGTCATCGTCGTCCCGCCGCGGCAGGACGCCCGTCAGCAACCCTCCCCCAAGCCAGCCGCGCCCCGTCCTTAGTCCCGGGACTGCGGGAAGGTGTGTCCCCTGCCCACAACCCACAGGCTGTTTAAATATGCGGCGGGGCTTTCCGCCCCGGCGTACCTGCTCGTCCTCTTCCTGCTCCGGGAGCGGATCCCGGGAGGGGTTCCGTTCCTCCTTTACGCCGGGATCGGTCCGCTCGCGGCGGCGTATTTCACGGCGGCGTATCTGCTCGCGCGCAGGCGAGACGACCGCGTTCCGGAACCTCTGCCGCTTATCGCATGGGGAGCGGCGGCGGCGATGGAGATCCACGCGTTCGTCCCCGCCGTTGCCCGTACCGGAGTAGTCCCGGCGGCGCTGTTCTTCGGCACCGCCCTCAAGTTCCACCCCGCCGTCTCCATTCCGGCGATCCTGTTCGCCGACGCGTGGCTGGCCGCGGTGCCGGGACCGTTCGAAAAAAACATTTTCCAGGGCTCCGTGCTGGCTCTGGCAGCCGGTGCGGCGGGCATCGCCCTCCGGAGAGGGCGCCGGAAGGGCGACCGGGACAAGGACGGCGTTCAGGAGGCGATCGCCCGAAGCAGGGCGCTGGTCCTTCCGTGGGAGAGTTCGGGAAACGCAGGGGTTCCCGCGAGAGGGGAGATGACGGAGGAATCCAGTTTGCTTCGGCGGGAAGATGAACTGAGGGACGGAATCCGTCAGGCGCTCGATCGCCTTCAGGGATTGACCGGTGCTTCACACGTCGCCTACGTCGCCCGTTCAGGATCGCCGGGATCGATCTTGTACGAAGGGCTCCTGCTGAGCCGGGGCTCACCGGCGGCCCGGGAGGTATCCTTTCCCGACACGTACGTCCCCCTTCGGGAGGCGACCGTCTTCAGGAAGCCGTTTTTCGAGGTCGGGTCGGGTGCGCGTCGGTACGCTCCATGGGAAAACGGACCCGGGAGCGCTCCCGCCGGGGTCGCCGCCGTACCGGTCGTCAGGGAGGGAGTGGTGGAAGGAGTTTTCCTGGCAATACGGGAAGAGGAGGGCCCGTGGAGCGATTCCGTTCTCCCGGCGATGGAACTGGCCGGCCATTTCGTTGGGCGCGACATCGAGCGGATGCGTGAGCTGCACCAGGGAGACCGGTACTATTGCCGAAATGAGTGGTACCACAAGATGGTCCGGAAGATGGCGGAAGGGGGGTCGGGGGAGGACCGGGAGCCGGCCGAGGATGTCCGGGAGAGGCGTAACAAGGTTTACGCGGAGACCGCGGAGCAGGTATTGCGGCAGGTCGACGCCGACAGGGTACTGCTGGTGGAATCCGGAGATGACCCGGGGAGCGGACGCATCGCATGGGCTCAGTCGCCGGAGGGGGGCGGACCGGGGCAGGATGCGTACGAGTCCCTGGAGGACAGCTACGTGGGGTGGGTGATCCGCACCCATACCCAGCGCATCTTTCACGGCTCGGCCGGTTCTCCAAGGAACGAGGTCGTCCTTCCGGGATCGTGGGAGAGGGAAGGCGAGCGGTCGTTCCTCGTCGTGCCCGTCGGGGGGAAGGTGGGGTTCCATGGCGCCCTGGTCTGCGCGCATCCGCAGGAGAAGCGGTTCCGGAAAAGGCACGCGGATATCGCGCGCGAGATCACATTGGTCATGCGGCTGGGCCTTTCCCACGTCGAACGGCTCGAGTCGCTCGAAAAAAAGGCGACCACGGACGGGTTGACCGGGCTGGCGAACCGGAAGGCGTTCATGGAACGTCTGGCGACGGACCTCGCCCGTCTCGACGGCCGGCACCCATGCGGCGTGGTGATGCTCGACATAGACCACTTCAAGGGGATCAACGATTCATACGGACACCCGTTCGGAGACAAGGTGCTTCGCGGCGTCGCGAGGGTGATCGGCAAGGGAGTCCGCAAGGGCGACACTGCCGGGCGGTACGGAGGCGAGGAGTTCGTGCTCTACCTCCACATGGCCGACACCGAGAGGGCCCGCGAGGGCGCGGAAAGGTTTCGCAGCATGATCCGGAAGATCCGCTTCGAACACGAAGGGAAGGAGATCACCGTCACCGCCTCCTTCGGCGTCGCGTGCGCTCCCCACCACGGTAATGGCGTCGAGGAGCTCCTGAAGCACGCCGACGAAGCGCTTTATCTCTCCAAGCAGCGCGGCCGCGACCGGGTGACGATCTATCCCGGATGAAGCCACAGAGCTGGGTTGCGGGCGAGAGCCTGTGGCGCGTTGACACCCCCCGTCGTGGGGGATAAACTGCGGTCTTTACAATCCTTTTCACTTCGAGGCGCCGTTTGGACGCACGTCGGATCGTCGAATCCCTTGTATTCTCCGCGGTGCGGAAAAAGATCGCGGAATGGGGAGAGGACGCTGAGATTTCGGTTTCCCTCGAGATTCCCCGGCAGGAGTCGCACGGGGATTTCTCCACCAACGCGGCGATGCAGCTCGCCGGGCGCCTCGGGAGAAAACCCCGGGCGGTCGCCGAGGAGATCGTGTCGGCGCTTCGCGACGAGGATCTGAAGGGCCGGTTCGCGTCTCTTTCGATCGCCGGGCCGGGGTTCATAAACATCGTTCTGTCCGACGAGTTCTGGCGGGAAGTCCTGACGGTCGCGCTTGAGAAGGGGGCGGGGTTCGGCGCATCGAAGGCCGGGGAAGGGAAGACCGTACACATCGAGTTCGTTTCGGCCAATCCGACCGGGCCCCTCCACGTCGGTCACGGCCGCGGCGCGGCGGTCGGGGACGCGCTCGCCAGGATCCTCGAGTTCGCCGGCCACAAGGTCGTTCGCGAATATTACATAAACGACGTCGGCAACCAGATGGACAACCTGGGCCGGTCGATGCTCGCGAGGTACCGTGTCCTGTGCGGCCGCGACGCCGAGCTTCCAGAGGATGGGTATCGCGGCGAGTACATGATCGAGCTCGCGCGGGACTTCCGTGCGGAGGCGGGGGACCGGTACGCCGACTCGACGGAGGAGGAGGCGCTTCCCGTCTTCAGGAAGGAGGCCGGAGACCGCATCCTTCGCGGGATCCGCGACGACCTGTCGTCGTTCCGTGTGACGTACGACCGATGGTTCGCGGAACGGGACCTTCACGACCGGGGCCTCGTCGCCGCCGCCATCGCCGATCTGCGGGAGCGCGGGCAGCTCTACGACGCGGACGGGGCGATCTGGTTCCGTGGAAAGGACATGGGGGACGAGAAGGACCGCGTCCTGGTCCGGGCGGACGGGCGAACGACCTACTTCGCGGCCGATGTCGCGTATCACCGGAACAAGCTGCGCGAGGGGTTCTCCAGGTTGATCGACATATGGGGGGCCGACCATCATGGGTACGTTCCGCGGCTGCGCGCCGCGCTTCGTGGTCTCGGGGAAGACGAAAACCGCCTGGAGGTTCTTCTCGTACAGTTCGTGACCCTGGTCCGGGAGGGGAAGGCCGTGCAGATGTCGACGCGGTCCGGGGAGTTCACGACGCTGCGCGAAGTCCTCGACGAGGTCGGGGTCGACGCCGCGCGGTTTTTCTACCTGCTCCGCAGCTTCCACACCCACCTTGATTTCGACCTTACCCTTGCGAAGACACAGTCCCGGAACAATCCGGTGTATTACATCCAGTACGTGCACGCCCGGATCTGTTCCGTTTTCCGCGAGGCGGAAGCCCAGGGGAAATCGCTCGGCGCGCACCCGCCCCTTTCCATCCTCACCTTCCCGGAGGAGGTGCGGCTGATGAAAGCGGTCGCCAGGTTCCCCGACGTGGTATCGGAGTGCGCGAAGACGCTCGAGCCCCACAGGATTCCCTTTTACCTCGTCGAGGTCGCGGATCTCTTCCACGCGTTCTATCACCAGCACCGGTTCCTCGGGGAGTCGCCCGAACGCACACAGGCGCGGCTCGCGCTGGCCCTCGGCGTCAAGACGGTGGTCGCGTCGGGGCTTTCTCTGATCGGCGTGGCGGCGCCGGAACGGATGTGAGAACGCTGCGCCACAAGCTCGGTTTCAGGCGAGGGGACGCCGACCGGCACTCCTTCGCGTTTTTCGTCGTCGGCACACTCGTGGTGATCGCGGTCGCCTTTTTCCTCGGTTTTCAGCTTGGTAGATACGTCGAGAAGAGCGCCGGGAAGGAAGTCGCGGGTAAAATATCTCCCCCGGGACCGGCGGGCGAGAACGGCGCGCGGGTCCCTACGTGCGCGGAGATCCGCAAGGACATGTCGGCGTTTTCCGAGGAGGCCGTGAAGATCCCGGCGGTTGCTCCACCCGCGGCGATGCCGCCGACCGCCAGGGACGACCTGAAGAGGACCGAGTCCGAGGCCACCTACCCGGATTCGCTTTCCCGGAAGGATCCCTCCCCGGAGCCGATGGGGAAGAAAAAGGTGAAGTCACCCGCGACCGCCCCTTCCGTGGCGGCGAAGTTCACGCTGCAGGCGGGGGCCATGAAAACCGTCGAACCGGCCGACGCATTGAGGAAGCGCCTCGAAAGGGGCGGATACAAGGCGAGGGTGATCCACGCGACGACCCGCAGGCACGGGGAGGTGTACCGCGTGCGCGTCGGGCCGTTCGCATCCCGCGAGGAGGCGATGAAGGCGATGAAAGCGATACGGGCAGGGATGAAGATAGACGTCATCCTGCTGAAGGGGTGAGGTGACGCCGTGATAGTCCCCGACAAGGAACGGTTTCTGGGGCAGGCTGAGGAAGGCGCGTTGATCCCCGTCTTCCGCGAGTTTCGCGCCGACCTGGAGACCCCGGTCTCCGCGTACCTGAAGATCTCGGCCTGTTTTCCGACCGACCACTTTCTGCTGGAGAGCGTCGAGGGCGGCGAGAAGTGGGCCAGGTACTCCTTCATCGGTTTCGACCCGCATATGCGGTTTCGCGCCGACGAGGGCGGCATATCGGTCAGGAGGGGGGAGGAGACCCGGAATGTTCCCGTCGTCGGGGATCCGCTCGACGCGCTCGCGGCGATACTGAAGGAGATCAGGTACCGGCCGGCGCCCGGGCTCCCGAGGCTTTCGGGCGGGGCGGTCGGTTACATCGGGTACGATTACGTCCGGCACCTCGAAAAGGTGGGGGGGGACAGGCCGCTGACCGGCGCCCCCGACGCGATGTTCCTCTTTCCGTCCCGGCTCGTCATCTTCGACAACGTCCGGCACACGGTCCTGATCGTCGCCCACGGTTCGGTCCGGGCTGGTGAGGACCCGGAGGCGGCCTACGACAGGGCGCTGGCGGCCATCGAGGAGGTTCGGGCGATCCTGCGCATGCCTGTTGTGGAATCCGATAATCCGGAAGGGAACGACGGCGACGGGAGCCCGGCGTTCGAGATGTCCCGGGAAGATTTCATGAACGCCGTGCGCGCGGCCAAGGAGCACATAAGGAACGGAGACATCATCCAGGCGGTTCTGTCCAACCGGGCGACCGTTCGCACGA
>Ga0172372_10002679_pt1 | contig 26821 bp, 44 predicted proteins | sample LakKiv5m_2_FD_114544 | JGI IMG/M metagenome (GOLD analysis project Ga0172372, IMG submission 114544) | Freshwater microbial communities from Kabuno Bay, South-Kivu, Congo - kab_092012_9.5m | ecosystem: Environmental > Aquatic > Freshwater > Lake | place: Democratic Republic of the Congo...
CCAACTCACCTCCCTCGAGGGAGCTCCTCGGGAAGTGGGAGGGGATTTCAGGTGCAGCGGGAGCCTCCTCACCTCCCTCGAGGGAGCTCCTGAGAAAGTGGGAGGGGATTTCTGGTGCGTTGGGAACCCTATTTCACAACAAACCCTCAAAATGATCCACTCCAAGATGAGGGAAACCCCAGGGATGCCTTATGGTGCTGTTCTCGTGGCTCTTCAGGGCAAGATCCCTAAGGAAGATTGGAATAAGTTAGATAAAAGCGCTATAGATAGATTATCAGATAAGACCCGCAAGGGATACAAATTATTAGGAGACATAGGAGCGATATGAGACACTTAAAAGAATATCGATTATGGGAGGAAGCAGTGGCTCTCACGCACTGGCAGACTTCTTTTCTCGCCAGTACGGTCAGAGGGAAGTGGAAGCTTAATCCCCAAGGAGAAGTGGATGTGGAGGGAGACTTTATCTATAATCTGAGCTCCAGATCAATTAAGAATCTGTCAGGGATCAGATTCGGCACGGTGAGCGGAAACTTCGAGATCAAGGAGCTCAGTTACACCTCCCTGCAGGGATGTCCTCGGGAAGTAGGGGGAGATTTTAGCTGCGCAGGAAACATGATCAGGTCTCTCGAGGGTGCTCCCTCAAAGGTGGGAGGCAATTTTAGCTGTGCTGGAAACCTGATCGAATCTCTCGTGGGAGCTCCACAGGAAGTGAGAGGAGGATTCGCGTGCAACAATAACCAACTCACATCCCTCGTGGGAGCTCCCCAAGAAGTGAGAGGAGATTTCAATTGCCACTATAACCAACTCACATCCCTCGTGGGAGCTCCCCAAGAAGTGAGAGGGGATTTCAATTGCCATACTAATAAGCTCACCTCTCTCGAGGGAGCTCCTCAGAAAGTGGGAATGAATTTCAATTGCCATACTAATAAGCTCACCTCCCTCGAGGGAGCTCCCGAGGAACTGGAAAAGAACTTCGACTGCTCGGATAACAAACTGGAGAATCTCCTGGGAGGGCCCAGCAAGGTGGTAGGAAACTTTGATTGCCGATTCAACTATCTCAATTCTTTCGAGGGAGCACCTCGAGAAATAGGCCAAAGGTTTATGGCCAACATGCTCGATATCTCACAGGTCACATGGGAGATGCTGAAAAACTTCATCAAAGGGAATCCGGACATGCCTTATGGCGCGGTTCTCGTGGCTCTTCAGAGCAAGATCCCTAAGGAAGATTGGGAGAAACTCGACAAGAGCGCTATAGATAGATTATCAGATAAGGCCCGCAAGGGATACAAATTATTAGGAGGATTAGGAGGCATATGAGACACTTAAAAGAATACAAGTTATGGGAGCAATCGGGAAACCTCACCCCTGAGCAGGTGGAATTTCTGAATCAGCATGTTAGGGGATCCTGGAGAGTTAACCCGGAGGGTCTTGTGGATGTGGAAGGGGATTTCGATTGCTCAAAAAGTGATCTCAATGACCTTATGGGAGTGAGATTCGGAAGGGTCACTGGGAATTTCTATTGTTCTTGGAACAAGCTGACCACGCTCGAGGGCTCGCCTCGAGAAGTGAGAGGAAATTTCCATTGCCATACTAATAAGCTCACCTCCCTCGATGGAGCTCCTCAGAAAGTGGGAGGGGATTTCAATTGCTATGGGAACCGGATCACTTCTCTGAAGGGAGCCCCACAGGAAGTGAAGGGATCTTTCATTTGCGCCAGAAACCAGATCAAGTCTCTGAAGGGTGCTCCACTGAAAGTGGAGGGAGATTTCGATTGCTATATCAATAAGCTAACCTCCCTGGAGGGTTCTCCACTGGAAGTGGAAGGAAATTTCAATTGCTATACTAATAAGCTCACTTCTCTGAAAGGAGCTCCCGAGAAAGTAGACGGACATTTCGATGTCTCTAAAAACAATCTCATCTCTCTCGAGGGAGGTCCTCGGGAAGTCAGTGCGGATTTTTATTGCCACGAGAACCCTATTTCAGAACAAACCCTCGAAATGATCCACTCCAATATGCGGAAGAATCCAGAGATGCCTTATGGAGCGGTTCTCGTGGCTCTCCAGGGCAAGATCTCCCCGGAAGATTGGGAGAGGTTAGATAAAAGCGCTATAGATAGATTATCAGATAAGGCCCGCAAGGGATACAAATTATTAGGAGGATTAGGAGGCATATGAGACACTTAAAAGAATATCATTCCTGGGAGAATCAGATTCCATTGGAGCTAGGTTCAAAACAGGAAGAATGGCTGGACTGGGTGTGTTCCACTGACTGGCAGCTGGGTGAAGATGGCAAGGTCAATGTGCTGGGTGATGTGGATCTGGCCAAAGGACAGGGCAGAGGTCAGGGATCGACACATCTGAGAGTCGTGGATCTCGGAGAAGGCGGCACTCGCCAGATCAATTTCAGAGGGGTGAAGTTTGGAATCGTCTCAGGCACCTTCGATTGCACCCGGATGATGCTGCAGGATCTGGAGGGATGCCCTCACACTGTGGGTGTAGATTTTCTCTGTGGAGACAATCACATGAGGAATCTCAAAGGAGGTCCTCGAATAGTGAAAGGACACTATGACACCAATGACTGTCTGCTGGAGACCTTAGAAGGTGGACCAGAGGAAGTGGGAGGAACCTTTGTGCTGGATCACAACATTCTCAAGGATCTCAGGGGTCTTTCTCCCACATTGGGAGGATGGCTGCATATCAACAATAATAAACTTGTGAGCCTGGAAGGACTAGGCAAGTGCAGGGGCATCACCTGTTACGATAATCCCGTTTCCCCAGAGACCCTGAATCTCATTTTCAATCTTATTCAAGAGAAACCAGGACTTCCTTATGGAGCAGTGTTGATCGCCATACAGAGCAAGATTCCCCATGCGAGAGATTGGGAGAGACTGGACAAGGGCGCAATTGACAGGCTATCAGATAAGACCCGCAAGGGATACAAATTATTAGGAGGATTGGGAGGTATATGAGACATATTAAGAAATATCAATTATGGGAGAATTCCCCCGCAGGTGTGACTGTGGATCAGAGCCTGTGGCTCGCCAAGGTGTGTGTTGGATCCTGGAAGATGAACGTCCAGGGAGTGATAGATGTTGCCGGATCGGTGGATCTGAAAGGAGATGCTGAGATCACTCCAGAGGGTGAGAATTTTCATGGTCTGAGATTTGGGAAAGTGGATGGATACTTTGATGCCGGAGAATCTGGACTCACTCATTTGGGTGGAACCCCCAGGGAGGTGAATGCCAATTTCTACCTCAAGGGAGACTCCATCAAAACACTGGAGGGAGGTCCAAGAAGAGTGGGAGGAAGCTATGTGGTCACCGAATGTGGACTGCAGAGCCTAGAGGGATGCCCAGCACTCACGGACACATTGGATTTGGATCTCAATGAGCTCCAAAACCTCAAGGGAGCAGAGGGATCAAGAATCAGAAGGATAAAAGCGAGCTTTAATGAGCTTGAGTCTCTGGAAGGGATGCCTCGAGACTTGGAGGAATTTGATGCCAAGGCTAATAGAGTCTCCGCTCCCACACTTGAGCTCATTGCTTCTCTTATGAAGCAAAACCCAGATCTCGAGTATGGGGCAATTCTTGCTTCTCTGGAAGGCAGGGTCTCACCTCTGGATTGGAAACATCTGGACAAGAGTTCACTCGAGGGTTTCTCCATGAAAGCCCGCAAAGGATATAAATTATTAGGAGGCTTAGGAGGCATATGAAACACATACAGGAATGGAAAATTTTTGAGACTCGATCGCCTTTTAAGTACTGGTCTAAAAAGACAAACGAGGACACATGGAATCCCCGCATCAATCCAGGAGCTCTCATGGAGGATGAGGTGATTCACCAATGGCTTCAGGGTGTGAGAATCCTGAAATTCGAAGGCAGTCCAGCAGAGGACAACTCCAGTGTGATCTCCACTCCTTATGGCGAGGAGATTGAGGCAGAATTCACTCACAATATGGAACCAGAGAGATCAGAAGAGATCTGGATCGAGAAGTGCTTCTGCCGGGATGATTGGGGGATTCTTTATGAGATTCCAGGAAGCAATGATGGAGGAAAATTTGATTATGTGGAGGATGTGGAATGGGACTGGGAACCCGAAAAGATAGAGGCAAAGATTTCATGGGGATTTGATCCCATTAATTTCATAGAGAAAGCAGCCTTAAAGGATCCCATGATAGCTTCCAGAGTCTACCAGCTTCTGCCCAGAGACAAGAAAGAGCAAGCTGATGAGGTTTTCTCGAGACTGGACATCAACACACACAAGCTCTCTAAGGGATCAAAACTACTAAGAGGAATTGGAGGTATATAGCACTATGAAACACCTAATCGCATATTCTATTTTTGAATCGCACTCACAGAATGATCAGGAGATGAATTTCCTTCAGTCTTTGAGGGAAGACGAGACAATCAAAACTTGGCTCGAGAATGTTAATGTCCAGGATTTTGAAGATCCCTATAATCAAGATGTGTGCACTTTAATCACACCCTACGGGGATCAAATAAAGGCAGTTTTTACTCCTGATGAATATCAGGAGGATGGAGGAGATGGATGGTTTTATGACACTTGTTCGTATATTGATGACTTGGGAATCTATTATACTATTCCTGGAAGCGCCAGAGCCAGGGGATATAATGATCTTCCCGACGCCGAATGGAATTGGAATCAGGAGGGAATCTCAGCTCATATTGGATCCTCGTTTGATCCTATTAAATTTCTACAAGCAGCAATTCGCAAGGCTCCCATAGTGGCTTCTCGAGTTTATGGGCTTCTTCCGGAAAACAAGAAGAAAGAAGCAGATGAACTATTTTCCAGATTAGGAGTAGACATCAAAAAGATATCTAAAGGATCCAATCTTCTCACCTCCCTCGAGAAGTGAGATATATAAACAAAAAGAAAAATGCCAATCACCAAGAGTTTTAAGCTATTCGAGAGCTCCAGCGGCCTCACTGCAGATCAGATCGCATTTCTAGATAAAGGAGTCGCTGGCTCGTGGAATCACAGGGACGACTCGGGAAAGGTCGATGTGAAGGGAGATTTCATCGCCCCCAAAGGATCAATGGACTTCAGAGGCATAAGATTTGGCGTGGTTGATGGCAATTTCACCTGTAAAGGTATGAATCTTCCCACAGGAGAAGGATTTCCTGATCAAGTCACAGGAAATCTAGATTGCAGTCAGAATTCTCTCAGATCTTTTGAGAAAATCACTCCTCTGATTGGGGGATCACTAAACTGTTCATATAACACGATCAGAGATCTCACGGATTTTCCCAAAGTTGCCAAATCAATAGATCTCAGCAACAACAGAATCAGAACCCTATCTAATCTCCCCACTGTTGTGGAGGGAGACTTTGATTGTAGTCATAATCCTCTGATCTCCCTTTCAGGATGTCCTAAAATAGTGAATGGACAGTTCATGTGCGTTCACACCACAATTAAAACACTAGAAGGAGGACCAGAAGAAGTGAAAGAATCCTATCTCTGCTCAAAAAACCCTCAGCTGACGACCATTATGGGAGCAGCCAGAAAGGTCATGGGATCATTCGTGTGTAAGGAAAGTCCAATAGAGTCCTTGGAAGGCGGGCCTGAATGGGTGGGAGAAAATTATTACTGTCAATCCACAAAGATCCAAACGATGCAAGGATGTGCTGCTCACATAGGAAAATCTCTGAACTGTTCATCCTGTGAGCTTTACACTCTCGAAGGATGTCCCAAGAAGATACACGGCAGCTTTCATTGTCATGATAATAAACTGGAAAATCTTGTGGGATGCCCAGAAGAGATCACTGCAGGAGATGAAGCTCCTAAATGCAGGGTGTCTTTTAAAAACAACAGCCTCTATTCACTATTAGGTGCTCCTGAAAAGAGTGATGTGACATCGGTGGATTTATCTGGCAATCCAGTTTCACAAGAAGCATTGACTAGCATATATTTGTCCGCTATCAAAGGAAGATCTTACCTTATGGCTTTTGCGGATAATATGAATGATCTCGAGGAAGCAGATTGGAGGGAACTAGGTAACGTAAAGATGAAGAGACACACCATAGAAGATGCACTAAAAAATATCTCCAAGGAAACATTTGGACACAAGATGGATTTCAAAGCAGCTGATTTTCTGCAGAAAAATTATCCAGAAATCTATAAGATAGTGTCTGGAGATTATAAAACTCTGGACACTGCAGCTTCATTGGGAGACCTGGGATTCTAAAAAGAGATATATAAATAAAAAATAAGCAATGAGTGCAATTTTAAAATTCGATGAATTTGGCGTCAACGAAGCCAAATCAGATAATTGGATCGCCGGAGCCATCAGTAAAAAAGGTGAGGGAACCCTCAGAAGTCACTTTGGTAAAAAAGAAGGTGAGAAAATCACCAAGATGGATATCAGCAAGGAGTTATCCAAGCTCCATAAGGCAGATCAAGATCCTGATACTCCAGGAGATCAACTTCCTCCAGCAAAAGCAAAGCTGAAAAAGAGATTGGTCTTGGCCAAAACCCTCGGAGGACTTGGAGAAGGACACAACGAAATGCAAAACTATATGTTCTTCCAGAATATGAAGAATATACATCACATGGCAGGTAAAATCCTTGAAATGGATCCACATGAGGTTGATGCTCTTCTTTCACAGGGACATGGATGGGCAGTAGATCATATCGCAACATCTAAAGATGACATCGAGGAAGTAAAAGGATGGCTTTGCGCGGAGCTAGATGGTGAAAAAGAGACCGAAACCGAAGATATCGCTATTGTGGAGAATGGCGAGGAGGAAGAAGAGTAATGAAATATTCTTAGATGAATCTATTTAGTTTTAATTAAATAGCCATCTATATTAAAGGTTGCATTTTTTCCGAAAAAATCGCACCATCTCCTTTCAATTTTATAGTTCGTATTATTCTTAAGAATCTCCATAATAGCAAACCAATGTCCTCCATTAAACTGTGAATTATATCCATATTTATTTATTATCGAGTCCTCTATTATATAATAGGATCCAATAGAAACCAGTTCATTGAATTTTTTAAAGGCATCCAAACAATCGTTATACTTATGAGAGCCATCATCTATAACCATAATTTTTTTAAATTTTTCGGCCAGTGTAATATCATATTTTAAAAATCCGCCATTAAATCTTTTTATTGACTCATTTTCCAGTATTAAAGGATCATTTACCCCATCATAAATGTCTATTGTGTGTATTTCTCCTTTTATTCCGGAGCATTTTAATAGGTCCGAAAGATATAAAGCCGATCCCCCATTAAAAGTTCCGATCTCTATAATCAAATCAGGCATCACCTCATTGATTATCATTTGATACAAGACATAATCCATCGGACATTTGACGCAGTTTATTCCCCTATATTTCACTCCAAAATGCCCACTGCGAATTGATGGATCGCCGTAAATTCCTTCCCAATTAATTTCTTGTATTGGTTTATCCATGTTTAGACCGTATTTTTAATCCCATAGAAATATAGATCCCCGGATATTGAAAGATTGCTCCGAGAAAAGAATTACCAATGTCCATGATCTCTCTGATGTGGGTTTCATTGACATTCATATAGTAGTCTTCCCAATCTGGGCCCATTTTTCCCCAATAACGGGGCAGAATAACCTCCATCGGTTCTTCTTGTTCCGTGTTCAGGTCTACCATCGCTTGCACAGGTAAAAAAGAATAGTCCCCCGGGTTTTAAAAGATCGTACATATTCCGGAAGGTCTCCCTGAAATGCAGATCATGTTCGAAGCATTCGGTGCTTGCAACCACGTCATATATTTCCTTTTCTCCCTTTCGGTAAAGATGTCCTGGACAAATAACATCTACCCCCTTTCCTTCTCCCAGATCGATTCCAGTGTATTCACAATTCTGAAAAAGATCCCGAATGCTTCCATTGATGTCTAGGGATCCAACTTCTAATACTTTCTTATCTGAAAAGAAACTGGGAAAAGTTCTTTTCACAGCCTCACAAAATGATCTTTGTTCCTGATGATCCATTATTGTTCTTTATTTTTATATTCAATCTTTAAATATTCTGATGGATCTGTATGGGTTGAATGAAAATATCTGCGTGAAAATTCCGCCATTGCTGAGTCTTGCATTTCCTCAAGTTCCCTCCATTCTCTCGCGGCTAGTTCAAATCTTTCAGGTGTTAATTCAGACAGAGATGCTACCCGGAAATGTTGTGTGAGAATGGTAAACACCATGTATCCGTCCCGGGGATTTCCCTGAATAGAGATTCCCTCTGAAATATATTTTTCTATCAATTCCATATTGTTTATCATCTTACAACTATTTTTCGGTCCACAAACACAATATCACGACAAGTCTTTTCCATCCCAGTTTCCCAAAAATCCCCAGTCACCAAATAGCATTCTCCCTCCTCCACTATTTTTTGAATATGTGATGCTTTAAGTGGTGTGAAAGTGTATGAGACATGATTATCGCCAAAATACTCTAGAACTCTTTTCATCCCTATTAGTTCGGGGGTGGCAATTATTTTATAAACCTCTTTTATTGAATCTCCAAGCATATCTTCGGGCATTGCAACCACTGGATTATTCCAGCCAATTACGAATATACACTCCTCATTTGTGACAATCTCCTCGTCTGAAACTATATAAGGTCTTAGATAGAGATCAGATTCCCCGTGTTCCTCCCGATATCTAATATACATCTTATCAACCTCAAATAGCTTTCCATCCTTCCATCCATATAATGTGCCATCATACGAGGCATTTCTCCCGTGATATGGAACCAGGAGCATTCTGAATCTTTGAGTTGCTGTGATTTCGTTTGTAGACTCTGGTGTTTCCATTACTACGTCTTCTGCTTTAACTACTTTCATTTTGTATTTGTTTTGTTTTTTATATGAAGTTTCTTATTTAGGGTTTACATATACCTTTGAAAAAGATGTCATTGATTGACGATCTTGTATTAGTTTATGTATAGTGGGATCGTTTTTCTGTTCTTCAGTCGGAGCATATTTAACTTTCATGCGTTCATCGAAATTTTCTTTTGGTTGCATTAAGTAATATATAGCAAGTGAGTTTCTAGTTATTCCTTCAGGAGATTCTATTTGTTCGCATATGCCATGCCAAGAATTCTGAGTTGTGTTAAAAATAACAGCTCTATTGAATATACATTCAACCTTTTTTGATAGCTTTCCAGGATTTCCTGTTTTTTCGTCATGTTCCCATATACCAAAAGAACCACCATATGACTCTTTCCAATTAGGGTTGATATAGACTATCAAATTAACCGTTCTTTGTAGCTTGATTTTTGGATGTATAGAATAATCTAGATGCGGATTGAGCTTTCCGCCTGATTTATGCGTATGAAATCCTCCTCCATGTAAACCAATATCGGCAATCAAATCGCCAGAAGAATTACCTGAAAGAATTTTTTCAACTTTTTGAGTAAAAGCGGGAGATAAAACATGAGTAAAAAACTGATAGGTTTTTGACTGAAATACATTCCAATTATTTGTTGCTTTTTTGATTTCTAATGGATTGTCGTATGAATACCAGATAGGGTCCTCGAACGAAGGAAACTCATTAGCAATTTCTAAAGCATCTTTTTCATCTAAAAAATTGTCGATAATTATGTGATGAAAAGGGCCATTAGACCTAAATTCGAGACTCATATCATTAAGCTGATCTTCGGCCAATTGGTCTATTTTTGTCTTTATCATAGAGGTCCGTATGGGATTCTCCATTTATTTTGAAATTTTGATTGTTGATTTGTGGTTGTCTTTTGTTGATATTCGCTATCAAACTTTTTATGAGTAACTCCTAGGTTTTCTGCGTGATGGTTAACTACCGAAGAAGGAACTAGTACATGCATTATTTCCTTTTCTTTAATAGACATACCATAATCGTTATCACAATACCAATGAGTAAATTGCTCGTCTAAGTCTCCGATAAGTTCATATATTTTTCGCTGTTGGAAAATACACCAACCTGCGAGTTCACCTCTAACTCGATATCCAGCATATACTTTGTCGATGTGTAGAGTGTTATCACCTTGAGTTTGTGGGCACCATGGAGAAGCAGATAAACATCCTTCAGAGGCATTCATTGCGTTTATGATATTACTAGCCCAATTTGTTTCGTAAATCAAATCAGAATTACATAGAACCACATAAGGAGATTTACCGGCTTTTCTACCTAAATTCAAGAATTTATGATAACCAAACTCTTCCTGAACATGAATAGTAGTTGTTGTATGTCTCCTATAAGGCTTATTGTACTCGTCGTAATTAACCGATAGATTTGATTCAACAATATAAGCATGAAAAGTCACCTCGTTATTAACTTCAGATGCAAAGAGACTATCAAGTCCATTTCTCGTAACCTGAAGTAGCTCTTCATCTTTTGCCCAACTGATAATTACTACATCTATATGTTTCATTTATTTTTCTTTATATTATGAACAAAATTCAGTGCAGATTCAATTACACCCGCGGAATTTGTGTCCCATCCATCAGCTATTATATCCTTCTGATAGTCTGAGGGTGCAGCGATAATAATAACGTGGTATTTTTTCATCTCTAATAAATTTCTTTTATGAATAAGTTGATCTGATCCTGAATGTTTTCATAACAAATCTTGGCAACCTGTATGAAATTTTTCATTTCCTCATCAGAAAGATCAAATGGTCTGCCTCCACAGAACTGAAGCTCTGGAGATACCTCATCGTGATCTAAATCAACGAAATGAGCCAACATATAGCATGATTCTTGCCGGGTGAAGAACGATTCACCGACTAGTCCAACCGAACTAGACCCGTCCTTGAGCTTCCATGTTTCGCCAAATCCATCTAATTCATAATCATTCTGCTTCCCGAAATATGGATTGGGTTCCCATTTCAGAATCTCAAAGAATGAGAAATTCTTATTGATGTGAGACTGAGTGGGTTTTATAATCCCATTAACATTGAGAAAATTTGTGGCCTCAATATTCCCTATCCTTGTTGAGAAAGGCTTAAAAACTATTTTGTCGAACTCCCAGATTCTTCCCATTTCTTTTTTCTTTCTTTATATTCTAAAAATTCTTTTCTTGTTCCTCCCTTGGATCCACCGTGACCATCAGATCTGCCCTGCCATGAAATAAATTCATAGAAGTCTTTTCCCTTCTCCTCTAGAGCAGGAAAATCATCTTCGGTTACCGAATAAAATTCACAAGCTATAAGAGTCCCATAAGCGTGTTTATGAGTTATGTGATCCGGGTGCTCATCCTTGAATCTCTTGGATGAATATGTGAGATTATCATCATTAAGGGACCAAACCTCTCCATCGTCTGGCCGAGCTAAATATTTTGGAAGACTTTTCATATTATATTTTAATAGGAACAAACCAAATAGTTTCGGGAAAATCTTGAAACACAAAGAGGGTGACATCACACAGCCACATACTATGATTGAAATCCACTCCCATATATTTAGGAAGAACATACCAAGCACCAGATCCAATCTCAATATCTTCAAAAATCCCGGGACCCTTTAGAATTAGTGAATCGGCTCCCTCAATTTCTTCGTCGGATAGGATCATTAGGACCTCGCTATCTCCCTCGGCCATTATGGTCAAAAAAGAATCCGCCCCCATGACCATCTCAAGTTCTGCCTTGTCTCCAGTCCATTCTGGGAGATCTACGTACCATCTTCCTGATGGGTACTCCTGATAAAATCTAAATGATCCTTTCATTTTATTGATTATTTGAATTTTTCTGAATTCTCGTCATTTCTCTTTTAACTATTTTAATTCTCGATTTCTTATTCGAAATTGCGGAGATTGTGATTCCTGCATTATCAGAAAAGAATTTTTTCTTGATGTAGGTATCCCTTCTATAAAGGTTTTCTTCGATGATGCGATTTTCCTCCTTTGTCCATCTATGACCTCTCATTTTAATTTCTTCACGTGCATTCATTTTAATATCAGATTTAATTTTTCCAAAGTATTTGTATAACCACAATGGCAAATGCTAATAAAAGGCACGTAAATGACTTTAAATCAAACTTTTCGTGAAAAACATAATGAGTCATTACCGTGTAAATTGCGATGCCTATAGAGAACGCTATGAGCCTCTGCGGCCAAAATTTTCCATCGAAAGATCCCACACCATATTGGGTCGACTTGATCCAAAGATAGGAAATGGGAAGTCCCAGGAGCACGAAGAATATTGTTGGGTTTTTCAATTTCAGATTCAGGAATTGTCCATTCACCTGAAACCAAACCCCCATATGTGCGAGGAGGGTAAATCCCAAAAAGCAAAGGAATTCATGACTTCTCAGTAGCGGTCCTAATTTCATTTTTAGATTCTTTTGATTTATAAAATGCGCAGGATCTAACCCAGGTGGGATCGAAATCAATCGGCCAAGAGGCCCAGACATTTCTTATTCCATGAGGATCAAGATCCACTGCTGATTTCCCATTTACCAGAATTTCCTGTCCGCCAAAAGCAAGGAGAAATTCCAAATTCTTGGCTTGAGCTTTATCTGTGCAGACATCAGAGATGGCATTACAACTCGAATGTACAGATCCTGGAACCGTTCCCCTGAATTTACATTTATAGCGGTTGTTCATTATGCTAGCCTAAATTGTTTAAGAAATTCTCTGAGAAACACATTCTTCTCTCCCCCCATCATCTGCGTCCACTCAGAGAATAATGAATTCATCTCATCATCAAATTCAACATACTCATCGTTCTTGAAATATTTGAGCCATTTGATTCTATCGATTTTATCCTTGATGTATAGATGGAAATCTGGATAATCTTCTCGCTTAAAAACCCTTTCGTCCACTATGAAGACCACCGCGGTTAATTGATCCCCGAGATCAGGCTCATTAAAGATGGCTAATTTTATCCCCTTCTCATCTAGTGAAAATGCGTGCTGATTCAGGGTTCCTTTTTTATCCATAGCCATATTGGTTGTTCCTCCATTGAGTATAATGAAGGTCTTCCAATTTTTGGCCCAGTCCTGATAAAGAAGATCATGGAAATTTTCAAGTCCATATTCCACAACTGCGTGTCCAAACTGAATAGCTTGCTGGATCGGACTGATGTTATAGGGAGTTAACCCATACATGCGTAATTCTAATTTTTTCATATTTTAATCCTCTGAATTCCAAATAAAATGAAAGCTGTCTGTTCTCCTTTCCTGGAGATCTTCCTTGTCATAATCCCGCTTTGATTGATAGTCCTCGCTCCAAGATTTCTCCCTGTCTTTTTTGTTTGCCTTACCCTTCTCAACCATTCTCGAGACCTTGCCATCATACTTAATCCCGATTTTTTCACAAAGCTCTCTGAGATCCTTTTCGTCGCTTTTGGAATCGATCGTTCCGAGATTTTCAAATAGCTTCATCCAGATCCAGAACAGGTTCTTAATCGTTGATTTTGCCTCGAGATCCGTCCACCAGCACTTAAGCGTGTCCATTAAAAATTCGTCCCACTTATCTCCGTAATTTCTAAAGGCATATTGACGATGGTGTTTGATGATGTACCGGGTCAGCTCGTCCCAATTCTCATACTTGTCGTATTTTTTCCATCCCAAAAGAAGAGGAAACACTTTAGACTTAAGATAAGCAACTGAGTATCCCTCCTCCATATTGAAGACATTAAAGCACTCGTTCATGATGAGGGATAGCTTTCCATTTACATCTGAATATGATGCTGATAATTCATCATCGTATCGATTCGAGGCATACATGAACTGCTGGCACCAGAGGTAGATGTCATAGACGTGTTTTTGTTGAGCACTGAGATATCCCTCAGGCTCGAAAAGCTTCAGATCTTCTTTCCTAATCTCCTTTCCCCACATATCTTCTTTTCCCTTTTCTCTTTCCTTCAGTTCTTTTCTTGCCTCGGGAGTCATTGCGTTCTTGATTTTGGAATGCAGGGCTAGAGACCAAAGTGATGTTTTAGAGAATCCGATCTCCATATCAGCTCCCATAATCCAGAATAGTGAATTACCACTGGATGCTGACATAGTGGGAATCACCTCTAGACAGAGCTTCTTAAGATGCTCCACCACATATCGGGTTTCAAAATTATCGAAATCGTCACTATCTGGTTTCAGCTTATTTGCAATCTTGGTTATGTTGTTAGCAGCCCAGATAGCTTTAGAAATTCTTTCTTCGTTGGATAGTCCCATTATTTTGTTTTTGTGAGACACAAATATAGAGATAATTCTCGAGATAAAAAAATTTTCAGGAAAAAATTCAAGATATATAGTTCATGAAACTTCCAAAGAAATACCTAACAACGAACCCAAATGTCATGAAAAGAGAAATCAAAAAACATGGCGAGAAAAGAGACGACGACTCCTCGGCATATGGACCTTGGGATGCTGACTATAAATCAAAGAAGGCGGGAAAAGGAAAGAAAGTTCCAACCAAAACCAGTAAATACACTAAAAAATATAAAGAGATGTACGGAGAAAGTCTAGAACAAAACCAATATGGAGGAAATATCATCCCCTATGAAAGTTTTAATGCCGAATTGGAAATAGCAGTGATGGAAGCATTCATTGAGGTAGCCGATCTTGGAGAGGAATTTCTAGATGAAGGGAAAGGAGGAGTCTCTGGTCCCGTTCATAAAGCGCTCAAGAAAAAATCAGATAAGTCTGGATTCCCACTCGGTATTCTCAAACAAGTCTTTGCCAGAGGATATGCAGCATGGAAAACTGGACACGTTCCCGGAACAACCCCTCAGCAATGGGCACACGCAAGGGTCTCAAGCTTTATAACGGGTGGGAAAACTACAAAAATGAGCGACAAAAAGCTTTATCAGCAAGCTCTTAAAAATAGGAAGAAGAAAAAAAGCAATTAACTCGGGATATATATAATTGATGGTAGGAATTATATATAAAACAACTAATCTGCTGAATGGTAAAATTTACATCGGTTCAGATACAAAGAATCATGGCATAGGCGATCCTGAATATTTGGGATCTGGATCATTAATCATAAAAGCGGTAGCAAAATATGGCCGGAATAATTTCATTAAAGAAACTATTCATGAATGCAGAACTTTGAACGAATTGAAAGAGCTGGAATCATATTACATAAAAAAACACGATTCTAATAACAGAAAGGTTGGATATAATATATCGGATGGATATTGGGGTGGAAATACTCTATCCAATCACCCAGAAATTGAATTCATCAGAGAAAAGATATCCGATAACACCAAAAAAATTTGGTGAAGATGAAAGAAGCTAGAAAGAGATATTTCTCCGAAGAAACCGAGGATCAAAGGTTGAAGAGGATAAGCGCAGTAATCGAAGGAATGAAGAGTATGGATAAGTCTTTTCTATCTAATCCATCTTACAGGGAGAATGTTTCTAATGGCATCAAGAATTCGAGTAAATTTACAGATTATAATAAGAGAAGATCTGGAGTCAAAAGGGGTAGATACTTAATAAACGCCAATTTGTATGTTGAGAAGAGAAAATCAGACATCCTAAAAATCCAAAGTCCGGTCTTAAGGAAAATACTAGATGAACTAGTGGAAAAAGATCATTCTACTTTTTATTGCTATCTGAAAGTATACCTCCATATAGAGGGAACACAGAAAATAGAAGGCCTTGATCTATTCATAGACTATCTGGAAAGTATCATATATAATGGAAAAACGAATCATATAGATATAAAGAAAAAATATAATGAATTTGGACTAGCCTCCATGAAGTTGGGTAAATCCATGACGGTTCTAAAAAGCCTATATCTATTCAATACTATAAATCGCTCCAAGATTATAATTAACTCGGTAAAAAGATTTTAATACTATATAATAAATTTCTAAAGAGCCAAGGCTAATAGAAAGAAAAAGAAGTAATTATACTAGGTCTATATCAGGAGAAAGATATGCCTCATATTCGAATGATTCAAAAGGTAAATTCCTTGCTCTAAAAGACCCGATTACTTTATTCCCCATATAGTATAGAACATCCTTTTGAAATCTGGAATCGTCTATTTCCAATTTGGATTTACAGGCCTTCTTTATAGAATCCACGCTAATATCTTCCACCTTTATTGAATTTACGGATGAGCTGAGCAGAATATCCCCGTTTCCGATTCTGGAATAAACTGATAACTTAATTCTTATCTCTTTGGTTTTTAATTCCTGCATGTTCGTATTAATGTATTTATGGGTATATTCTTCCTGTGGTGTTTGTGGATTGCATCTCTAATGAAACTCCACCTTCCACATTGACAATAACTACAACTTTAAGTAGGAGATTTTGTCCCGATAGTGAATTGCCATTGTCATCAAGATCGGACAATTCGATGGAAACTACACCATCTGCCGAATTGATACCGGTGAATCCATCTATTTGGAAATATGGAGGTCCCCCATCCGATGATCCATATATCGAATATGTATTATTTCCATTTCCTCCTGCTAATCTGTATGTGTATGTTGTTTTAGAGGTATCAGAGGTAGATGCGGTTACTAGGTAAACACCCGAAGATGAATTTGGTATCTGGAATGCGTCTGAACTTATTCCATTTCCTGCATAATCGATTGCGAATAGTCCTATATAATTTCCCACTAGATCGTCAAATGATCCTCCAGAATAAAAATTATATGTCCCCGAAATCTTTTTAAAAGTGGATATATAAAACAAAAAAACTTTAAAAATGAAGCACATCATTCTTTATGAAAATTTTGGCTCAGAAATATTTGAGCAAGATAAAACCCTCGCTAGTGGAGCTATTCTAAGAACAGGAGGAGGAACCTTAAAAGCTGGAGAACTTTATGCTAATTTCTCTGAAGATGAAACAGCGCCATCGTTAGAAATATCCTATATGAAGGACGGACAAACAAGAGTAAGCATGACTTTTGCAGGCGGAGAAGGTATATCTATAAAAACGGATGGCGATAAAGAACTAACAGGAGCTAAATGTTACGTTTCCTTAAGAAAATACTCAGGAGACGAAGGAGCAAAGCCAGCTCAAAAAGGTATTAATACCGTTATGAACGAAGCAAACACATCAGCTATGTTAGATACTTTCTTCGGATATGCAGGAGTTTACTCAGAAGGAAAGGCAGGAGCTATGTTGGCAGAAAAACTGGTTAAAACCCTTTTCGAATTAAAGAAAGATCCTACATTTAAGGACATCACTCCTCTAATGCAGACCACAATTGCTATGACAAACCAGGCTAAGTTGGGAAAACCTATTGTTGCTTCCACTATGGAAGGAGCAAAGGGAATAAATGAGGCTTTAACTAAAGCAGTAAAAGAAGCTATTAAAGCGTAATTTTTAAAAAATTGTCAAAAATAAAGGCCGGATATTCTCCGGCCTTTTTTATGCTGTGTGGATGCTTAATTTGCACCCATTGTAATATCTTTTTTGGGTAAAATCGTTACGTCCCTGAAATTCCATAATTCCTTTCCTCCCAAAAAGCTGATGCGGATTATTCTGGATACCTTTCCTTCTTTATAAAAAGTATATGTTTCTCTAAGAACATTAGCATCCCCCCATATGTTTTCGGTTGATACTCTCGTTTTTATGCTATCACTTTCAAAACCTTTGATATTTTTTTCATAGTAATCTGGAAAGTCTTTGATTTCCCCCCTGGTATTGCTGGAAAAAGTTGCTCTCCCGCTTTTACTTGAGAAGAGCTGGAAATAATAGCTGCCATTTTCTCCGAAGGCATAGGGAAATGTCCCAATTAAATATGAATCGTCCTCCTTAGGGTAAAATTCAGATTCATAAACTCCCATAGTGTCAATGTAACTTTGAAAGCTAGAACTTGTAAGTACACTATGAGTTAATGATTCAGATTGTGCAATTGCAGTCAATGAGATGATTGCGGTGATAACGGTGGTGATGATCTTTTTCATATCTTTATCGTTTTGTTAGTGTAAATGTAGAAAATTCTATTCAGATAAAAAAATTTTTTCGGAAAAAAATCAGGATATATAAAAAAAATCTTTAAGGATGAAGCACATTATACTTTATGAAAACTTTACCTCTGATATATTCGAGCAGGAAAAGTCTTCTCTTCAAGGGGTAGCATTGATCTACTCAAGTACCAGCGACACTAATGTTGCAGATGCTCTAGCTCAAAAAATGGGAGTGAAAAAAGATGTTAGATATAAAATAACAATAAAAGGTGGTCTTGACGTCTTAATGGGATTATCCGAGGAATTTCCTCTCTCAAAATTAGCAGAATCCAAGAAGAATGTAATGAGTGTATCAGAAGATGGAAAAGTTGCTGCGGGTAAGGATATTCTAAAAATAAATGATAAGGCTATAGACGAAAAGGGGAAAATAACCCTTAAGAAATCCGATTTATCTGGAAAAGAATTGGTGATAGAAGCTGCCAATAACGGGGTTTTAGCTCTATATAGACTTGCAGGAAAATATGGGGAATCTACAAACGAAAAAGGAGAAAAGGTCAAGAGAAACGACGGAATGACCGGATTCTATAAAACTTCCGGGATATCTTTAAGTCAAGCTGCTGATTATGTTGTTTCCGTTGAATTAGGAACTAAAGATCAGAGAAAGAATGAATGGTTTGGTGCATGGAACAAAAATAATAATGAACCAATAACAAATACCTTTTATGGACTTATTTGTAGTGGGGTAGTACTTAATGCAGGCGGGAAGGTTATAGATCAGCTGGCGAAAAAATACGAAGTTGTACAACAAAACAGCTCGGATCCTAAGAAAATAGCTGAATCAATTAACATTTCTTTAGACAGAATGCACAAATCACTGATTAAAAGGAAATTCATGGTTAATAAAGCACCAATGGATATGAAATCGGAGATAGAGACATTTGTATCCGATAGTTCCAACTACGTAAAAAAAGGTGAAAAAGTATCTTTTACTAAATCTGGAATAGACAAATTTCTGGAACTCAGAAAGAAATTCATAGACTTCGTTTGTAATTCTTCTCTTCCCGAGGAATTCCCAGAGGAGGCATCTAGCTTACTTCCAAAAGCATCCGGGATTATTAAGGGGACTTTTGGACAAGCTGGAACTGAAACTCCTAAGACGTGGCTGGAGCATGTACAGACCCAGCATCAATATGCAGAGGGTGGAACCCCTCAGGGACAAAGCGGAATGAAGGTTATAGACTTCGGAGAAGGTAAATTCTAAATTAGATTCCTCTGCTGGTTCCTATTAAAGCATGAAGATAATATATTTCTCCTGCTAGTCCTCCGTCAGTTTTTCCAACGAAGTAGTAAATAAATCTTTCATTTTTTACTAGATTTTCGTCATTGGCGTAGCCGTAAAGGTCTCTGTAACCTATTCTTTCGTATTCATAATTTGGGTTTATCATGGAATCACATTCATAACATTGTATGTTATCGAAATCTGTGATCCTTAATTCCGCAAAAACGAAATTGCTATCTGATATAAAAGAATTTCTTAGGGAGTAAAATTCAACGGAATCCAAAAGAGATGGAGTGATTCCATAATTGAATGGTAAAACGCTCTTTTCTCCATAGATCATATCTCCATTTTTGTCGAAATCTATGACATATGTTTCGATTACTGGTTTTTCGGTTAGAATATCCAGTGCTTTTTGTTCTGCATATCTCTGATCGAAAGATTGACCGAACGATGTTCCTGAGATTGTGATTAGGATGATTAGATTTTTCATATCTTTATTGTTTTGTTAGTGTAAATGTAGAAAATTCTATTCAAATAAAAAAATTTTTCAAGAAAAAAATTTCACCATCAGATTTTTTACCTCTTCCTCGATCCCTGGGGATTTACTCTCTCGATTGCCTGCTATATTGACAATGAGCTTGCGACCCTTCTCTTCGTATATATTACCTATGAACATTCCAATCTCCTCGGGATTAGGGGAATATGGATCCACTGAGATGTAGGGTTTACCCTTGGACTTGCAAATTTTCTCAGTCAATTGGGATCCCCTAGATTTCACGGTAGAAAATATAATAGTGGCATCAGACTTCGATATATTTTCTTCGGTTCTTGGATTATAAGAGCTAGAGGCCGACTGGTGAAGCATATAGGTGTTTCTGAGATCTATGTTGGGACCCTTCTCAGTCTCATATCCTTTCGGAGCGCATCCTCCAGTGGGAATCCCGAGCTCCTTGGCAGCTTTTAGACCTCCCTGGTCTGCACCAGTTTGACCTCCCGAAATTATTTTCAAAATCTTATCTTTCATGAAATGATTGGTTTAAAATATTTATCATTTAACTGGTTGAAAATTAATGCACTTTAGATCTCTTGCAAGAATCTCTGATTTTTCTTGGGAAAATCCCTCCCTGAATTTATCGACAATATCTTTGGCGGATCTGAGATCTATTCCCATCCATTCTTTAATGCTCTTAACTGCCTGAAGATTCTCTCCCCTTGAGACATTAATAATTATTTCAGAGATCTGATGTGGATCTAAATCAACAGGTAGAAATGCTCTGGCCTGGGACTTGAGATCCGGTTCGTCCATCATATTCATGATTTGGATAATAGCATTGTTCCAGCCAATATCATGGTCCCTTGTGGAATTAGTCACACCCACACTTCTAAGCATCTTGGATAATTTTTCTGCTGTGATTTTCATCTTTATTGTTTTTGGAATAGAAATGAATCGTTAAATTTCCCCTTGTGTAAGCTGGAGCCAATTAGCATCTGTCGGAGAAGAGAATTCCATCCTCCCTTTCTGTTCATTAGTCTTGCAACATACATATGCTGTTCCAGAAAATGAAGTCCAGGAGGGGTAAGATATTCACCAGCCTCTGAGCACTCAAATTTTCTAACCACGTCACAGGCGTCAAATGTTGCCAGTCCCGTGGCCTTCGCATCTATGACTAGGACTCCACCGTCTGATGCAAATTCAAATACCCTCACAAAGTTGCCCTTAAAGAGCTCAAGAGATACCACACTCATTCCTGAAGTGGCATCCTTTTTTATTTCTGCATATCCTACTATTTCCATTTATATTTGTTTGATGATGCAAATATAGATATTTCTATCGAAATAAAAAATATTACTAAAAATTATTCTCGCCTAGAATTTTTCTCACTGAAATGAGCCCATGAAAATGATAAGCTGTCAGGATCAGACATGTAACAACCTCTCCCCAGATCACGGAGTATAAAAATAGAGGAGTTGATAACGTGTAAAGCCAAAAATAAATCTTCATCTTCTTGGAAGAAGCCAGTGCATACAGACTCGAAACAAAAAACAGCACAGCAAAAGTGTTGTGTATGATCTTGAATCCAAACACTGGAAATCCCGTGAGCATAAGAAGGAAAAAAGCGGGTACTTTCCATTTACCAAGCGAGAAAAGGTAGTATGATGTGATTGCATTATTGATGATAAACAGAGGCATGTAGGGGGTGCCCCAGGATTTGGAAAGGGACCTGAATTCTCCAAAGTAAGCTATGATTAGTGGTGCAAAGAAAGAGATGATTATCACTATGATCTTCAGATGATAATCCTTTTTGGCAATATCTTCCAGCTCTCTGCGTGTGAGACCCTTATGAGAAGATGAGAAGAGCTCGGAAAGTATCTTATGAAACATAGCTACATATGAGCTATATATAATACTTGAATGCAATTGGATTTACACGGACAATCCCATCACGCAGTAAAATCTCTTGTTGATCAATTCATCTATCAGGCGATGATGAAAGAAAAACAAGAGATTAAAATAATCACGGGAAATTCCAAGAAAATGAAGGAAGTGGTAATTGATGTCCTAAAAGATTATGACATGGAATATACCATTGGTGATTTTTGGAATCCGGGGTACATTAAAGTTTTTCTCTGATGGATTTGAGATAATCGATAATTTGGATCCGGAGATTTCTAAGACTTTCTCTCTCTTTTAAAGAAAGAGGATCTCTACTCAATCTTTTTTCTATCCATGACTGAAATCCTTCTATTTCAGAAATCGATAAAATATCGATTTGTTTTTTAAAATTCGGACTCATATTAATTCTAAAAATAAACCGGCAAAATAACTATTGTTCCCTTCATTATCCTAAGTGATCTTTAGGAGCGGTCATTTTCAGATAAGATTCCCTCCAGAAAGCCTCGAGATTTTCTAGCTTGTCATTAGCTGAAGCCAGTTTTTCTAGTTGCTTATATGCTTCCTCGACAACCTGTGGATGTTCTCCAATACCCGCGGGATTTTTAAAATAAACTGTTAGAGTCGCCAAGGCCTCTGCCTTTTCCGCCTCTGCTTTAGCTTTCAAAGCTTTGTACATGAGTTGTTCCATAAAATTATTTTTGATTGTTATAGATGTTTTTAACGAAAGGGTCCAGTAATTATTTCTGAAAGTGAACGGTGAAATGAAAATCCACCACAAATAACAGCATATTTTCTTCTATGTGCTTTACTTCCTGGACGACGGGTTGGAAATCATAACATGATTTGGTGAATTTTTTAAGCCTCCGTCCATAAGCTCTGTTAAGTTTTTTCATGAGATCATCCACAAAATATTTAGAATCATTCTCCAGCATGTCCTTATAGATCTCTCCTATGTTTATAATAGGAGGATTAAATCCACCGCCTATAAAATATTGACCCGGAAAAACTCCAAGTTCCTCTCTAAACACATATTCATAACTATATGCTTCAACACCATCCTGCATTTCACAACACCCTTTAAGGGCAATTCTCGCATAAAATTGGTTAATGAATGAATCATAATATGATGAATCGGCTTCCGGAATATAATAAAGTGGCTTTTCATCGATTAAGGAGTATCTGTCATCCTGGGAAAATGCAGGGGAACCTACGAAACACAGGATATAGGCAATCAGAAATTTTTTCATTTTTTTCTTTTATTTTAATAGTTCATAGTGTGAAAAAATTTCTTGTAATCCACCCAAAAAATTATCGAATGACTGCTGATAGCGGGGATTCTTCACCTCCTCTGAATCACCATTTAACATGATATGAGCTACGAACTCCGGGGTGTCATTCAGATTCAAATATGCTCCTCTCCCTTTGACATCCTCATCCCCGATGGAAAATCCGGCCTTTTCCACTATCTTTACAAATCCCGCCTTGACATCATCCGTCATCGAAACGGCCTGCTGATGATCACACACTCCATTTCTATTAATGGTATAGACCCACGAATCATCAGAGATATACATCCTGATGTTTAAGTTGCCATTACCCTTGTTTTTATGTGTCCAGTTATTAGCAAGTATGGTCACTTTGAATCCTCCAAACCGGGTCAGTCTGATGGTAAGACCATGATGAGATGGTAAGGGCATGGGGAATGATTTATCGATCAGGAGATGCTTAATTGCCTTGATCAATTGCAGAACTTTTGTTCCGTGATATTGGACTCCGTAATTTTCCCCAGATCCATTTGGGTCATAGGTGATTGTCTTTTCCATTTATTTGTTTTTTGATGAGACAAATATAGATTATCCTCTTCTAGGTAAAAAATTTTTTGGAAACATTTTTCACGTCTCCCATTTTTCGAATGATATATAGCTTATGATTCAAATCGATAATGCTTTTCAAAATTCCAGAGTAACACTTGTGGCTCCTGTTAAAACAGGACTGAGAAAGGATATCTCAGGAGAGCCCAAGAAAGACATTGCATTCTATGTGGAAGGAGGAGATCTTAGAAGCATAGACAATCTAGGAGGTTATTATACATTTTCGGTTTCTAGCGATGTCATAAATTCAATTAAATTAAAACTGATTGATATGAAACTGGAGCAAGCATCTGGACTATCAATTTCAGTTAAGACCAAGGAGTTAGAGATAGTGGAGCCACTGGATAAATTTTTAACGAGAACCATTAATAGATACGGAACAGATTATGGGATATCATTTGGAATCCTTTGGGTTCAGAAATTAGCCACCGTTTTATACGATTTGTTTCCGGAAAAATATCCTATAGCATAATGAAACACATCCAACTATTCGAAGCATATGGAGAGAGAAAAATAACTCTCACGTCCAGACAGGGAAGAACCATAACTTTCGACGTGATAAACGGAACCATGCTGAATATTAATAATCAGTCTGGTGTTAATTTTCCTTATATGGATAATAGACCATACCATAGAAACGTCGAGACGTGGGCTTGTAATCATGGATTCAAATGGAGAGAGGGAAATGGACCTGACACTGATCCCTGTCCGGAAAAAAGAATATTTGGTGTTAAGGTATCAGATGTTCCGCAGGGTCACGAATGGAGAATACTTTTTCCTAATAAATTTAGATAAATTAATAATTCCAATGAAAATTGCATCCTTCGCGATCCTCGTTCTTCTTCTTTCCCTAGCATCATGCGTGATAAAGGAAGGGGTTATAGTACAAAAATGGGATCCGGTAGACTATCACGTTGATAGATGGTATCCAATCAGGGACACATCTTCATGTGCAATAGAAATGGTGGAGGTATCAACAGGAAAAAAGTTCTACGCCAGAGATCGAGGATGTCAAGTTAATAGTGAGTATTCCACTGGAGACACCATAACAGTGATAATGATCAAAAGGAAAGGAACAAAAAAGTAACAGAACAATAAAAATAGGATGGCAGCAAAAATATCATGGCCTAAAAACCCAGTAGAAAACCAGATCTATCAATCGCCGAATGGCGAGAAATGGGTGTTTATGAAATGTATATGGATGCACACATGTTGTCCTCCATGTAACTTCGAAGACGGACTGACTTATTCTGTATTTTTTCAATCTGAGGCAGGAGAAAACCAGATCCAGGTATATTACTATCTTGAATATCAGGGAAAGGATTATAACGGGAATGACACTTTCTTTTCAGTTTTTGAATGCGATGGTTCTCTTGGATTGGGAATATATTTTGATGCCGAAAGTGGTCTCTGGACTGCATTTTTGGGGCAAGAAGACGGAAATCCGGATTTTGAAATCATTGCTACCTCCAGCAGTTTAGAGAATTCGCAATGGGATCCTAATTTCTCCTATATCTTTAATCAGATAGCTCTATCCGGATATTCACAATGCTCTGCACCCACGGGATATGGATTTTGAGGAACAGTGGACTTAGGATATGGTGTTATTCTTAACCCATTCTATGTTTCCGGGAATGCTGATGGAGAAGACAAGGTATACTTAGGGGCGAATGTGCCGGACAATTACGAGTCTTTCATTACTTGGAACTCAGGATTCATTAGCATTACAGTTATTGACGACTCTAATGGTGTTTTATATACCACATCCTTTCCTTCGTCGACCGGGATTCCGCCGACTGGGGATATAACCCTTTATCCCAATGTCGAGGTATTTGGAAACGTTACTCTCAATCTGAGTGCATCCAATACTATTTGCTGTCCCCCTGTTACTTCGTCACTATTTAGATTCCGAGTAGACACCTCCTTGGGTTCAGGCACTGATGACTTCACAATTCCTATTAACGGATCCTACATATACAACTACGATGTGGTATGGTCTGAAGTAGGCAGCCCCGGCAACAGTGGAACTCTGACCGGCCAAACTGGTAATGCACTCATCAACTTCCCTTCAGGTGGTCAGTACGACATCAGCATCACCGGCTTGTTCCCCGCTATCCGCTTTAACAACACTGGAGATCGCAGCAAGCTGATAGACATCATCCAGTGGGATTCTAATCCTTGGCAGGACATGAACGCTGCTTTCTTTGGTTGCGACAACTTAAGCTCCTATACTGCAACGGACGTTCCAAACTTGAGCAGTGTGACGGGCATGAACAGTACGTTCGAAGGTGCCTCTTCCTTCAATGGGGACATCAGTGCTTGGGACACTTCCAGTGTGACGGACATGAACAACATGTTCCGGGGTGCCTCCTCCTTCAATCAGGACATTGGAAGTTGGGACACCTCCAGTGTGACGGGCATGAACGGCATGTTCAACGGCGCCACTGCCTTCAATCAGGACATCAGTGCTTGGGACACTTCCAGTGTGACGGACATGAACAACATGTTCCAGGGTGCCTCTGCCTTCAACCAGGATATTGGTGCTTGGGACACCTCCAGTGTGACGGGCATGAGCAGTATGTTCGCCAGTGCCTCTGCCTTCAACCAGGACATTGGTGGTTGGGACACCTCCAGCGTGAGCAACATGAACGCTATGTTCGCCTATGCCTCCTCCTTCAATCAAGATATCAGTGCTTGGGACACGGGCAACGTGACCGACATGAACAATATGTTCTTCGGTGCCACCGCCTTCAATGGGGACATTGGTGGTTGGGACACGTCCAGTGTGACCAACATGAGCGCTATGTTTGGGTTTGCCGCATCTTTCAATCAAAATATCGGTGCTTGGAACACCTCCAACGTGACCAACATGACCCAAATGTTCCAAGTTGCCACTGCCTTCAACCAGGACATCAGTGCTTGGAACACGTCCAACGTGACCAGAATGGACGCCATGTTCAACGGTGCCACTGCCTTCAACCAGGACATCGGCGGTTGGGTAACTTCCAGTGTGACCGACATGAGCGGTATGTTCTCCGGTGCCTCTGCCTTCGATCAAGATATCAGCGCTTGGGATGTGTCCAACGTGACCAACATGAACCAAATGTTCCAAGTTGCCACTGCCTTCAATCAAGATATTGGTGCTTGGGATGTGTCCAGCGTGACCGGTGCGTTCCAAATGTTCGCCAATGCCGCTGCCTTCGATCAGAACATCGGTGGTTGGGACACTGCCAACGTGACCGACATGAGCGGTATGTTCGCCGGTGCCTCTGCCTTCAACCAGGACATTGGAGCTTGGGACACTTCCAGTGTGACGGACATGAACGGTATGTTCTCCAATGCCACTGCCTTCAATCAAGATATTGGTGGTTGGGACACTTCCAGTGTGACGGACATGAACGGTATGTTCGTCGGTGCCGCTGCTTTTAATCAA
>Ga0172372_10002680_pt1 | contig 26817 bp, 20 predicted proteins | sample LakKiv5m_2_FD_114544 | JGI IMG/M metagenome (GOLD analysis project Ga0172372, IMG submission 114544) | Freshwater microbial communities from Kabuno Bay, South-Kivu, Congo - kab_092012_9.5m | ecosystem: Environmental > Aquatic > Freshwater > Lake | place: Democratic Republic of the Congo...
CGAGGCCGAGTAGATCTTCTTGATCTCGTCGACGGTGAGCGAGGTGCACCACGTGTTCTTCGGGTTGACGACGATGGTGAGGCCGTCGTACGCGACCGGGAGCTCGATGTAGTCGACCTTCGACTTGCTGGCCGTGTCGCACTCGGCCTTCTTGATCGGGCGCGAGGCGTCGGCGATGTCGATCTCACCGGCGGCGAAGCGCTTGAAACCGCCGCCCGTACCCGAGATGCCGACGGTCACGCGCACCTTGCTGGCGGCCTTGTTGAACTCCTCGGCGACGGCCTCGGTGATCGGATAGACGGTGGAGGAGCCGTCGACCTTGATGGCGCCCTTCAGGCTCTTGAGGTCGGCTTCCTGAGTGCCGGCGGCGAGCAGTGCGGTCGAGGCGACGACGAGCGATGCGATCGTGGCGGAGCGGAGAGTCGGCATGGTGATCGGGTCCTTCGTGCAGTCTTACTGCGGGGCTTGTGGCCTCCGCGGACTTTCGCCGAGGCACGGCCTGCGGGCGAACGCGCGGCGACAGACCGCGCCCAAACAATCTCTCTGTTCCGAATGAAGGGTGTGTAAAGGAAGCGTTCAAACGGCCCGGATTTCGGCGGACGGGCGCGAAGTCTCCGTGGCCGCGGCAGACGGAATGAGGAGGCTGAAACGGCTACCCACTCCCACCGTGCTTTCGGCCTCGACGCGCCCGCCATGGATGGAGGCGATGTGCTTGACGATCGCAAGTCCAAGCCCGGTGCCACCTTGCGTGCGGGAGCGGGCCTTGTCGACCCGGTAGAAACGCTCGAAGATCCGGGGAAGGTGCTTGGAGGCGATCCCGGGGCCTGAGTCGGAGACCGCGATGCGGACGAGTCGGGGGGATTCGGCCGCGTCCGTCCGCGCTCCGTCCGCCTCGACGACGATCCGGATGCCGGTCCCCTCGGAGGAGTACTTGATCGCGTTCGACACCAGGTTCGCAAGCGCCTGCTCGAGCAGCGAGCGATTGCCGAGGATCGCGAGCGCGGGGTCGTAGACGACCTTGAGAGTCATTTCGCGCAGCGCCGCGGCCGAACCGAGATCCGAGACCACCTGCGTCACGATCTCCTTCACGGCGATCGGTTCCTTCGCAAGCGATTGCCGGGCCTCGGGCTCCTCAAGGAAGGCGAGCGTCAGGATGTCCTCGACGATCCCCGAGAGCCGCACCGTGTTCCGATGCACGATCTCGAGGAAGCGGCGCGTCTGCACGGGTTCCGCGTCGTCGATCTGAAGAAGCGTCTCGACGTATCCCTTGATGTTCGTGATCGGCGTGCGCAGCTCGTGCGACACGTTCGCGGCGAACTCGCTCCGCATCGACTCGAGGCGCCGCATGCGCGTGACGTCGACGAGGCTCACGACAAGCCCGGACGGCGCGCCATCCTGATAGAGCGGCTCGCACGAGACCTGTACTTCCAGCGAGTCTTCGGAGTCGAGGTGGAGCTCACCGGTGAAGCGGCCCTCCGACGCGAGTGCCGACTGGATCGCTCGGTTGAGGCCGTGCTGCCGGACGGATTCCTGCAGGAGACGCCCGCGGGCCGCGCGCTCGTCGAAGGAGAGGAGTCGCTCGGCGGCAGGATTTGCAGAGACGACGCGCTGCAGGTGATCCAGCGCGATCACCGCGATCGGCGTGGCGCGAAGAACGCGTTCGATCTCGCCCGCGCGATCGGCGAGGCGCAGCTGTCGTTCGCGTTCGCTGCGGACGCGCCGGAATGCCGCGCTGGCGACCCGGTCAAGCATCGGATACTCGCGGCCCGCGCCCTCGTTCACGGCCTCAGAGTCGAGTGCAGCCTCGAGAGCGCGCGCGCTGCGGCGCCGCACGAGGGCTGTGCCGATCCACGCGACGAGGAGCGCCACGGCGAGCAGCCAGGGCAGCGCATCCGCGGACGCACCGTTCGTGGACGCGACGGCGTCGCCCTGTGCATCGATCTGCTGGAGCAGCAGAGGGGTTGGCAGCGGGTGGGCGATCATCGGCTGTGCATCCTACGGCGTGTCCGCCGGTGCCTGCGGACGCGCAGCCACATGCTCGTCCACTCGTGCATCCAATCGTGCATCCAGTCCTGCATCCAGTCCTGCATCCAGTCCTGCATCTACTCGTGCATGCACGAGGTCCGGACGGTCATTCGCCGTCTTCGCGCGCATCGGCAAACCGATAGCCCACGCCGCGTACGGTCTCGACGCACTCGCTCGTCTCGCCGAGCTTCCGTCGCAGCGCGGTGATGTGGACGTCGACCGTTCGTGAACTGAGTACGGTGCTCTTTCCGTGGACCGAGGCGATGATCTGATCGCGGGTGCGCACGAATCCCGGTCGCCCCGCGAGGTAGTGCAGGATGCCGAACTCGGTCAGCGTGAGGTCGATCTTCTTTCCATCGACCGCCACCTCGTGCCGATCGAGGTCGATCACCAGCCGGCCCGAGAGGAGGATCATCCGGTCGCTCTTCGGCGACGGCTCGTCGATCGGGTGAGTGCGTCGCAGGATGTTGCGGAGGCGCGCCATCAGGACGCGGGGGCTGAATGGCTTGGTCACGTAGTCGTGCGCACCGAGCTCGATGCCCGCGACCACGTCGGCCTCCTCGCCCTTTGCGGTCACCATCACGATCGGGATCGAGCGCGTGTCTTCGTCCTGCTTCAGCCGTCGGCAGACCTCGAGGCCGTCGACATCCGGAAGCATGAGGTCGAGCACGATCACGTCGGGCTTCTCGCGTCGGATCACGTCGAGTGCGATGCGTCCGCTGTGCACCTTGCGGGGGCGCATGCCGGCGCGTTCGGCGTGGAACTCGATGAGTTCCGCGATCTCGGGCTCGTCCTCGACGATGAGAAGCTCGGCCTTGGTGCTCGACATGGGAGGCAAGATTAGGGATGCGCGGCTGCATCCTGTCAAGAAATCGTGAAGACTGCGTTCAGACGTGCGGCCCGGGGGGCGCCGCAGGTCGTCGGGGCGCGCTCAACGGTCCTCGATGACTGCGGAATCCGGCGCCAGCGACGCGGCTCCCGTGACCTGTGGCAGCGCATAGCGCACGCCATCATCCGCGAGGGCGCCGAGGATCGCGATCTCCGCGGGTTCGCGCATCTGGACGGGTACGCCGTCCGAGTCCTCTGTCGATCTCACGACGCAGCCCGTCTTCCATGCGAGCGCCCTCATGAGTGCCGCGTTGCGGGCGGATCCGCCTGCAGCCAGGATCACGCCGGCCTTCCCCGGGATCTCCGCGGCGAGCACGCGAGCCGTGGCATCGGCAATCGCGTCCACCACCGTGCGACATGCGTCGCGTGCCTCGAGTCCGGAGGTGAGATCGACTAGACGCGCAGCCTCGTCGCCGGTACCAAGCGATCGTCTTGGTGCACCGAACCCCTCGGGTGGCGCGATCGCGTGCGAGATCTTTCGCGCGATGGCGGCGTCTCCGATGCCGGAGTGCGCTGCAGAGCCATCGGGGTCGAACGCCGTGCCGAGCCGCGCGCGCGCGACGCGGTCGAGCAGATGGTTGCATGCGCAGACATCGAAGCCGCGGACCTCGCCGACGTCGGAGCCTCGTGGCGGCACGTAGGTCGCGTTGATGAAGCCGCCGAGGTTGAGCACGATGAGCCCCTCGCCGCAGCCGAAGAGGACGACATCGGCCAGCGGTGTGATCGGTGCGCCTTGCCCGCCGCTCGCCACGTTCGCGCCGCGGAGGTCGTAACGCACGCGGCAGCGGAGCCGCGTGGCCACAGGCCACGGATCGATCAGCTGCCAGGTGTGCGGAGGCGCGTGGAAGACCGTCTGGCCGTGGAGCACCGCGAGGTCGGGACGAAGTCGGGTGGACCGGCACAGCGCCTCGAGCGCGTCGGCATGCGCCTCGCCGAAGGCGCGCGCGATGCGCGCGAACTCGCCGGCCGAGAGAGGCTCCTGGCGCGCGATGCGGCGGAGATCGTCTGCGAGCGGTCCGAGGGGCCGAGAGAGGCCATCCACGAAGCGCGCCCGCATCGAGAGGCCTCGCCCATGGATCTCGACGAGCGCGACGTCGAGGTCGCCGTCAATGCTCGTTCCGGTCATGGTGCCGAGGACGAGTCTCGGCCTGTCGGTCGGGGATCCGCTCGCCTGGTCCATCCCGGCATGGTGTCCACCGCGGGGTGTTCCCGCAACCGACCTCCGAACGGCGGGTTTCCCGTACGATCCGCCGCCCATGGTCAAGCGCATCCTCGTCACCGGCGGCGCCGGATTCCTCGGCTCGCATCTCTGCGACCGGCTGGTCGGGATGGGTCACGACGTGATCTGCCTCGACAACCTGTTCACGAGCCAGAAGTCGAACATCGAGCACCTCCTCGAGTGCCGCAACTTCGAGTTCATCCGCCACGACATCACGCAGCCGATCATGCTCGAGGTGGACGAGATCTACAACCTCGCCTGTCCCGCGGCTCCGGGCCACTACCAGTACAACCCCATCAAGACGATGAAGACGAGCGTGCTCGGCGCGATCAATGTGCTCGGGCTCGCCAAGCGAGTGCGCGCGAAGGTCTTCCATGCGTCGACGAGTGAGGTCTACGGCGATCCCGACGTGCACCCGCAGCCCGAGAGTTACCGCGGCAACGTCAATCCCATCGGACCGCGCGCCTGCTACGACGAGGGCAAACGCGCCGCCGAGACGCTCTTCTTCGACTACCTCCGTCAGAATAAGGTCAACATCCGAGTCGTGCGGATCTTCAACACCTACGGGCCGCGGATGCATCCCTTCGACGGGCGCGTGGTCTCGAACTTCATCCGACAGGCGCTTTCGGGCGCGCCGATCACGATCTACGGAGAGGGGACGCAGACGCGCTCCTTCTGCTACGTCGACGACCTTCTCGATGGATTCCTCGCGATGATGGAGGCTCCGGACTCGCTCCCAGGGCCTGTGAATCTCGGCAATCCCGGCGAGTTCACGATCCGCGAGCTCGCGGAGATGACGGTGGAGCTCTCGGGAAGCCGCTCGCCGATCGTGTGCGCGAAGCCGCTGCCGGCCGACGATCCGCTGCAGCGCAAGCCCGACATCACGCTGGCGCGCACGCGGCTCGGCTGGGAGCCGAAGATCCCTCTGCGCGAGGGACTCGCGCGGACGATCGCGTACTTCCAGTCGATCGACATGTCGCGGTACCGCGCGCCGACGCCAAACTACTGAGTTCGAAGGCGCCGCCGCCGCGCGCGAGGCGCCGGCTCAACTGCCCCACGACTCGAGCAGGAGCGAGAGGTCCGCCGAGTTGACCCAGCCGTCGCGGTTGATGTCCGCGTCGCCACCGGCGCTACCCCATGCCTCGAGCAGGTAGGAGAGGTCCGCGTTGTCAATGTCGCCGTCGCGATCGATGTCGGCGGGGTTTACGGTCCCGCCGCGCGCGAGATTCCACGGCGCGATTGGCTGCGTGCTGACGCCGGGGCCCGACCAGCGCAGCAGAAGGCCTGCGCCGCCGTCGTTCTCGAAGAACTCGACGCGGATGGCGTGCATGCCCGCCTCAAGCGGCAATGTCGCCGAACGCATCACCATGCCGTGGATCCCATCGTTGTCGACGACCAGTTCGTCATCGAGCCAGAGGCGCGAGCCGTCGTCGCTGGTCGTCGACAGCGTCCAGAACGCGCTCTGCGGCACGATCAGCCATCCGGTGTAGACCGCCCCTACACGGTCGCTGCGGCCGCTCCCCGCGAAGTCGGCGGTCGTGCTCGGGATGAGGATCTGGTCGACGACCCCGCTCAGGTAGGGAGTGAGCGCATCGAAGTCGGGAAGCGCGGTCAACGCGGGGAGTTCGTAGTAGCGGACGTCGAGGCCCGTCGTGAACCCCTCCGGGTGCATGGCACGGATCGGCGCCACGACTTCGATCGTGACGGTGGCCGTCGAGACGGCGCCGGAGACGGGTTCGCGCAGCGTGTACGCGAAGGTCTGCTCACCTGAGTGCATTCCGAAGTCGGAGACGACGAGTGTCGTGGGTTCGGCCGGATCGCGCGCAACCGGCATGCCCGCGCTCGTCGTCGCTTCGAACGAGAGGAGCTCAAGGGCGTCCATGTTCGCATCCCAGTCGTTCGCCAGCACTCCGATGCGCGCGGAGGTGCCGGCAATCACGCGAACGTGGTCGTCGATCGCCACTGGCGCCTGCGGATCGAGAGCGTCCTGCGCATATTCGACCGCACGCTCGAGATTGATGCGTCCGAAGCCGAACTCCTCGTCGTTCTTCTGCAGGCCCCACGGGTCGCAACTGTAGAGCAGCACATGCTCGGCGTGGGCCGCCGAGAGCAGGGGATTCGCCGAGCGGATCAGCGCGAGCGCGCCGTTGGCGATCGGCGTCGCCATGCTGGTGCCGCTCCATGCCTGGTAGCCGCCGTCCCGCGTCGAACTGAGGATCGCGACGCCTGGCGCGAACAGATCGACGCCACGACCGTAGCCCGAGAAACTCGCACGCGCGTCGCTCTGGTCGCTGGCGCCGACCACGAGCACGTTGCCGAAATCCCAGGCGGCGTGGTCTGTCGCCGAGTTTCCCGCTGCCCAGAGAAGATTCGTGCCGAGCGTGCGGACATAGGCACCGGTCGTGTCGATCGGTGGATGTCCGATGCCGGAGTAGCTCGCGCTGACCACCTTCGCGCCATGCTCTGCGGCCCACTGGATGCCCTGCAGCAGGTTGTCCATGCTCGCGCCACCGCCTGTGCTCTCGCTCACGCGAATCGGCATGATGCGCAGGTTCCAGCCCATGCCCGCGACGCCGATGCTGTTTTCGACCGCCGCGGCTGCGCAGCCGGCGACGTGCGTGCCGTGTCCATGGATGTCGGTCAAGTTGCCGCCGTCGATCTCGGCGACGTCGCTCACGCAGTTGAAACCCGGCACCCGGTTGCCGAGTTCATCGTGCGGCACGATGCCGGTGTCGGTGAATGCGACGATCGGCTCCTCATCGCGATCGGCGCGGTGCAGCTCCCACGCCTCCGCGGACCGCATGGTCGAGTGATGCCACTGGTCGACGAAGAGTGGATCGTTGGGAGTCCCGACGGGGTAGAGGATCCAATTGGGGCAGGCGTACTCGAAGAGTCCGGTCGCAAGCAGGTCGCGCGCCACGCGCGCCTCAGCGGCGCCCGTGGCGTGCGGGGGCCCACCCACGACCAGGATGAACTCATCGGTGCGCGCGAGCACGCGGTGCGGATGGCGAGCGATCGCGTCAAGCGCGCGCGTGCGGGCGGATGCGGTCAAGTCCTGACGCGGACGGATGAAGAGCTCGCCGGAAAACTCGCATTCGCCGAGAATCTCGCTCCACGCGTCGATCACGGCGAGTGGTTCGGGGTTGATGACGCCCTTGGGGCTTGCCACGATCGCATGCGGGCCATCCGCGGATGCCGAGGACACGCCGAGCAGACAGGCCATGAACCACGGCGCGACAGACCACGGCGCGACAGCCAGCGATGGGACGCGGGGCCGGGTGGAAGGACAAGCGTTGAACCTGGGATGCACCTGCGGCGGGGCTCGGTGGAAGATGCGGAAGGACCGACCTCTTCTTCACCGCACACCAACGCGGCAAGCCCCCGGGAGTGCACGGAATGTGCCTCGGTTCGCCCGGAGTGCGACTGGAATCCCGGCAGTTCCCGAAAGGAAGTGCGCTCTCTGGACGCGAGCGCGGAAGTTGCCGCCCGCAGACCTTGGGGCTGTTCGGGGCACGATTTCGAATCTCAAAAATCTGTTCGGAAAAAAGTAGGGTGGGCCTTGCGGAGTTTGCCGATGTGGTAACGTACGAACATTCACCGAACAGAAGAGCGGATTCTGTTCGGGTCGTGGTTGGAAGATCCTGTGGGGTTTGGCAGCGAAATCCGCACCCAAATGCAAGCAAAGTACAAGGCACCGACCCAGACCGACTCAGACCGACTCAGACCGACTCAGACCGACTCAGACCGACTCAGACCGACTCGTCCGCTGCAAGGGCTGGTATCCGCGAGCGCACCGCAAGACCAACAAGATTTCAGGACCTTTCGACGCTCGCGTACCCCAGTCGACTCATCAACGGATACACAAACCAACACACAAGACGCCGCTGGACGGCACAGACAACAAGGGGATAAAGATGGTCGCAACGACTCAGAATGGAAAGAGCAGTACGCCAGCCAACAGCACTACCGGCACTCCAGGTTCAAAGCCAGACATCAGGCCAAGTCCAGATATCCGGCCAAGTCCAGACATCAGGCCAAGTCCAGACATCAGGCCAAGTGTTGAAGGCACTGGCCGAACAAGCACAGGAACAACTCCCATGCCGATTCCCGCCAACAGCGCCGCCCGTCCAGGCAGTTCCTCCTCGCCCACCTCGACGATCGAGGACAAGCCCCGCGGTGTGCAAGGTGTCGCGTCCGGTGCGGTCTCCAGCGCACCGAGCACTCTGTCGAAGGCCGAGGCGGCCAAACTCGCCCAGAAGGCCGACGAGGAGCGCAAGGGCAAGATGGCCGCGATTGAGCGCGCGATGGGCGCGATCGAGAAGGCATACGGCAAGGGTTCGATCATGAAGCTCGATGGCGATTCGCTCGCGCCGATCCCGTCGATCGCGACGGGCGCGCTGAGCCTCGATCTCGCGCTCGGCGGACGTGGGCTTCCGCGCGGCCGCATCATCGAGATCTTCGGGCCGGAATCCTCGGGTAAGACGACACTCGCGCTCACCGTGGTCGCCAATGCGCAGAAGACCGGCGGCGTCGCGGCGTTTATCGACGCGGAGCATGCGCTCGATCCCTCGTGGGCGAAGCGCATCGGCGTCAATCTCGATGAGATGCTCGTTTCGCAGCCCGATACCGGCGAGCAGGCCCTTGAGATCTGCGAGATGCTCGTCCGTTCGAACGCGGTCGACATCATCGTCATCGACTCGGTGGCGGCCCTCATCCCGAAGGCCGAAATCGAGGGCGAAATGGGCGATTCCGTCGTCGGTCTGCAGGCCCGTCTGATGTCTCAGGCCATGCGTAAGCTTACGGGCGCCATCGCGAAGAGCGAGTGCATCGTGATCTTCATCAATCAGCTGCGCGAGAAGATCGGCGTCATGTTCGGTTCACCCGAGACGACGACCGGCGGTAAGGCTCTCAAGTTCTACGCCTCGGTGCGCATCGACATCCGTCGTATCGGCGCGATCAAGGACGGTGACAAGAACGTCGGCAACCGCGTGCGTGCGAAGGTCGTGAAGAACAAGATCGCGCCGCCGTTCCGCGAGGCCGAGTTCGACATCATGTTCAGCGAGGGCATCTCGACGACCGGAGACCTCGTGGATCTGGCGGCCGAGGATGGCATCATCGAGAAGGCTGGCGCGTGGTTCAGCTACAAGGGAACGCGCATCGGTCAGGGCCGCGAGAATGCGAAGGCATTCATCAAGGACAACGCGGCGATGTTCGCCGACATCCGCCAGAGGGTTGTCGAGAAGCGTCTGGCTGCGGCGAACGAGGCCCTCAAGGGTCGTGGTCCCGCGCCGAAGGGCGGCGGCGACGACGAGGAGGATGACGACGAGTAATCCCCGTCGTCACCTGATTCATCAATGCCGATTGCGACATGATCGCCGGCTCGGTGGATCTGGTTTCGGAACACGCGTCCACGGGGATCGCAGCACTCTCATTGCCGGAGGGCAAGCGCCGTGTCGGAGCGGCGTAGGGCTGTGACTCCCGCGGCGCGCAGGCTTACCTGATCTGCGCGGGTGCCAGAGGCTTGATGGCGCCTGTGCGATCGGGGCGAGGCGGCGTGTCGATTGGCACTTCCGACTCAGCAAGGTCCATTCGCGTAGCGCAGGCAGGGCGGTTGGAAGGCTCCTCCCGCTCTGCCTGCGTTTACTTGCCGCCCCGTCACGAGACTGGAGTGGCCGGAAATCACGTGCGCTTGTGTGTCCTCTCGCAGGGTTCCATTGCTTGAACGATGTGCGCCTTCGACGTACACTCATCATCCCACGCGGTCGTGGCGGAATGGCAGACGCGCTAGTTTCAGGTACTAGTGGGGCAACCCGTGGAGGTTCAAGTCCTCTCGACCGCATGAAGCAGCGGGCTCGGCGTAAGCCGGGCCCGCGCTCGTTTTGGGTTTCGGTGGAGGTTCCACTTGGGTGGCCGATGTGGGCGGCCGCCCTCGACAGGGTTTGCAGGCAGCAGGCGCCACCCGCTAGCGCGGCGGCCCCATATGTTGGTGTCATGCCTCGCACGTCCCTGACCACCGACGATCTTCTCTTCGTCAGCTTCAACAGCAGGGTGTTCGCTCTTGATCGCGAGGATGGTGGTGTCGTCTGGAAGTGGAAAGCCTCAAAGTCCACGGGCCTTCCGACGCTGCTGCCCGACGGTGACCGACTCTTCGTGAGTCTCAACGGCTACACATGGGCCCTCGATCCGACCAATGGCGCCGAGCTCTGGTTCCAGCCGTTCGATGGCGAGGGTATCGGCCTTGCGATGCTTGCGAACATGCGATCGACAAGCTCCGTGCAACAGCTTGCTGCCGCGGCTGCCGCAGCCGCTGCGGCAGCCAATGCCAGCTGAGACGCCTCTTAGGAAACCGCCGCCGACGTGGACTCGCGCAACCGAGCGATTGCCGCGATCACGCGACGCGTTGACTCTGCGATCTCGGCATCGGATGTCTCGCGCGACAGACTGAACCGGATCGAGCCGTGGGCGAGCTCCGGTGCGACCCCCATCGCAAGCAGCACGGGCGATGGGTCGAGTGAACCCGACGAGCAGGCCGCACCTGCGGAGGCATCGACTCCGCGCTCCGACAGCAGCAGCAGAATCGCTTCGGCCTCGAGCCTCGCGAATCCGATGTTGGTCGTGTTCCAGAGCCTCGGTGTGCTGGCTCCGTGCACAAAGCCGGTGGCGGCGGCAACGACCTCGCGCTCGAAGCGGTCTCGTCGTGACGCGCCCTGCTTCATACCGTCGGTCGCGAGCCACGCTCGTGCAAGCTCGGCCGCCACACCCATCCCTGCGATGGCGGGCACGTTTTCCGTTCCGCCGCGGCGATCGCGTTCCTGCGGCCCGCCGATCGACTGTGGCTCGAGCCGCACGGACCGACGCACATAGAGGGCGCCGACACCCTTCGGTCCATGAAACTTGTGTGCTGCGAAACTCACGAGGTCGATCTGCATCGCCGCAAGATCGGTCGGCATCTTCCCAACCCACTGGGTGGCATCGGTATGAAACCGCACGCCCGCCTCGCGACAGATCGAACCGGCGCGCGCGATGTCGGTGATGGCGCCGGTCTCGTTGTTTGCCCACATCAGACTGACGAGCGCGATCTCGTCCGCTCGACGCGAGAGGAGTTCCTCAAGTGCCCCAAGGTCCGGTGTCCCGGGATGCGCGTCATCTTGCGGGAGCCACGCCACCTCACCGCCGTGTTTCTCGATCCGCTGGGCGAGTTCACGGACGGCGCTGTGCTCGAAACGCGTCGTCACCAGCACACGCCGCGCGGGCGTTGACCGCGCGTAGTGCTCGAGGGTGCCGCGGATGGCGAGATTTGCTCCTTCAGTACCGCCCGACGTGAAGGCGATCTCCCGTTCCTGGCAACCGACGAGCCCCGCGACCGACTCGCGGGCGAGTTCGACCGCCCGCTTCGCCTCGCCGCCCGATCGATGCACGCTCGACGGATTCGCCCAGGACTCGCGGAGTGTGCGCGTCATCGCGTCCACAACCTCGGGCGCCGGGCGCGTGGTCGCGTTGCTGTCGAGGTAGATGCGCTCGAGGCTCATCGGCGCGTTGACTTACGGTTGGGCAGGGGCTGTTGCGGGAGGTGCAGCGGGCGCCGAGGGCGGCGCCGCCGCACCGGAGGAGTCGTTGTGCTCGGTCTGCTTCGCGTCGAGTAGGCGACGCTGACGCGCGGCCATGCGCTGCATCTCGCGCAGCTCGCGCTGCTGCCACGCCGCCGTCTGCGCAGGCGTCATGCCGGGCATCGGTGGCTGCGCGACGTCGACCGCATGCAGCTGCCGGAGCGCGTCGTACTGGTTCGCATGGTGCTCGTCGAGCGACTCCTGCTGGTAGGTGTACGCGTCGTACGGCGTGAGCGGCGTCATCGGCGTGGTGGGCGTGGCCGAGGGGTTCGGCAGCGCCGGCGGAGCGGGCTGCACCGGCTTCAGCGGCTGCGCCGGAGCCGCGCGACCCGCGGGCTGCGCGCGCGGAATCGGCGCCGCGCGTGCGATCGGCATCGCGCGCTGCACGGGCGGCGCGGGTGGATTCACCAGGAAGTTCGAGCCGAGGGGCGGGGGGCTTCCCGTGATCACGGGTGCGTACACGTTGAGCACGCCGTTGGTGACGCGACCAGAACCCATCTGTCCGCGGGTCATCACCCATGTGATCGGCGGGCCCTTGGTCGAACGTCCGCGCTCCGCAGCGAGGCTCCCGATCATGTCCTTCGCCTCGGCGTCGCTCAGGCAGCGTGTCGCCTCGAGGAGGTTCGCGTTGCGCGGCTCGGGAATCCGGTGCGTCATCGCGCCATCGGCTTCGTGCGCCCACGAGCCCCATGTGCCGTGGACGTCCTTCGACTGAAGTTCCTGCTCGGCCACCGCGAAGTTACTCGTCGTCATCACGCGATTCGGAGCGACGAAGATCCACGCCCAGGCCGGCTGGGGACACGGGGTCGCCTGCGTCTCGGCGAGCGTCGCGACCTGCGGTGCCCATCCGACCGCGCCGTTGGCGGCGCGCCAAGAGACGGGCGCCGCGGACCAGTCGTTGCCAGGCACCCAGAGCCAGCCACGGTCCTGATCGAAGGTCCAGCTGCCGTAGTGCTCCGCCGCCCAGCCGAAGGGAAGGCCCGAGCGCCAGTACGGCGAGCCATCCTGCGTGACGATCCACTCGCCGACCGAGAAGGGCTGCCACCACGGCTGCACGTCATGCGGCTGCCATACCCAGCCGAACTGCGGATGCGAGTACCAGCGGCCGTAGGCAAGCAGGGACTGCATCAACTGCTGGCAGGTGATCGTGCCGCGGCTGCCGCGCTCCTGCTGGTTGAAGGGCTGCTGCTGGCGCTCCTGCTGGAGGCTGGGCGCGGCGATCGGATCAACGCCGACGAGCGAACCGGTGGTGGCGAGGCCAAACGCGAGTGAAGCGACGAATATGGTCTGCATGGTCGCCACTATACCCCGTGAGAACACGGGAGTTCACGCGGACATGCGAGGCTTGATGAGCATCACACGGATCCGTTCGGGCCGAGTTTCGGTCTCGAGCGGTGCGGCGATGGCGTGATCATCGTCCGCGCCAGGCCCGGTAGCGCGCGATCAGCGACTGGGTCGATCCGTCGTGCGTCGGCTTGGGTGCGCTTCCGACCAGCTCGGGAATGATCCGCTTCGCCAGCACCTTGCCGAGCTCGACGCCCCACTGGTCGAAGCTGTTCACACGCCAGATCGAGCCTTGCACGAACACCTTGTGCTCGTAGAGCGCGATGATGCGGCCGAGCATCCGCGGCGACAGCTTCTCGCAGAGGAGCGTGTTCGTCGGACGGTTCCCCGGGAAGGTTCGGTGGGGCACGAGCCAGTCGGGTGTTCCCTCGGCGCGGACCTCGGCCGGCGTCTTCCCGAACGCGAGCGCCTCGCCTTGCGCGAACATGTTCGCGAGGAGGATGTCGTGGTGGCTGGGCGCGCCGCCACCTTTGCCGCCGCCGATCTCGTGGAGAGGCTGCGCGAAGGCGATGAGATCACAGGGGACCGGCGACGTTCCCTGATGGATCATCTGATAGAACGCGTGCTGTCCGTTCGTGCCGGGCTCGCCCCAGATCACGGGGCTCGTTTGCCAGCGGCAGGGCGTACCGTCAAGCTGCACGCGCTTTCCGTTCGACTCCATCTCGAGCTGCTGGAAGTAGGCGCTCAACCGATGGAGATACTGGCAGTACGGGAGCACCGCAACCGTCTCGCAGCCGAGGAAATCGCGGTTCCAGATGCCGACGAGCGCGAGAAGGTACGGCAGGTTCCTTGCAGGCGGCGCCGTGCGGAAATGCTCGTCCATGTCGCGGAAGCCCGAGAGCAACTCTCGGAAGTTCGCGGGTCCGATCGCGATCATCGTCGAGAGGCCGATCGCGGAATCCATCGAGTAGCGTCCGCCCACCCAATCCCAGAAGCCGAACATGTTCGCGGTGTCGATCCCGAACTTCGAGACCTCTGCGGCGTTTGTCGACACGGCGACGAAGTGCTTTGCGACCGCCGCGGGATCCTTGAGCTTCGCCAGAGCCCACGCCCGCGCGGTCTGCGCGTTCGTCATCGTCTCGATCGTGGTGAAGGTCTTCGAGCTCACGACGAAGAGCGTTTGCTCCGGGTCGAGGTCCTGCGTCTTCTCGTAGAAGTCCTCGCCGTCGATGTTCGAGATGTAGCGGCACTCGATCGAGCGGTCGGTGAAATCTTTGAGCGCCTCGTAGGCCATCACGGGTCCGAGGTCCGAGCCGCCGATGCCGATGTTGACGACCGTGCGGATGCGCTTTCCGGTGTGGCCGCGCCACGCTCCGCTGCGCACGCTGTCGGCGAACCGCTCCATTCTCTCGAGCACTTCGTGCACATCGGGCACGACGTCGCGTCCGTCGACCTTGATGACCGTGCCCTTCGGTGCGCGCAGCGCCACATGCAGCACCGCGCGGTCTTCCGTCAGATTGATGTGGTCGCCCGCGAACATCGCCTTCGCATGTTTCGCTACGCCGCACTCGGACGCGAGCGCGAGCAGCGCACCGAGGATCTCGCCGTCGACGAGGTTCTTCGAGTAGTCGAGGTGCATCCCGAGCGCCTCGCAGGAGAACTTCTTCGCGCGCGTGCGGTCCTTCGCGAAGGCCTTTCGGAGATCCATCGAGGCGCCGCGCTTCGCGAGCTTCTCGAGGCGCTTCCACGCCTTCGTCCGGTCGGGGGCGACATGCCATGCGGCGACGGAAGGAGCGGCGGCGGCGAGCGTCGATGCCTCGGACGCTGCCCGGGACGTCTTGCCCGGCCGCTTGGCGGCCGACTTCGCGTTCGACTTCGCGGGCTTGCGGGCGGTGCGGGAGGATGGGGACGGCTTTCGGGCGGTCTTCTTCGCGGCCATGGGCGGGTTGTATCGGCAAATTCGCCCCTCGTGTGGGAGGGGAGGATGCCTGAGAGCGTGCGCCCGCGCTCGCGGGGAGTTGCTAGTGTGCCGAAGGAAGGTGGCGCGACAACCGCGCCGCGCCGCCCCGCCGGATCCCATCCATGACGAACACCCGCCCAACCGCCCGTCTTGCAGCCCTCGGCCAGTCACTGTGGCTCGACAACATCACGCGCACGCTCCTCGACTCGGGCACGCTCGCGCGTTACATCCGCGACCTGTCGGTGACCGGCCTCACCTCGAATCCCACGATCTTCGAGAAGGCGATCGGTTCGGGCAGCGCCTACGACGCGCAGGTGGCGGAACTTGCCGCGAAGGGCCTGTCGACCGAGGAGATCTTCTTCGCCTGCGCCATCAGCGATCTCACGCGCGCGGCCGATCTCTTCGCCGACATCCACCGGAACACCAACCGGATCGACGGATGGGTCTCGCTCGAGGTGTCGCCGCTTCTTGCGAACGACACCGCGGGCACCGTCGCGCAGGCGGTCGAGCTCCACACACGAGCGGGCCGACCAAACCTCTACATCAAGGTCCCCGGCACGCCCGAGGGCTGCCCCGCGATTGAGGAACTCATCTTCCGCGGTGTCCCGATCAATGTGACGCTTCTCTTCTCGCGCGAGCAGTACCTCGCCTGCGTCGAGGCCTACACGCGTGGCATCGAGCGGCGCGTTGCCGCTGGGCTCGACCCCTTCGTCTGCTCGGTCGCGAGCGTCTTCATCTCGCGCTGGGACCGCGGCACGGCAAAGACTCTTCCCGCGAACCTCCAGAACACCGTCGGCATCGCGATGGCGGGCCGCGTCCTCAAGGCCGCGCTCGACTTCCACGCGTCGCCGCGCTGGAAGGCGCTCGCCGCCAAGGGAGCCACCCAGCAGCGCGTCCTTTGGGCATCGACCGGTACGAAGGATCCGGCGCTCTCGCCGTGCCTCTATTGCGACGTACTCGGCGCGCCGAACACCGTGAACACGATTCCCGAGGAAACGCTCCTCGCGGTCGCCGAGAAGGGAAACCCCGAGCGCGCGATGGCGGCGGACGGCGTTGTGGCCGAGAAGACTCTCGCCGCGGCCTCGGCCGCCGGCGTCGACCTCGCGAAGCTGGCCGAAACGCTCCAGATCGAGGGCCGAGACAGCTTCAACAAGAGTTGGGCCGACCTCCTCGCCAAGATCACGGCGAAGCGCGACGCGCTCGTGGCCGCGCGCTGAGCGCAATCATCCAGACCGCAGTCGCCTTCGACCGAAGAACGAATCCCTCATGTCCTTCCTCGACGAACTCACCTGGCGCGGGCTGCTGCACCAGACGACCTCGCCCGAACTTGCCGCGCACCTCGCCTCGGGCGTCCGTGCCGGTTACGCCGGCTTCGATCCGACCTCGGACAGCCTCACCATCGGCAACTTCATGGGAATCAAGTTGCTCGCGCATCTCCAGCGCGCGGGACACCGGCCGATCGTCGTGTCGGGCGGCGGAACCGGCCTGATTGGCGACCCGAGCGGGAAGAGCGCCGAGCGCACGCTGCTCACGCGCGAGATCGTCGAGCACAACGCGCGCAGCCAGCAGCGGATCTTCGCACGCTTCCTCGACTTCTCGGGGCCGCGCGCGGCGAAGATCGTGAACAACGTCGACTGGCTCGCCCCGATGTCGTACCTCGACATGCTGCGCGACATCGGCAAGCACTTCAGCGTGAACCAGATGATCGCGCGCGACTCGGTCGCATCGCGCCTCGAGGGTCGCGAGCAGGGGATCAGCTATACCGAGTTCAGCTACATGATCCTGCAGGCCTACGACTTCCTGCACCTCTACCGGGCCGAGCAGTGCACGGTCCAGCTTGGCGGCAGCGACCAGTTCGGGAACATCGTCTCGGGCATCGATCTGATCCGCCGCATCGCGCAGGGCGAGAGCTTCGGCGCCACGTGCCCGCTGGTGACGACGAGCGACGGGCAGAAGATCGGGAAGACCGAGAAGGGCGCGATCTGGCTGACCGCCGACAAGACGAGCCCGTACCGCTTCTACCAGTACTGGCTCAACACGACCGACGCCGACGCCGTCAAGTTCCTGCGGTGGTTCACGTTCCTTGAGCAGGACGCGATCCAGTCGCTCGCGCAGTCGCTCGCGAGCGAGCCCGGAAAACGGGAGGCGCAGAAGGCGCTCGCCGCCGAGATGACGCGTATGACACACGGCGCGAGCGAGCTCACGCGCGCAATCGCGACGAGCGAGGCGATCTTCTCGGGCGATGTCAAGGCGCTCGACGGCGCGCAGATCGCCGAGATCGCGGCCGATCTCCCCTCCAACGAGATCCCGGCGGCGGCGCTGTCCGCAGGTATCCCGATCGTTGATCTTCTCACTGGCACCACCTGCGCCGCGAGCAAGCGCGAAGCGCGCGAGTTTGTCCAGAACGGCGCCGTCAGCGTGAACGGTGAGAAGGTCGGTGCGGAGTTTGTCGTGCGCAGCGAGCACGTGCTGCCCGCGGAGAAACTCGGTGGAGTCATCCTGCTTCGACGTGGCAAGAAGGCGTATCACGCGGCGCGCGTGGTTCAGTGATACGCCGCGCGCCGTGCGGGGGCGTTCAGCCTGCCGGAATGATCTCGAGCTGCACGACCGCCGGATTCACCGTCGTGATGTCGATTCCAAGCGGAACGACCGCGGGCGATGAGCCGAGCACGTCCTTCAGCAGCACGTCGTGGCTTCCCGGTTGCGCAGGTATACCGTCGGCGCCCGTGCGCAGTCGGATCGTGCGTCCGCTGAGCGAATCGCTTGCACGGATGACCGCTTGTCTCGATCCGGTGCATTCGATCGTGGCGTGGATCACAGCGGGTCCGGCGACGAGGGTGCGCGTCGCGTCCCCCGACTCGATGATGATGTCGAACGCGATCATGCGCGACTGCAGCGTCTGTCCCGCGGCGTAGAGCCACACGACGATGGTGATCGCCGTGACACCCGCGAGGTCGATGAAGCGCTCACGCCACGAGGTCATGCGGATCCTCCGATGTTGCCGCCCTCGCGCGGTCGGATCGCCGCCCGCGCGCCGGCCACCACGTCGTCGACGACCGCGGTCGACTGCTTCAGCCGTCGCTCGAGTTCATCCGCGACGTCGGCGCGCGCGATCGGCGACGAGAGCGTGCCACCCTCGGCGATGCGGATCGCACCAGTTTCCTCGCTCACGATGATGACGAGGCAGTCGGATTCCTCGGTCACGCCGAGGGCCGCGCGGTGTCGCGATCCGAGTTCGGCGGGCAGGTCGGAGCTGTCGGCGAGCGGCAACTGGACGCCTGCGCCCCAGATGCGGCCTCCTCGGATCACGAGTGCGAGGTCGTGGAGCGGCGAGTTCGGCCAGAACACGCTCTGGATGAGCGCGGCGCTCGGCTTGGCGTCGAGTTCTACGCCTCCGGCGAGGAGATCCCCGATCCCGATCCGACGCTCGATGACGATCAGGGCGCCGAAGCGATTCTTCGAGAGGAAGTCGGCGGCCTCCGCGATCTCGGAGGCGAGCACAAAGAGCTGCGCGCGCGGTCGGCGGAAGAGGTTCGTCCGGCCGATCCGGCTGAACGCCGCGCGGATCTCGGGCTGGAACACCACGATCAGGAGGATCGCGAGCAGGTTGAACGCGCGGTCGAAGAGGAAGCGCAGCCGCTGGAAGCTGTCGGTGGCGTCGCCGAGCACGCGCACGAGGAGCGCAACCGCGACTGTGAGCAGGAAGAACCCCTTGATGACGCCCGCGCCGCGTGTTCCACGGAGGAAGCGGAAGACGGCGTAGACCACAAGCCAGATGACCGCCAGCTCGATGAAGACCACGAGCGCGTCGGCAAAACGGGTTCCGTCGAGAATCGGCGGCACAGGCGGCGATCATACGGCTCCCGTCGTATCATCGCCCTCCCATGAGCAGGATCTCGACGAGTTGGGACATCGGACGCTTCACCGGTCAGTGCGCCGCGACGGGCGAGAGGCTCGTTCCCGGGGCGGCCTCGATCGTCGCGCTCGTCGAGCGGGAGGATGAACCCTCCGCGCCGCTCGCTCGGATGGACTTCACCGAGGCCGGTTGGAACTCGGCGCAGCGTCCGAAGGGCGTGATCGCGTTCTGGAAGGCGACCGTGCCCGAGCCCGGCGAGAAGAAGCGGGGGTTCGTCGATGACCAGACCCTGCTCGACCTCTTCGAGCGCCTCGCGGGCGACGATCGTCCGCATCGCGTGCGCTTCCGCTTCGTGCTGATGCTGCTCCTCGTGCGGAAGCGCCTGCTTCGCGTCGTCGGAACCGGCTCCGAGGGTGGCGTCGAGACGTGGCAGATCCTTCCGAAGGGTGCCGCCGAGGGCGAGCTCCCGGTCGGGGTCGTGAATCCCAAACTCGACGAGGCGGCGATGAAGGAAGTGACCGATCAGCTCGGCGAGGTGCTCGATGGCGCGTGGTAGCGCAGCGCTCGCGGCCGCGCTCACGATGGCGTGTGCACTGCTGCAGCCGGGGTGCGTCGGGCCTCAGGCCAGCGAGGGCGGGGGGGCGACGGATTCCGCGCAGGCAGCCGTACCCGCGTCGGCGCTCGAGGCCGAGTTTCGGCCGCTGATCGACGCGCACAACGCGCGCGTCGCCAAGCTTGAGGCGCTCGAGGCCACCGGTGTTGTCGAAGTTTGGTTTCTCGACGGCGGTGAGCGCAGGCGAGAGCAGCTCGATGTCGATCTGCTCCTCGCTTCCGGTGGACGCGGATCACTGCGGCTGAAGAAGTTGTCGAGCGACTTCGCGTCCGTCGGAGGCGATGGCCGGCGGTCGTGGATCTTCGATCTCCGTACGAAACCCGCGCGCGCCACCGTGTTCGACGCGCTTCCGACGGGTGTCGAGGGCGGTGCGGCGCGTGCGCTCGGCTCGGGCGAGATCGATGCGCTCTCGCCGGCCTCGCTTCGCTTCATGATGGGCGCGACCCCGATACCGGCGGATGCGCGCATCGTGGCTCGACGCGGCGCAAACGGTGCGGCGGCGACGGATCGGCCGGTTGAGACGGGCGAGGGGCCCCGCGCGATACCCCGTGCGACGTCCCGTGCGAACTACTGCGCGACCTACTGCGCAACATGGACGCGCGCCTCCGTCACCGCACGGATGTCGTTCGGCGCGGACGGATTGCCGGACGAAATCCTGCTCGAGGATGCGACCGGCGCCCTGATCGCGACGTCGCGGTTGAGCGCGTACGAACCCGCGCGCGTCGATGGACTGTCGCAGCTTGCCTGGCCGAAGGTCGCGACGCGGTTTCGCGCCGACGCGCCGAACTCGCAAGTCGAGGCGCAGTTCAAGCTTGAACCGACGAAGCTCGAGGCGCAGCAGCGCCGCGGCAAGACGAAGATGTTCGACCTCGACGCGCTGATCGCGCACTTCCGCCCGGAGTCAATCGAATACATGCTCCGGGAGGACGACGCCGCGGCAGCTTCGTCTCGCGCTCCGCTCGGCGATGTGGAGCGCGAGACGCCGTGATCGACACCCCGAAACTCTCCGGCCTGCGTCGCATGCGAGGACTGCGGATTCTCGCGGTCACTCTCGCGTACACCGTGCTCGCACCGCACGCGCGGGCCGATCTTCCCGGCACGATCCGCGCGACTGCGGCCGGTGGCGGTCACATCTGGTGGGTCGTCGAGCGGGCGCCTCCCGGAGAGAGCGGGCAGGCATCGGCTGCAGCGCAGCCGTTTCTTCTCATGCATCATGCGTCGGTCGAGCCCGCGCCGACCGAGCGGCTTGTGACGCGACTTGCGCGCGAGCCCGAGGCCCTTGCCGCCGAGGGCTCCACGCTCGTCGTGGTCTCGCCGAGCGAAGGGCAGCAGCTGCGCATAGTGCTGGCGCTGCGCGCGCGTCGAAACGAGGTCACCGGGCTCTGGTTTACCGAACCGAGAAACGGCCCGCAGGTCCTTCCACCGCTGCCCGCGGAGGGACAGCTCCGGAGCTTCTCGCTTTCGGGGGGTGTTGCGTACGCGCTGCTGCGCGAAACTGCAAGCGGTGCTGAAGTTGCGAGCGGTGCTGGTGCTGCCCAGCCTCGCCACCGACTGCTCGCCCTCGAGATCGAGGGCGGATCGGCATGGAACGAGGTTCCGTTGCCGCCCTTCGACCTTGCGGAAAACGTGCGTATGACGGATGCCGACGGGCGGCTGTGCGCACTTGGATCGGTCGGCGGCGATGCGCATGAGAGCAGTCTGCGGTTGGATGGCGCCGCGCTTGCGTGGTCGGAGCCGTCGTCCATCACAGGCGTCGATGCCGCACGCGTTCCGGCGCGACGCGCGCTTGGATTGATCGAAGTCGGAAATCTGGCGGCGCTGGCCGAGCGCGTGCCCGCGGTCGTCGAAGGGGGGCCTGCAACGATTCGTCTCGCCGTACTCCGCGAGGGGCGCGCCACGGGCTGGGCGTCGTTCCCGGAGCCCACCGAACCATGGATCTTGGCGGGCTTCGGCGGCGAGGCGATCCTCTTCTCGCTCGACAAGGATCGTCGCGGCATCGAGCGGCGCATTGCGCCCTCGGCCGCGGTGCCTGACGAGCCGGTTCTGCTTGCGCCGCCCGGGTTCACCGCGCGGAACTGGGTGCACATTCCGATTCTCGGCATTCTGTCGGTCGCCCTCGCGCTGGCGGCCGTCATCTTCGGCGCCGACGCCTACCTCGAGAACCGACCCGCGCAGGGCGGCAACCGGGCTCCGTCGGCGCCGATCCCGGCCGACCGCCGTCGGGGCGCCCGACTCGGGGCGCGCGCCGCGGCCGCGTCCTTCGACATGGTGCCCGGGTTTCTCGTGGCGTGGATCCTCTTCCCGGGCTCGATGGTGTCGATGATGCAGTTCCCCATTTTCGTGGCCGATGCATCGATGGGGGCACCTGCCTTCACCGCGTTCGCGATCGGTTGGGCGTTTGGCGCTGTTGGCGACGTTGTGTTCGGGCGGTCCCTCGGGAAGCGCATCGTGGGCCTTGAGATCATCGGTGTCCGCGGCGATTCGGTGTCGGCAGGGCGCCGGCTCCTGCGGTCGCTCGCCGCCGCCATCACGGTGGCGTCGCCTCCGGTCATGCTGATCGCGGCGCTGAACCCCCGCGGGGATGGTCCGGCCGAGATGGTGAGCGGCACCGCAGTCGTGGTAGCCGAGCCGGAGGGTCAGGCGACGCCCGGCCCGGGGGCAGGCTCCGATGACCGGGATCGGGCATAGCCGCGCGCCTCGATGTGGCCACCACGAGGGGCGGGGTGGCCGCCTGATTCGCGCAATTGTTGCCTTTACAGGTCTCGCGCAGCATCTGCCGATGAACGGAACGGCGGCGTCGCGCCTTCTCCTGCCGCCACGACTCGGACTTTGTCCGAGCCGGGCGCGGTGATTCCTGCCGATCGGCAGGAGCAAGACGGGTGCCAAGGATTGGCCCCGGCGACGGAAGTGTCCGCGCAAGCGGACGGCTCGGAAGGACTCTGAGGCTCGCACACGTGTCGGAGCGCACGGAAACAGCATCGAAGACGGAGCGCGCGGCGCAGCCCGCGTCGTCGTTGCCCTCGCGCGCGGCATCCGCCGAGCCCGTGGTGAACGCAGCGACCGCGGCGGCTCCGCGTCGCAGCCTTCTGCGCGATTTCTGGCAGATTCCGCTGCTTCTCGTTGGGTTCGGAGGAGTCGCGGCCGCGATTCTCTACGCGCGCAGCCATACGCCGAAGGACGACTTTGGCGCGGCGCTCGATCAGGCCGAGGAGTTGATCGCGGACGGCGAGTTCGCAAGCGCTCGCTACGTGCTTGATGAAGTCGTGCGCCCGAATCTTGAGCGCGCGCCCGAGGATGTGAGGCCGCGCTACTTCGCGCTGGGTGCGGATTTCCTCGCGGGACAGCAGAAACTGCTCGAGGAGCCTGCCGAATCGGACGCGCGCGCGCTGATCGATGCCTACGACCGCGCGAAGGCGCTCGGCTGGGTGATGACGCCGTCTCAGTCGATCGCGTATTCGCAGGCGCTTGTCCGGCTCGGCCGCGCGAGCGAGGCGCTCGCGGTTGCGACCGAAGGTGCGGGTGCCCACGAGGCGGAGGCGCTTCGTCGTCGCGTGAAGCGCGATGCGCTCGATGCAATGCTCCGCGGCTCCGAATCTTCCGGCCGCAGTCCCGAATCGATGCTCGATGCGATCGACGAGTTCCGGGCGGATCCTTCGATTGGGATCGAAGATCAGGCCTGGGCCGCGGCGCGCGCGGCGGAACTGCGCATCGCGCTCGGCGAGTACGAGCGCGCGGCCGACCGGCTGCTCGTCGACCTCTCGAGGCTCGAGGGTCTCGATGGTGGGCACGGCGAAATCGCGCCCGCGTCGCTTGCCGAGCTTTACGGGCTCCGCGGCGAGGCGCTTCGACGACTCTCGCGCTTCAACAAGGCGCGCGAGGAGTTCGAGCATGCCGTCGCGCTGGCGCAGCCGGGGACGCCCGTCGCCGGCTCGATCGATGTCGGCCTCGGTCGCACGCTGATCGAACTCGGCGCACTCGAGGAGGCGGAGCAGGTCTTCGACCGCGCGGTGCTCGCGCAGCACAAGGGTGACCTCGGCTTCCGCGCGCGGCTTGGCCGCGCGGAGGCGCGTTCGGATCTCGGTCGTTTCGCCGACGCGCAGGTCGATTTCGCGGTGCTTCGCGAGGCGGCGCTTCGCAAGGAACTCCCGTCGGACACCGTGGCCATGATGCAGTCGACGCTCGTCGAGGATGCGCGCGATGCGGTCGCCGACAAGCGCTGGCTTGAGGCGATCGAGTACGCGCAGTGCGCGATCGATCTGCGTGGCAACGGCGTGTCGGTCGCCGACGCGCTCGTCGTGCTCGGCACCGCCGCACGCGAGGAGGCGGAGCGCGTCCTCGAGTCGGTCGGCGGCGGCAGCGACGCGATGGGACGTCTCGCGCCCGAGGATCGCATCATCGTCAACCGCCTCCTGAAGCGCGCCGGCGACATGTTCGTCGAGTTCTCCGCGACACCCGAGTGCCGTCAGGCGACCGATGGCAGCTACGTCGCCAGCCTGCGCGGCGCGGCCGAGTGCTACGACATGGCGGGATTCCACGATCTCGCGCTCGCGCGCTGCCAGCTGCTGCTCGAGGCTCTTCCTCCCGAGGATCCCGATCGCGGCGAGGTGTACCTGCGCATCGCCGCGATCCGCGAGGCCGAGGGCGCCTACGGCGAGGCCGTCGCGAACTATCGCCGCGCGATCGATGTCCGCCGCGACGGCAGCGAGTTCACGATCCGCGCGATTGTGCCGCTCGCCCGTGCGCTCGATGCCGATGGACGCGGCGACGAGGCGATCGCGAGCCTGCAGGAGGTGCTCGCGGGCGCCTTCGGTTTGCGGCCCGACGCAGTCGAGTACTTCAACGCGCTCGATCTCCTCGCGCGCATCCGCCAGCGAAAGGGCGATTTCACCGAGAGCGCCGAACTGCTCCACGAGGCGATCGCGCGCAATACTGACGTGGCGCGGCTTGGAGAGTTGCGATTCCGTCTCGCCGAGGCGTATCTCGGTGTGGCGCGCGCCGCCACGAAGGAGGCGAAGACCGCCGATCTCACCGCGGCCGCGCGTGCGCGGCTCGAACGCGAGGGGATCGACCGCTTCAACGAGGCGCGTCGCTTCTACGACCAGTCGATCGCGGCGCTCGAGGAGCGTGCGGGTCGCGAGGGCGGGCTCGACGGGCTGTCGCGCGACATGTTGCGCGAGGCGCACATGCGCCGCGCCGACTGCGCGTTCGACGTGGGGCATCAGGATCCCAAGGCCTACGAGGACGCGATCGCGCTCTACGAGGCGCTCGACCGGAAGTATCCCGATCACCCGTCGTCGATGGTCGCGCTCATCCAGATCGTGAATGCCTGCGATCGCCTCGGCGACGCGCAGCGCGCCGAGACCGCGCACCGTCGCGCGCAGCTGCGGTTAGCGCAGCTTCCGGACGACGCGTTCTTTGGTACCGAAGGCATCCTTTCCCGCGAGAGCTGGGAGCAGTGGCTTCGCAATCATCCGCCGTCGAAGCGCCGCGTCGCGAGTGGTGTGGATGCCGGCGCGGGCACCTCCGAGGGAGGTGCGCCGTGAACGAGCGCCAACCCGCCACGATGCGTGATATCGCCGAGCGCACGCTTGCGGAAACGCACGCGATCCGCGCCCTTGCAGAGCGTGAGGCTGCACTGCTTGCGCTTGTCGATCGCGCCGCAGCGGGCGAGGTTGACACGGTCGACGCCGAGGACGCGCTTGCCGCGCATCTCGCCGGCCGCGAGGAGCATGTCGCCGTGCTACGCGAACTTGATCGCGCATGGTCTGATGCGGTTGCGCGTTCGGGCGGGACGCCCGATCCGACCATCGCGCCGCTTGCTGCCGCGATCTCGGAGGCGCTTCTTGCGATCGAGCGTTCCGACGCGCGCTTCGCCGCCGAACTTGCCGAGCGACGCCGCGCGGCTGCGACCGAAATCGGTCGCGCGGATTCCGGTCGCGCCGCCCATCGCGCCTATGCACCCGCCGCACAGGCTCCCGCACCTCGTTTCACGGACAGGAGGGGTTGATGTCCGCACGCCGCGCAAGCACCGTCGTTGAACCTTCTCCCGTGTCGCAGGACGTGGTGAGCGATCCCGCGGCTCTCTCCGCGGAATCGACCGCAGCTGTCGCCGTTCCCGCGCAGCCGGCCGACTTCGCCGAGTTCGTCCGCGCGTTCGGCGAGGCGACGTCGCGGCTTCAGGAGACGCACCTCGCGCTGACCGCGAAGGTCGAGCGCCTCCAGGCCGAGCTCGCCGAGGCGAACGAGCGCCTGCGCCGATCGCGATCGCTCGCCGCACTTGGCGAGATGGCCGCAGGGATCGCGCACGAAATCCGCAATCCGCTGGGCGCGATCTCTCTCAACGCCGAGCTTCTCAAGGAAGACGTCGCCGACCGGCCCGAGGCCTCGGCGAGCGTCGACAAGATCCGTCGCGCCGCCGATCGCCTCGATCGGATCGTCGGCGACGTACTCAGTTTCGCCCGCGATACGCGCGTCAACGCGTCGCCGACGAGCGCGAAGGAGATCTTCGCGATGGCCCTCTCGGATTGCGAGGGTGTGCTCGCCGCCGACGACATCGACGTGCGCGTCGATGTCGATGGCGCGTGCGAACTGGTCGCCGATCTACCGCTTGTCGCACAGGCCGTGTCGAATCTCGTGCGGAACGCCGCCGAGGCGATACGCAGCCACGATCAGCGTGAAGGCGGCCGCGTCGGTCACCGGGAGATCACGCTTTCGGCGCGCGAGGCGCGCCTCCGTACCGCTGACGGCACGCGCCGCGGCTTCGTCGTGCTTGCCGTCGAGGACACCGGACCCGGTATCCCCGCGGAGGCGCGCGAGCGCATGTTCAACCCGTTCTTCACCACGCGCGAGGAAGGCACCGGCCTCGGGCTTGCGATCGTCCACCGCATCGTTGACGCACATGGCGGCATGACCGCCTGTGGCGAGACGCAGCGGCAGGGCGTGCGCACGCCGGCCGGAACCCCGCGCGGTGCACGACTCGAGCTTTCGCTTCCGCTCGAGCCGGCCAGAGTCGCGACCGCCGATGGCGTGTCGCTCGGAGAAGCGGTCCGCCGAAGGATCGGCGGAGACAGCAAGGTCCACGCAAACGCCGGATGAAGGAGTCGTCCAAATGGGCAAGGTACTGGTCGTCGATGACAAGGAACTGATGCGCGACAGCGTGGCGGCGATCCTCTCGCGGAAGGGCCATGCGGTCGTGACCGCGCCCGACGCGCGCGGAGCGCTCGCGCGGATCGCGGACAAGCGGCCCGAGTGCGTGGTCACGGACCTGCAGATGCCCGGCATGAACGGTCTCGAGCTCCTCGAGGAGATCCGCAAGATCGACGCCGAGCTTCCGGTCGTGTTCATGACCGCGTTCGGCTCGGTCGA
>Ga0172372_10002683_pt1 | contig 26809 bp, 17 predicted proteins | sample LakKiv5m_2_FD_114544 | JGI IMG/M metagenome (GOLD analysis project Ga0172372, IMG submission 114544) | Freshwater microbial communities from Kabuno Bay, South-Kivu, Congo - kab_092012_9.5m | ecosystem: Environmental > Aquatic > Freshwater > Lake | place: Democratic Republic of the Congo...
TACACTGGCGGCGAAACCAAGAAGCAGTTCCTGCTGCACTACAATTTCCCCAACTTCTCGGTGGTCGCCACATCCCTCAACACAGAACCCGCCCGTCGTGAGATTGGTCACGGAGCCCTCGCTGAACGTTCAGTTGCTCCCGTCATCCCGCTGAAGGAATACCCCTACGCGATCCGGATCACGTCCGAGATCATGGAGTCGAACGGCTCCACCTCGATGGCATCGGTCTGCGGCGCAACCCTGGCGTTGATGGATGCCGGCGTGCCGCTGATCCGACCCGTGGCTGGCATCTCGATCGGAATCTGCACCGAATACGGTGCGGATCACCAGATCAGCCGTTACAGCCTCCTGACCGACATCATTGGTTGGGAAGACGCGTTCTGTGACATGGATTGCAAGATCGCGGGCACGGAGAAGGGCATCACCGGATTCCAGTTGGACCTCAAGCTGCGTGGATTGCCCCTGCCCATCATGGCGGAGGCCGTCGAAGCCGCCCGGATTGCCCGGCTCTCGATCCTGGGTGAGATGGCCAAGACGCTGTCTGCACCTCGGACGGACATCTCGAAATACGCCCCGCGCATCACTGTCATCCGGATCAATCCCGAGAAGATCGGCCTGCTCATCGGGCCTGGCGGCAAGAATATCAAGCGCATCGTCGACGAGTCTGGATGCGAGATCAACATCGAGGACGATGGCACGGTCAAGGTGTTCTCCGTCACTCCTGAAGGCATGGAGATTGCCCGTCGTGAGATCGAGGCGCTTGGCGCCGAGATCGAGATTGGCAAGACCTACAAGGGGCGCGTCGTCACGATCAAGGAATTCGGCGCTTTCGTTGAAGTGTTCCCGGGTCAGGACGGATTGGTTCACGTTTCCGAACTGTCCAACCGCCGCGTCAACCGTCCTGAGGACGTCGTCAAGATGGGTGACGAGGTCTGGGTCAAGTGCATCGGTGTCGACGACAAGGGTCGTGTGAAGCTGAGCCGCAAGGCGGCCATGGAAGAGCGTGGCGAAGCAGCCGCGGTGCAGACCGAGACTGCCGGTACACCGAGGCCTGAACGGTTGGAACGTCCGGAGCGCCCAGAGCGTGCAGAGCGTCCGGAAAGGGCTGAACGCCCTGAGCGCAGCGAGCGGTTCGAACGTCCGGCTCGTGAAGAGCGGGTCGAACGTTCGGAGCGTGCAGAGCGCCCGGTGCGTGAAGATCGTGGGTCGGAGCGCTCAGAGCGTCCCGTTCGCGAGGATCGGGGTTCCGATCGTCCCGAGAGGTCGTTGCGCGACGAACGTCCTGCTGAACGGTCCGAACGTCCGGTCCGTGACGAACGCGTTGAGCATCCCCTGCGTGATGAGCGGGCTCCGGAGCGCGCACCGCGTGGTGAACGTGCCGATCGCGGTTCCCGAGATGAGCGCGTCGAGCGTCCTGTCCGGGACGATCGCGGTGAGCGTGCCGAGCGCGTCAGCCGTGATGTCCGTAGCGATCGCCCTGTGCGGGATGACCGCGGTGAACGGTCGGAACGCCCTGTTCGGGATGACCGCATGGAACGTCCCGTCCGGGATGATCGCGGCGAGCGTGCTGAGCGTCCGGTTCGCGATGATCGTGGGGAGCGCAGCGAGCGAGCACCACGCGACGATCGTGGCGAACGGAGTGTCCGTGACGATCGTGGCGACCGCGGGGAACGTCCGGTTCGGGATGATCGAGGCGAACGCGTGGAGCGTCCGGTTCGCGACGACCGTGGTGAGCGCCCGGTTCGGGATGAGCGCAGCGAACGCCCTGCACGGGATGACCGTGGCGAGCGTGGCGAGCGTCCTGCCCGCGGTGATCGTGGCGAGCGCGCCCCACGTGCTGAGCGTGTGGACCGCGGCGACGACCGCTTCGAGCGTCCGGCGCCACCTGTTGAGGACCGTGGCGAGCGTCCCGTCCGAGCAGACCGCGGCGATCGATATGATCGTGGCGAGCGCGCCGAGCGCCCGCCTGAGCGTGGAGAACGTCCTGAGCGCGGCGGCGGTCGAGAGCGTTCTGCAGATCGGGGTGGAGACCGGAGCCGCCGGTCCGCTGCCGATGACGGGGCAGATGGTCTTGAGACTGGGAAGCTCTATCGTGCGAAGGTTGCTTCCATCAAGGACTTCGGTGCCTTCGTGGAGTTCATTCCCGGCCGTGAGGGCTTGGTGCACGTCAGCGAGTTGGCCAACTTCCGCGTCAAGCAGGTCGAGGACATCGTCCAGATCGGCGACGAGATCTGGGTCAAGTTGCTGGGCGTCGATGACAAGGGGCGCGTCCGACTGAGCCGTCGTGCGGCAATGGAAGAGCGCGAAAAGGCGGAGAGCGGTGAGGCGGGAGGAGCTCCCGAGCCGGCTCCGGCCCCTGAGGACGATCGGTTCCTCGACTGAGGTTAGTCCGTCTGACGGAATCAGGGCGGTCCGCGTGAGCGGACCGCCTTTTTTGTTGGTCAGTAATTGGGTTTCGCAGGCCTCGGGTTTAGGTTCGTCCCCAATGAAGGAAGCCTACATTGCGGCGAAGGAGCGCTGGGCTCGGAAGATGGCCGGTCTGGAGAAGCCATCCGTCCGGTCTGTTGACCGTCTTCCTCCGGGCCAGCGTCAGGTCCATAATTTCCCGGTCCTGGATCTGGGTGTGAAGCCCGAGGTCCCTGTCGAGCGGTGGGAGCTCAGAATCGGCGGGCATGTCGAAAACCCAGTGGTCCTGCGATGGTCCGACTTCATGGGGTTGCCTCAATTCCGGGATGCCAGTGACTTCCATTGTGTCACCACCTGGAGCCAGTTTGACATGGCGTGGGAGGGTGTTGCCTTCCTGACACTGGCTGAGCTTGTGCAGCCGAAGTCATCCGCGACGCACGTCTTCTTCAAGAGTCACGACGGCTACTCCACGAGCAATCCTCTCGATGTTTGCATGGATGATGACGTCCTGATCGCGCACTCGTGGGATGGAAAGCCGCTGGCAGTCGAGCACGGGGGGCCCGCCCGGGTGATCGTTCCCAAGAAATACGCCTGGAAAGGCGCCAAATGGATCCGTGAAATCACGTTCCTGGATCGGGATATCCTCGGATTCTGGGAGGTGCGTGGGTACTCGAACACCGCGGATCCATGGACGGAGGACCGATTCTCGTGAACATCGGTGGACCCGGGAAACGGAGACGGTTGGATGTCCTCTTTACGCCGGCAGATTTTGCCGCGTTGTCCCGGAGGGATCTGTCCCGGACGACCTGTGTCGTTTTTGATGTCTTGCGGGCGACAACCAGCATGGTGACCGCCTTGTCAGCCGGGGCCGAAGCGATCGTCCCGGTCTCTGACATCCCCGAGGCGCTTGCCTGGAGGCATCGGCTTCCTGAAGTCCTGCTTGCGGGTGAGCGCGAGGGGCGCCGCATCCTTGCGGACCGGACGGGCGGTGTGGACTTCGATCTGGGCAACTCGCCTCGGGAGTTTGTGTCGGATCGGGTTGGAGGCCGATGGATCGTGGCAACGACGAGCAACGGAACCCGGGCCCTCCGGGCAAGCGTGGGCGCTCGTGTCGTGTTGCCTGCCTGCCTTCGGAACCGGAGTGCGGTTGCCCGGTGGCTGCATGCGGATACCTCGGAGGAATGGGTTCTGGTGTGCAGTGGCACCCTGGAAGATTCCGCCTACGAGGACGTGTTGGGTGCGGGAGCGTTGGTGGATCGGCTGTGGCCGATGCTGACCGATTTCGAGGTGCTGGATGGGGCAGGTATGGCCCGGTTGATGTACTTGGACGCCAAGGACGATCTGGCCGGGGCCATGCGGCAACATTCCCGGAATGGGCGACGCCTCGCGCGCATGGAGGAGTTGGCAGCGGACATCGAAATCTGTGCATCTGAAGATGACCTGGACCTGATTGCGATGATGGACGGACACGGGGTGATCCGGAGGATCGAGGAGCGCAACCGACATTCGGAGTAAGGTTCAGTTCATGAGCTTTCGCGCTAGCGGCCACAGGACGCGAAAGGCAGAGGCAAAGTCCTCGGGATGACGTTCGATCCAGGAATCGATGGTGGTGGGCTTGAACCAGGCACCTCCTCGAACTTCGCTTGCCTGCAGGGAGAACGGTCCCTCGTGGACGAGCCGATAGACCCAGCAGAACTCCATGCCGGTCTCCGGGCTGGCGAGGAGTCGGAACCATCGCTGGGGAGCAGCCTTGGTGATCAGGCCCAGTTCCTCGCCCAGTTCGCGGACGGCGCAGGCGTCGTAGTCCTCGCCGGAGTCCACGTGACCTGAGGCGGAGGAATCCCAGACCCCCGGCCACATGTCCTTCAGCATGGAACGTTGCTGCAGGAACAGTTCCCCGAGTGCGTTGAAGACCAGCATGTGCGTTGCTCGATGGCGAAGCCCGAGTTGGTGCACGGTGGGGCGCGGCATTTGGCCAATCACGATATCCTGTTCGTCGACCACGTCGAAGATCTCCACGGCGTTTGACATGCAAGCAGGTTGGTAGGCTTGCCGGGGGCGGGTCAATGCGTGCGGTGAATCGTGGTGTCGGTCAGAACCCGGACGTAACGGGAGGTTTGCCATGTTGCGCACGGGTCACTTTCTGCTAACGCTAGGCGCATTAACGTTGCATTCACGGGGAGAACGCATCGCTTGGGATCCAATGACTGGGCTATTGTATTTTGATCCATACTTCTGGGTGACCATCCCGGGAATACTGCTTGCTGCGTGGGCGCAGATGAAATTGTCGGCGGCCTACGGGCGTTACTCGCGCGTCGGGACCGTGCGTGGGGTTACGGGTGCCGATGTGGCGAGGTTGATGCTGGATCGCAACGGGATGGCGAACGTGGAGGTCTACAGGATCGGTGGGGAATTGACCGATCATTACGATCCGGGCCGGCGAGCGGTGTTCCTGTCGCATGGTGTCCATGACACGCCCTCGGTCGCGGCCGCTGGAATTGCCGCGCATGAGGTGGGGCACGCCATCCAGCACAAGACGGGGTATGCTTGGCTGGGGTTCCGGATGGCGATGGTGGGCCTGACCGGCTTCGCCTCGAAGGCCTCCTGGTTCCTGATCCTTGGCGGCATGATTTTCTCGAATGCCAATCCACGGAGCAGTCTGGGGCGATCCCTCCTCTTTTTTGGCATCATGCTTTTCGGAGTCACCGTCGCATTCCAGTTGGTGACCTTGCCCGTCGAGTTCGATGCCAGCAGTCGGGCGAAGCGCGAATTGCTTCGTCTGGGCATCATCGTTCCGGAGGAATCCACGGGCATCAGCAAGGTCCTGTCCGCCGCAGCCCTGACCTACGTTGCCGGGCTCCTGACTTCCGTCCTTGAGTTGGTCCGCCTGCTCCTGATCTTTCGTCGTCCACGTGATGAAGGCGACCATTGAAGCAGCACAACGGACCTGGGCGCGGTGGGTTCGCGCTGGACTCGGGATTCTTGTTGTGTTCGTCGGTTCGCTGAGCCAAGCCGAGCCCGTCGTCATCGTCCTCACCCCACATCCAGAAGAGATCCGACAGGAGTTTGAGGCAGGCTTCAGCAAGTGGCACAAGGCGCGCCATGGTGAACCGGTCCGTATCGAGTGGCGAGATGTCGGGGGATCAGGCGAGGCCCAGCGGTTCGTTGAATCGGAGTTCGCTTCGAAGCCTGCTGGGATCGGGATCGACGTCTTCTTTGGAGGGGGGCCGGAGCCCTTTCTGGCACTCGGGGATCGGAAGTTGGTCGAGACTCATCGCCCTCCTGCCGAAGTTTTCGATGGATTGGGCAGGCAGGCCAATGGGGCGGAGGTCTTCGACCCGGGTCTGGGTTGGTTTGGTGCCTGTCTGTCGAGTTTTGGAATTCTTGAGAATACGCGGGTACAGCGGTTGGTTGGGCTGCCCTTGGTGGAGCGTTGGGATCAAATGGCCGATCCGAAGCTTGTGGGGTGGATTGGGGCAGGGGACCCGCGCCTGAGCGGGACCATGAACAACATGTACGAGGCCTTCCTCCAGGCATACGGATGGGAAAAGGGCTGGGAACTGCTGACCCGCATCGCGGGCAATGTGCGTCAGTTTGATCGTCTGAGTTCGTCCACCGCCAAGGAGGCCTTGCTGGGACAGGTGGCCTATGCGTTTTGCATCGATTATTACGGGTTCATCCAGATCGAGGCCGCGGGAAGTACGAATATGACGTTTGTTCTCCCGAAGGATTTCGTCTCCATCAGTCCGGATGGCATCGCCATCCTGAAGGGGGCGCCGCATCGCGAGGTTGCGGGGCGGTTGTTGGATTTCGTTCTGGGTGATGCCGGGCAGGCCCTGTGGATGCTGCCAGCGGGGCACGCCGACGGGCCACTGCGCCATTCATTGGTGCGCCTGCCGGTGCGACCGAGCCTTTACCAGAAGTATGCTGGGCAGTCCCCGATTCCGGTGAATCCATTCACCGTTGAAACGGAGTTTCGATACAATGCCCGGATCGCACGCGCGCGGCGGGATATTGTCCGCAACCTGTTTGGTTCGCTGATCGTGGACTGCCATTCTGATCTGGTGCAGGCCTGGCGCCGGGTGATTGCTGCGGGCACACCGGAAGCTGCGGTCCGGCTGCTGGGTGCTGTTCCCATGACCGAAGCCGAGGCTCTGGCCGTGGCGAAGGGTGAATGGTCACAGGCGGAAGCACGAAATCGACTCAAGGCCGGATGGCAGGCCTGGGCCCAGGAAAAGTACCGGCGATTGGCCCGGGATCCGAACGTTGTGTCGCAGGAACGTTGACTCATGCAGATCACCATTCGAGCACTGACAAAGACCTTTGGTTCCACTCCCGTCCTGAAGGGAGTTTCCCTGGAGATCCGGTCGGGTGAACTGTTCTTCCTGCTCGGACCGTCCGGGTGCGGGAAGACCACCCTGCTTCGCCTGGTAGCGGGCTTCTATCCCCCGGATTCCGGGGAGGTGCGGTTCGGAGACCGTTGTGTCAACGAGGTGCCTCCGCATCTCCGCAACACCGGAATGGTGTTTCAGAGCTATGCCTTGTGGCCGCACATGACGGTGGCCGAAAACGTGGCCTACGGTCTGGATGTCCGGAGCGTGCCACCCAAGGAGCGGGCGCTGCGGGTTCGCGAAGCCTTAGGAATGGTGAGGATGGAGGAGCTGGCGGACCGGACGCCGAACCAGTTGTCAGGCGGCCAGCAGCAGCGTGTGGCATTGGCACGGGCGTTGGTGATCCGCCCGGACGTCCTCCTGCTGGACGAACCGCTGTCGAATCTTGATGCGCGGTTGCGGTTGGAGATGCGCGACGAGATCCGACGCCTTCATCAGGAATTGAAGCTGACGACGATCTACGTGACGCACGACCAGAAGGAGGCTTTGTCCCTCGCGGATCGGATGGCTGTCCTGCGGGCCGGAGAGATCGAGCAATTGGCGGATCCACGCACGGTGTACCGGCGACCGAGTTCGAGGTTCGTGGCCGACTTCATCGGTGAAAGCAATTGGTTGGAAGGAGAGATTCTGGAAGCGGGGGACCAACGATTGGTCGCCCGGACGGAAATCGGGGACTTCGAAGCGAGCCCACGCGTCGCGATACAGCGCGGGATGAAGGTCTGGGTGGGCATCCGGCCCGAGGCGCTGGATTGGACCGATGGGGGCACCAACGTCATCGAAGCTGAGCTTCGCCAGACGAATTATCTGGGTGAAATCGAGGAGTACGTGCTCGCCGTCGGAGAGATCTCGTTCAAATGCTTCGTGCAGAATCCAGAAAGGGTTCTTGCGCCTGGGACGCGACTCAAGATGCGGGTGCGGCCAGATGACCTGCTGGTGTTGCCGCGGTGAGGGGGGCGGATTTTGCGCCGGACTAGCGGCCCTCCTGGATGAAGGCAACGAGATCCCGGACGTCCTGCGGACTGCGGCCCGCCTCGAGTCCTTCAGGCATCAAAGAAGTCCCACTGCTGGAGACGCGCACCGTATCGCGTCGGTTGATGACGGAGCGGATCCCGCCCGCCTGAACGAGGGTGATCAGGTCACCGTTCCCGTCCATCAGGAGACCCGAGATTGTTTCCCCATCCTTGGTCTCGACGTTGTAGGCCACGAAGCCCGGATTGATGGCCATGTTGGGGTCCAGAATGTTGCCAACGAGATCTTCAACGCTTCGGTGGGCGACCCCGGAAAGGTCAGGGCCCACGCGTTGTCCCAGGTCAGCGCAACGATGACAGGGCGCACATGATTGGCGGAAGTATTCGCGTCCACGTGAAGCATCTCCGACGGGCGGAAGCCTGCGGATCCAGTCCTCCACGATTTGGCGACGGTTGGAGTATTCCTCGTCGCCCATGAAATTCGCCGCACGACGGCCGATGTCTGGAGTGGATCCGCGGAGGAGACGCCGCCGTTGTTCGAGATCCAGATGGAGTTCACCCACGGAGAGTCTCCCGCTTTCAAGGGCCAACATCAGCGGGACATGGAAGTTTCGACGGTCCAGAAGGATCTTGAGGATGCTTGGTCTCGTCTCGGGTCCATAGCTTCGCCAACCGGCGACAAGTGCTTCGCCGATGGAAGTTTCCCGTTGCTCGCGCAGGATGCCCATCGCCGCTGTCTGGACCTGCAGGGGTTCGCGGGCATCCAGAAGGGATACCAACGGTGCCGGGGACTCGGCATGAGCGAGCAGTGAGATGGCCTGGACCCGATCGGAGTCGACCAGTGCCGTGTTCGTCGCGCGCGCCCAGGCGTCCTTCAAGCGTCCCGGGACCAAGAGGGTGCCACGCCCGAGTTTCGCAAGAGCCCAGATCTCGCTGACTTCCCGGTCGCTGAGCTTTTCGGAGCTCTGGCCGAGGAATGCGACGAAATCCGCCGTCCATGTGGTCGGATCCGCACGTCGTGCGAGGCCTTGGCGAATGCCGTTGAAAAGGGCCACCCGATCTTCCGGGCTGGGAAGCCTGGCGGCATTCCCCAGGATCTGCCGGATTCCTGACTCTCCCACGCCCTCCGTGGACGCCACCGATTCCGCCACTTCGTGCAAGGCAGTAGCGGAAAGAGGCTGCGCTGCGAGGTTTGCCAGCATTCGATCGAGCAATCGGGGACGGTCAGGATCCTTTACGGCGATCAATACGGCGCGCCGGATCCACCGATCATTCGCATCCCGGCTCAAGAGATCCGCCAAAGCGGTGAACGAGGTCTGTTCGCGAGCGTGCCGCAGCGCAATGGCTGCCCGGAACCGAACCCGGCCGTCTTGATCTCGGGTCAAGCTCCGCACGAGGGTCTCGAGAGTCGCATGGCCGGAAGTTCCCAATTGCACCAGTCGAAGAGTTGCTTCCCTGACCTCATGGTGGGGGTGTTCGAGCCCGTGGGCGAGGTCTGCCGCGTTCAGGGTTCCAAGTCCTTCCAGGGACCAGAGGGCGTGCATGAAGGTGCTCGGCGCATGGGGGATGGTCTCAGAGCTCGAAAGCAACTGCCGTAGGTGGGGGATCAGGTTTGTTGCCTGACGCTCGAAGATCAGCCGCTGGGCGGTGACCCGCCACCATTGATCGGGATGACGAAGGCCGGAAAGGAGGGACTTCTCGTTCGGAAAACCATCGGGAGGGTTGAGCGCTGGACGCAGGCCTTTGGGTCGGATCCGCCAGATGCGTCCGCGGTCTGACCCTTTGCGGATGTCCATTTTCTCACGTGCTTTCGCCGGGATGTAGTCGGGGTGCTCGATCACTTCCCGTTGCATGTCGAGCAGGTAGAGGGCTCCGTCAGGTCCCGCTTCCAGACCAACCGGTCGGAAGCCGGGATCCCTGCTCGCAAGGAATTCCCGATTCTGTTCGTGCGGAGAACGACTGCCGACGAGGGCCGCTCCACTGGACCGGATGAGATCGCGGTGGACGAGGTTTCCGACGACGTCACAAACAAAGATGGACCCGGGAAGGTCTCCGGGCCAGCCAGAGGCTCCCAGATAGCCCATGCCACCCGCAGCCGAGAAATGGCCTGATTGTTCGGGATGGTTTGGGCGAGTGACGGCGGCCGAGATCGGGTAGATCGGGGCCATGTCCCCGTGGTCGGAAATGCTTACCGTCGTGCTGCCGACGGGAAGCCCGTTCCTGTCGTTCCCGTCCACGATCTCCAGGTAGCGGTGTTGGATGTGGTCGATGTTGTACGTGGTGAACGCACGTCCCCACTCGTCGAAAACAAGACCGAAGCCTCCGCCGCTTCGTCCCGTGAGGCGGACGGATCCGGTGTCGGGATGAAACGCGAAGTCGTTATCCTCCAGGCCGAGGGTTGGACCGCCTTTCGGCGAGCGAAGTCGTCCGCCGTTTCCCCCGTTGGCTCCGTGGATCCAATTGTCCGGGCCGAATCGCAACCCATTGACCAGACTGTCACTGACACCGAGGACGAATCCGGTGAGAACGATTTCCCGAAGATCGGCGATGCCGTCTCCATTCGTGTCCTTCAGGAAAAGGAGATCCGGTGCTGCGGCCACGAGGACGCCCCCTCGCCAAGGCGTGACCGAGGTGGCGTAACTGAGGTTGGTTGCGAACAGGGTGGATCGATCGGCCCGGCCGTCGCCATTGGTATCCTGGAGCAATCGGAGGGTGGAACCGGCCTGTCCTTTCGGACCGACGCCGTAGGGATAGTCCCGGCATTCCGCCACATAGGCCCGGCCCTGTTCATCGAAGGCGATTGCGACCGGATCGACGACGTCAGGTTCGGAGGCCCAGAGGTGGATCTCCAGGCGGGGGTCCAAATGAAAGGACTCTGCGGTGGGAGGATTCGTCGCCTTGGCGGACTCCAAGGCAGTGGCCAACAGGAGTGCGGCCATGGGGAGTGCTTTCATCGGGGGAAGGTTGACAGGGGGCGGTTCTCGCTGGGAAGGACAGTTTGGAGGAGGTTCGAGAGTTGCCTCACCACAACTTGAGGGTTGCGGTGGGGGGGGGCTTACCTATGCTCATGCCATGAAACTTGGGCGAAGACTGACTTTGGTCGCCGGGGCCATCGCTGCCGGTTTGATGCTGTGCGGCTGTGGCGGGGTCAATGCGACCGGCAGTGTCTCGCCGGCAACGTTTCTGCTGCCTGGGATCATGTACCGAACCCCCGAAGTGAAACCTCTGGATCCGGCACGTGCGCCGGAGGTTGCGGACCGATCGGAGGGACAACAAAGCGGCGTTGCCGGCCAACCCTGATCCACCACGTTCGAGGATGAATTCTCCGGTGACCTGAGTGTCTGGCCGGGCCCAGTTCCGAGTCTGATTTTCCCATGCGTTTCCCCCTTGCTCCGACCGCCAAGATTGCGCGGCACATCGTCAAAAACAAACTTCAGGGCAACAAGAAGTTCGCCATGGTGTTGCAGTTGGAGCCCCTTCACACCTGCAACCTGACCTGTACCGGGTGCGGCCGCATCCGGGAGTATTCGACGTCCCTGAAGGATCTGGTTCCGCTGGAGCAATGCCTTGCCGCGGCGGCGGAGTGCGATGCGCCCATGATCTCCATCTGCGGTGGGGAACCCCTCATCTACCCGAAGATCGAGGAATTGGTTGCCGGACTGCTTGGCCAGGGCCGCCTGGTCTACATCTGCACCAATGGCGTCTTCATGCGGAAGAAGATGCGGGAGTACATGGCGGCCGTGTATTCGCCGGAGATCGAAGCGATCCTGGTGCGTTTGGTGGCGGAAAAGCTGGTGACCGAGAAGGAAGCGGAAACCATCCGGAATCCGGATGCGGCGGCCCGACAGAAGGTCGTGATCCGGCCCTCGCAGTGGCACTACTGGAATGTCCATGTTGACGGCCTGGAATATACCCACGACCTGATCGTGGAACGGGAGGGTGTCTTCAAGGAATGTGTAGCGGCGATCCGCATGGCGAAGCTTCTGGGGTACCAGATCGCGACCAATACCACGGTGTACAAGGAGACGGACACCGCCGAACTCGAGGAGATGTTCAAGTTCCTGAGTTCACTGGGTGTGGATGGGCATACCATTTCCCCTGGTTACGACTATGACGCGGCCAAGAAGGACATGGTGAAGCGTCTCGGCAAGGATCCTGCCGCCTTCTTCCTGACCCGTGAGCTCACCCGGAACAAGTTCCGGGACATCGAGCGTTGGGGTGAGATGTTCACGATCTTTGGCACTCCGGGCTATCTGGAGTTTCTGGCGGGCAAACGCGAACTGGCCTGCAGTGCGTGGGCGGTTCCGACCTATAATGTCCGCGGCTGGAAAGCCCCCTGCTACGTGATGACCGAGGGGCATTACAAGACCTATGCCGAGATGCTGGAAAAGGTCGCATGGGATCGCTTCGGTGTGGACGAGAAGGGCTGCGGACGGGACGCCCGTTGCGAGAACTGCATGATGCACTCCGGCTTCGAGCCAACAGCGGCATTGTCCGGCGGCATCCGTGATTCCTGGATCAATTTCAAATACAACTTCGGATCCAAGCCGCAGGCCTTTCCGCATACTCCCGAACTGGAGAAGACCGCGTTCAACGGCGTGACGATCGGCAAGGGGCACCTCGCGGAGGCGAAAGCCGCCGTGAACCGGGAATTGTCCGGTGCCAAGAGTGCTTTTGCCCGTGGGGGTAATGACATTCCCCATGCCCACGGAACTGAGGAAGGCTCCGGCGGTGGAGGGTGCAGCACGGGCGACACCACCCAGCGGGACGAACTCGTCGCGAAGATCAACTCGGCGGGGAAGGTTGCGGTCAAATCCGAGTAGCAGGTCCGGATAGGTTGATCCGATGCGAGTCGGGTTGGACTCCGGTGCCCGTCGATGAGTGCCTTGTTCCTATCGCCGCCGTCCTTCGACGGTTTTGACGGTGGTGCCGGCTCGCGATATCAAGCGAGGCGCGAGGTGACCTCTTATTGGTATCCAACGTGGTTGGCGCAGCCTGCAGCGTTGGTGCGAGGATCCCGATTGCTGGACTGTCCGCCGTTGGGAATGGGAATCGCCGAGTGTCTGAGGATCGCGTCCGGTTACGACGACGTGATCATTCATACATCGACACCATCGCTTCGAAATGATTCGCGGGTGGCGGAGGCGATCAAGGCGCAGCGTCCTGAAACGCGGATTGGATTCGTCGGTGCCCACGCTGCGGTGCTTCCGACGGAGACACTGAAGGTGTCACCGGCGGTGGATTGGGTTGGTCGGAAGGAATTTGATTTTACCTGCCTCGAGGTTTGTGAAGGCAGGCCGATGGAAGGGATCGCCGGCCTGAGCTTCAAGAAGGACGGCCGGATCATCCACAATCGGGAGCGGGAGTTGATCCAGGACATGGACACGTTGCCTTGGGTGGCTGACGTGTATAAACGAGATCTGGCCATCGACAAGTACTTCATCGGGTATCTGCTGCACCCGTACGTGAGCATGTACACGGGGCGCGGATGTCCTGCGCAATGCACGTTCTGCCTCTGGCCGCAGACAATCGGAGGGCATCGATACCGCGTTCGTTCTGCCGCGAATGTTGCGGGAGAGATGGCCTACATGAAGGGACTTTTTCCACAGGTGAAGGAGTTCTTTTTCGATGACGATACTTTCACGGCCAACCTCCCCCGTGCGCGAGAGATCGCCCGCCAACTGGCTCCGCTCGGACTGACGTGGAGTTGCAACAGTCGGGCCAACCTGGAGTACGACACCATTTCGTACCTTCGGGACTGCGGACTGAGACTGTTTCTGGTCGGTTACGAATCCGGCAACGACGATATCCTGCGCCGCATCAAGAAAGGCGTGACCACCGAGGAGATGCGACGCTTTACCCGTTCCTGCCATGAGGCGGGTGTGGTGGTTCACGGAACCTTCATTCTGGGTTTGCCGGTGGAGACCCTCGAGACCATTGAGCAGACGATCCGGTTCGCGATGGAATTGGATGTGTTCTCGATTCAGGTCTCGCTGGCTGCGCCTTATCCCGGAACGGAGTTATACGAGATGGCGCGGCAGAACGGTTGGTTTTCGAAGAAGGACAAGACCGACATCGTTCATGGTGACGGGTTCCAGCAGTCCACGCTGGAGTACCCAGGCCTGAGTAAGGAGCGGGTCTTCGAGGAGGTGGACCGATTTTACCGGAGTTACTACCTCCGATCCAAGCCTGTATTGCGGATCATCCGTACGATGCTGGATGACAAGGACGTGTTCGTGCGCCGTTGCCGGGAAGGGTACCAGTTTTTCCGCAGTCTGAAGTTGCGCAGGGACAGCATGGAATCATCTCGGACGGCCATTTGAGCAGGCGAAGTCCCACCGTCCGTCGTCGAATGAGCAACCCCTCCCGACAATGAGGCAATGTCAGGGCGCCTTCAGGATCTCGTAAAGGTTTTCTGAGGACCCCTTCGCGGTGCTGGACCATACGGGAGTCTTGAGGAGTTCCCGCAGCGGTTGAAGCTCTTCGAATTTAATCAGGTTTTGCCTGGTTCCAAGATCACTTGTGTTCCACTTCTCCCTGGATCGGTCAATTACGCCGTAGATGAAGACGCGGTTGCCTGATGCGAGGTGTTCGCGAATCCTTGACCAGAGTTCGGCTGGGCCCTCGTGGTAATTCATGAGGTCCAGCCGTTTTTGGTTGGGGTTGGTTGCGCAGAACATCGCTGGGTCGCCCCAGGCGTCGCAGATGAGGAGGTCGGAAGGCTTGAGGGTTTCCGAGAGGGCTCGTGCGGTGTTGAGGGGGGCAGAATTGGGGTTGTGCGAGCGCACGAGAATCCGGGGGACGTTGCAGGCGGCCTGGATCACGAGGCAAAGCACAAGGAAAACGGGGCCGCCTCGATAGGATGCGGCGACGAGGATGCCGAGGAGTTGGATCAAGGAAACGGGGAGCAGCCAAAGTTTCCAATATTGGGGGCTGAGATACAGCGGCGGAAAGGTGCAGGCGGCGAAGCCCAGCGCCAGCGGCCAGCGAAACCGACGGAGGTTTTCCTTTGGGGCGATCAGCAGGGAGGCCGCTGCAAGCGCCCAGGTGGTCAAGATCTGGATCGGGCAGAGAACTTTCCACAATGGGCTGAGCTTCTTGAAGCCTGCCAATAGACCTGGCCAGTCAGGGAAAGGCCACGGTGTGGCGAGCGCCACGGAGAAACCGAGCGGTACCTTTGCTGTCTGTCCGATCGTGAAAAACCCCCAGTAATCGCCGTCATGTTTTGTGGTCAGGTATTTGACGAAGCCTGAGATGCCAGGCTGGCCATTGAGATGGGCCGCCAGCCCGAACCAGAAAAAGCCAATCGTGCCTGCGGCCACAACCCATGGGATCGCGTCGCGCCACCGTCGGCAGTGCATCCAAAGGGCAAAGGGGCCAACGAGGAAGTAACTCTGGTAGGAGGCGACGGACGTGGCCCAACACGCACCACTGAGGATTCCAGATGCCTTGCCAAGGTTCGAAAAGGTTCCAAGGTACAAGGAAAGCAAGAACCAAAACTGAGCGGAAATGGGCTCCGTGGTCTGGGTGCTGTGATAGACCGAGGCACTGGTCAGTCCGAGTGCCAGCCCACCAAGCAAGGCCATGCTGCGTTTCACCCCGATTCGTCCAAGCCAGGCACAGCCGAGGGCCGCTGCGGCTGCCCCGAGGAACGAATTCATGGCTATCAGGGTATCCAACCGCCGGATCATGTCCGATCCTGCGAAGCCTTTCACGAGACTCCACCAAGCGGCGAAATAACCATTGGTGAAGGGGTGATTGGAGCCTTCGAATCTTGGTGGACTGAACATGACGCCGACGCGCTTCAAGGCATCTCCGTCGTAAGTCCTTGATGGAAAAGCCAAGAAGAGGGCGAGCAGGGCTCCGAAGATCAACCATGGGCCCCAGGCTGGAAGTGGACTGTGATGGTGCGGGGCTTCGGGGGATGGGTGCTCGGCTTTGGCCATGGTTCCTTCCATGTGCTTCAACATTGGGAAATCGAGTTCTTCAAGTCACGACCATATCTGCGATGAATTGGCCCCAACCCGGGAGGTGCGTTGACTCCGGTGGGCTGGAGACGGACGCTGACTTCCGCGTGAATCGGTTGCTGCAAACGGTTTGTTGTCTCACTGGGTTTTGGATCGGGGTGTCTGCGCTCGGCGGATCCTTGCGCACGAATGACGTTCCGGAGGTGTTTCCATCACGACCGATTGAATGGTTGCCGGCACCCGTGGCACTTCCGTTCCGGCCCCTCAGGTTTCCGGCTTCGGTGTCGGTCCAACGGATCGAACGATTGGCGATTGCGGGAGGCAAGGTGTGGATGGTGGCCACGCTTCGGGGTTCGACGAATGGGGCAAGAAACGCGTTGTGGGCTGTTTCCCCCCTCGATGGCCGGCTTGATCCGGTGCGGGGGCAGGTGGAGCAGCATACCATCCGAGATCTCAAGGCGGGTCCCGATGGTTTGTGGCTCGCGGTGGATGGAGGTGCCGCCGTCCTGGATCCGCAGACACTGGTGGTTGATGCCTTCACCTCGAGCCACGGACTGACAACAGGGAACCTGACGGCGTTTGCATCGGCGGGGCGACGATGGTTCGGAATGTCCGATGCTGGTGTCTTGTTTGCGCTGAACCCGGACGGGCGATCCTGGTCTCGCCTGCCCGGTTCGCCCGTGCTCGGAGGCAGGGATTCCTCGCGGTTCGAAGGCTTGGGAGGGTCCGGAGAATGGTTGCTTGCCCAATCCAACGGAGAACTGGTTGTCCGGCAGCATGCTGCCTCGAGTTGGGAGGGAATCGATCCCAAGCACTGGCTTGGGGTTCCCTCAGATCAACCGGTGAGGTTTCAGTGCGTGGTGGAGGATGGGGATGGAGGCTTTTGGGTTGGGAGTGATCTGGGTCTGCATTTCGTGATGGCGGAGACGGGCTCGGTTCGACACCACATGGGGACCCGCTCGGTGCTTGTCCCTGGTGGGCTTGGGGTGGATGTTCCTGTTGGTTTCCAACCGTCAGCATCCGCCTACGCGCAGGCACGCCGACGTCAGGCCGATGGCATCCGGGATCGGATGCGGATTCGAGCGAGACTGGGTCGAAAATCCATTGAGCAGGGGGTGAAGTTGGATCCGGTGACTCCTCGAAGTCGGATTCCGGGGGGCGTCCGGGCCGTGGTGCGCGATGGGGCGTTCACCTGGGTGGCCTGCGAGGAGGTGGCGAGCCCGCTCAGAACACGCCTTCTTTTGTGGCATGGTTCCAGTCAGCGCTGGGTGGGTCAGATGGCGCTTCCGTTGCCCATCGTCAGCATGGCGGTGGATGGGCAGCACCTGTGGGTGGGGGCGGATCTTTCGATGTTGCCCAACGGGGCTCCGGTCCTCGCGATCGAGAAGCGCGGATTGATGGCAATTCCTGCCGCCCGGTGGGTGCAGGACGAGATTTCGGCGGAGGATTGGGAAGCACGATTCCAGGCAATGCCCGCACGGGCACAGGCGGTTCACGCATTCTTTTCTGGCGATGCTGCCCGGGTGGTGCGTCTGTTGGAATCGGCACCTGCGGATGGAGAATCCTTGTTCCTGTTGGCCTTTGCCCACGATCCGTTGGGACTCGATGATCCGAGGAAGCGGGAGGAATACCTGGGCCGGTTGAGGCGGGAATTTCCGGACTCTCCCTTTGCGGAGGTGGTTCGAGGACTGAAGCCGGTCACGTCGGGGAACTCCGGTGCACCCGTTGGGAACAACAGCGTGCTTCAAGGCCTTTTCCGGCGTCGTGATACGAATGGTGACGGCCGGATCTCGGCGGAGGAATGGAAGGAGTGGAAGGGGGATGGGGTGGAAATGAGACCCTTCGATGCGGATGGGAACGGGGCGCTGGGGATTGAGGAGTTTGATGCGGTCCTGCGAGGGGCGAGCCGCTGATCTGGATCCCGGTCAGCGATTGGTGGATGTCGCCGGCAAGGGAAGGGTGTTCGTTGAGGGGCGGTTGGTGGTGGAAGTCTGGACGACTGTTTCCTGACTGAAGACAGAGCGGAGGAGGGGAATGCTGCGGACGTCGTTGTAGAAGACGAACGCCATGAAGGACAGGAGGAGGACCCCAAAGACAAGGGTTACCGATTCATAGACCTGGGGTGGAATCCTCCTGAAGGTGAGCAATTCGACGATTGAAAAGGTGATGTGGCCTCCGTCGAGGACAGGCAGCGGGAGGAGGTTCAGCAGGGCCAGGTTGACGTTGATGATGACCATCAGTGCCAAGGCTCGACGGATGTCGACCTTCATCTCCATGGCGATTCCAGTGAGCATGCCAGCCGGGCCTTGAAGATTTTCAACACCGATGCGCGATTCCTTCTTGTGGGCGATGGCCCGGACGAGTTGCGCCATTTGGTTGACGGTTCCCCGGATCTGCTTCCATGGGCTGGGTCCTGGTCGTTCGACCGTGTAGGTCATTCGTGGGGACGCGCCGAGAGTCACTCCCATCCGGCCCACGTTGTCCTTTGGATCCAGAATCGGCGTCACGGTCAGGTGCAGCGGTTTCCCGTCGCGGAGGAGTTCGAGCCGGACCGGCCGGTTGGCACTCCCCTTGATGATGTCGATCAATTGCTGCTGGCCTGCGATCTCGATCCCGTCGATGGAGATCAGTTCGTCCCCCTTGCGCAGGCCTGACGCTTCGGCGGGGTAGCCCTTCGTGAGATCCAGAACGGCCGGATGATCCTTGGGGCCGAGCTTGAGGAATTTCAGTCGGGCGGTGGAGGAATACTCCGTCGGGATCTCGTAGGTGGCGACGCGGCCATCGAGATGCTTGAGCGTGACGGAAAGGGAGGAGGTGATCGAGAGGGCGGCGGTGCGCTGGATTTCCTCCCAATTGGAAACCGTCTGTCCGTTGACGGCCTGGATCCTGTCTCCCTCGCGGATGCCCAGCTTCTCCTCGACGCTCCCGGGAGGCACGTAGCCAATGATCGTGTTGTTGTAGGCGGTGGGCAGGCCGACCCACCAGACGATGGTGCCGATCAGGAACGCGAACAGGATGTTCATGGCCGGGCCGGCGATCGAAACGGCGATCTTCTTTCCGGGTGAAATGGGCGGGACCGAGGGATTGGAACGTCCCTCGATGGCCTCGGAAGTGATCATCTGGGGCAACTTGACGAAACCTCCGATCGGCAACCAACGGAGAGCCCATTCGACGCCGTCGCGGTCTGTCCACGAAAAGATCTTCGGGCCGAAACCGATGGAGAAGCCATCGACCTTGAGACCCAGTTTGCGTGCCACCCAATAGTGGCCGAACTCGTGGACGAAGATCGTCAACGTGAACAGGAGGGCGACGCCGATGGCGATGATGACCCACGTCAGCAGGACAGGCATGTGGGCTGAACCTAACTCGGTTCGGAGCCGTGTCCCAAAGATCTTTTTCGAGGATGGATTCGGGTTTGCCAGGCCGGCCGTTGGGCTGTTGGGTGTGCTGGCACCGATTCACTGCCATGCCTTCCGAGCACTTGTTTGGCGCGCTGACGCCAGCCGCCGCCGATCCGAAGTTCCGCGTCCGCCATGGGCGGATCCGCCAGTCGATCATGGGGTGGACCTACAGTCCGATGCCGGTGCCCGATCTGGCGCGGTTGTGCCGGGAGATCGGATTGGTCGGGATGGAAGGGGTGGATGCGCAACATTACCCTCTGATCCGGGAGTTGGGGATGGAGGTGGCGTTGGTGGGATCCCACGGATTTGCAAAGGGTCCATTCAATCCGGCGAACCGCGAACATGTCGTCAGCGCTCTCCGGCAGGGCATCGATACGGCGGCAAGATTTGGATCCACGCGGGTGATCACGTTCACGGGGATGCGGGAAGTGGGGATCACGGACGAAACCGGCATGAAGAATTGTGTCGAGACGTGGAAGGAGGTCATGCCTTACGCGGAAGCCAAGGGCGTGGACCTGTGTCTGGAGCACCTGAACAGCCGTGACTTCGGGCATCCGATGAAGGGTCATCCTGGGTACTTCGGCGATGACGTGGGCTTGTGCGCCCGTTTGGTGCGTCTGGTGGATTCCCCGCGCATGAAACTCCTCTTCGACTTCTATCACGTGCAGGTCATGCACGGGGACGTCATCCGGCGGTACAGGGAACTGCAGCCGATCATTGGACACCTGCATGTCGCGGGTGTCCCTGGACGCGGGGAGTTGGACTCCACACAGGAGTTGAATTACCCGGCCGTGATGCGGGCAGTGGCGGACTCCGGATACGCGGGTTTCGTGGCGCAGGAGTTCCTTCCGACGTGGACGGACCGCGTGCTGGCCCTGCGGCACGCGGTGGCCCTGTGTGACGTCTGACCGGCCGACCGGCTCAGCCTTTGGACTTGCCCTTGGGCTTTGGGATGTTGCTCCGGGGTTGGCTGGAGCGTTCGGCCGGCTTGCCGGTCTTCCGGGGTGCGACGGCCCGAGGCGCAACGCGCCGGACCTCGGTGCGGTTGGCCTTCCCGGCCGAGTCACGGGCTCCGGGATGTTCCACGGGAGCGAGCGGCTTCTTGCTGCGCCGAGCGGTCTGTTCGGCGAGGGGTACGGCCAACGGGACTTCCGCGGTGGGTGGAGGGGTGACGACGACGAGGGGAGCGATGGGAGCGGGCTTCTTTGGTTTCGCCATACTCGGAATCTGACACAGGTCGGCGAGTTGCGCACCCCCTCTCTTGTCAGGAATCATGCCTGAAACGGCTTCGGAGACTGGAATGGGCGCCCCCCAAGCGGCATGCAAGGCGGCCCGCGGTCGGGAAGGGATAATGACTTCTGCCTGCTGGCCTCGACTGGGTCCCGGATGCCGGCTTGGCAACCGGAAAGTCCCCACGGAGTAGCTTGAATCTTGAAGTTGAATTCTTCGAACTCCCCCCATGACCGACCTTGAGCGGATAAAGTACGACGCCTGGACCCGCCAATTGGAGCGGATGCGGGCGATGCAGTACGCGTATAACCGGAAGTTCTTCACCCTGCTGCTGGTCAGCACCGCAGCGATCCTGTGGGCCTTGCGGGATGGTTCGGTGCTGGCGCTGTCGATGGTTCCGATCGGGGTGGTGACGGCTGGGATGACGGCCTCGTTCTTCCTTTGCAACTGTGACTTTGCCCGGGTGCATGCCCGGGCTTTGGAAGGTCAGATAAACCGCCTTCTCGGAAGCCGTGTGCTCATCGCGAGCGAGATGGAGGCTGAGTACTTCTATCCGCATGCCGCCCGCAAGCTGAGTGGGTTGGTGTGGGGCCGGGAATGGACCCTGTTCAACTGGTTCACGCTCCACTTCTGCCTGGTTTGGACAGCCGCTGCGGGCTGGGCGGTTTGCCGTTTGTGGGGGATGTTGATGGTGCCGGAGGCGTTGGTCCTGACCCTTGGCTTTGGTGTGTGGGCGCTGGGGAATGTTCTTGTGCTGAACAACTGGTTCGGCGAGGCCGCGGGCGAGAAACGCATGGAGCGGCAGCTCAAGGAGGCCTTTGGCGACGATGGAGCCCGCGTGGGTGACGTGGATTCCCGATAGCTACGCGTGCCGCAACGGCATGGTCCGGCGGGATCCACCGCCGCACACTCCCAAAGTCCCCGCGACATGGAACGGCTGTGAATTTGGTTGGCCGGGCTGTCGTCGCGGTTCACGTTTTCGGGACACCATTGCCATGACGACGAAGTTCATCCGCCTCTGCGGTCTCCTGTTCGCCGGCCTTCTGGCCGTCGCGAACCAGGCGGCCGACCCCCTCCGCGTGTTCATCCGCGCTGGAGTCAAAACGCACGGCCCCGGCCAGCATGACCACCCGCGGTTCCTCGGGGAATACACCCAACTGCTCGGCCAACGGGGCGTGCAGGTGGACGGTGCCATGGAACTGCCGACCGCAGCCCAGCTCGAGAAGACCGACGTGGTCGTCGTGTTCGCGGCCGATGGCATGAAGATCACCGGTGAGAACCGGGCGAACTTCGAGAAATTCCTCCAGCGTGGCGGCGGTCTGGTCGTCCTCCATGACGGCGTCGTTTCCGGTGACCAGCACGAGTGGGCCAAGCAGGTCATGGGTGGTGCGTGGCGCTGGGATGGAGACAAGAAGACCAAGTGGTACGAGGGCGAAGTGGGTGTCTATTTCGTGAACACCGAACATCCGGTGACCCGTGGCATCTCGAACTTTGATTGGAAGGACGAGATCTACTACGACCTCGACATGGCGCCGGACGTGAACGTCCTCGCGACCAGCTTCCACAGCGTGTTCGTCATCGCGCCGCAGATCTGGACCTACGAGAAGACCTGGCCCGGCGGCACCAAGCCCTACCGGTCCATCGTCAGCCTTCCCGGCCACGAGTACGTCTCCTTCCAAAGCCCGCATTACAAGGCCATGGTCCTGCGCTCGATCGCCTGGGCCGGCCGGCGCGACAACGTCGATGAGTTCTGCAAGCCCGAGGAACTGGCGTCCCTGAAGTATCCCGAGGGCGGGCCCGTGGCGCCCGAGAAGGCCGCTGCGAAGGTCAACACCCATCCCGAGTTCGAGGTGAAGCTGGTGGCCTCTGAACCCTTGCTGGAAAAGGCCATCTCCATGGACTGGGATCCCAGCGGCAAGGTCTGGGTGGCCGAGACGCCCGAGTATCCCGGCGGCCGGACCATCAACAAGAACGACCGCCCGATTGCCCCGGTCTTCCTCAAGAACCCGGGCCAGACGCCCGCCGGTGACAAGGAGGACCGCCCCGCCCGCGACCGGATTTCGTGGCTGGAAGACACCAATGGCGACGGAGTCCTCGACAAGAAGCACGTCTTCGCAGACGGCCTTGAGCTCGTGACCTCGCTCGTGTTCCACAAGGACGGCGTCATCGTCGCCCAGGCTCCCGAGATCCTTTGGCTCCGCGACAAGAACGGCGACGGCGTCTGCGACATGGTTGAGGGCAGCGAGAAGATCACGCTCTTCACCGGGTTCGGGAACTTCGACACCCACGCGGTCATCAACAATTTCCGCTGGGGCATGGATGGATGGGTCTACGGCGCGGTCGGGTACTCGGCGGGCTCGCCGAAGTCCCTCGACGGCAAGAAGGACTTCGGTCGCATCACGGCCGGCGTGATCCGGTTCCGTCCCGACGGCAGCGCCATCGAGCAGTACGCTGCGGGCACCTGCAATACGTGGGGCTTCGACTTCGCACCGGACGGCGAGGTCTTCTACACGACGGCCACCTGCGGTGAGCACTTCCTCCATGTGGTGATGCCCGAGAAGGCGCTGGCGAAGGCCTCGGTGGGCGGCATCCGCTCCTCCTTCGTGGCCCCGGACCACCAGAAGATCTTCCCGGCGGTGAAGCACACCCGGCCGGCGTACGTGCAGATCGATTGGGTTGGTTTCTTCACCGCGGCGGCAGGCTGCTGCATCTACAACGGCGGTGCCTGGCCGGAGCGCTACAATGGTTCCCACTTCACCTCCGAGACCACGATGAGCCTCGTCCACAACGAACTCCTCACCCCCAAGGGCGTGACCTATGTCGCTTCCAAGGAAGCGGGTCGTGAAGAGACCGAGTTTGTCGCCTCGACGGACCTTTGGTTCCGCCCGGTTCACGAGCGCATCGGTCCGGATGGCGCCTTGTACATCGTCGACTTCTACAACCAGGCGGCGATCCACAACGATACCCGCGGCCCCGCCCACGGTGCCCGCAACGCCGCCACCCGTCCTGACCGCGACCATCATTTCGGCCGTATCTGGAAGGTGCAGCACAAGCAGGCGAAGACGCTTCCCGCCTGGAAGTTCGACTCGAAGAACGCCGCCGGCCTCGTCGCCCTGCTGGACCATCCGAACGGCTGGGTGCGCATGACGGCCCACCGGCTGCTCTCCGAGCAACCGGCAGACTTCTCCAGGGCGGCCCTTTCCCAGGCCGTCGCCGCGGGCAAGCCGAGCCTTTCCCGGATGCATGCCATGTGGGTCCTGAACAATGTGGGCGCCCTCGACCAGAAGGATCTCGTGCTCGCCCTCAACGATGCGGATCCCGTGCTCCGGAAGAACGCGTTGAAGGTGGTCGCTGAGGCCTCCAGTGGATCCAGGCCGTCCTCCGGTCCGGTCGGTCCCGCCGTGCAGGCGTCCATCCGCTCCACGGAGCCCCGCGTCCAAATCAACGCCCTTCTTGCGATGGCGTCGATGGAAGCCACACCAGCCATCGCCGCGGAGATCGTGGCACTTTGGCCTGAACTCAAGGACAAGCATCTCCAGTCCGCCGCGCTTGGCGTCGCCGCCAACAATCCGTCGATGTTCGTCTCCGCCGCCTTCCAGGCCAAGGATCCCGCGTTCCTCGCCGACTTTGTCGGGCACACCGTCCGCATCCTTGCCAACAAGGGCGACGCTTCCCAGGTGGCGCAGGTGATCTCCCTGTTGTCGAAGCAGCCGGCATCGGCCGACGCCCTGAAGCAGTCCGCCCTCGAAACGTTGGCCGGGGCGCTGAAGGCGGATGTCGTTCCCGCGTGGAACGCGGATCTTCAGGCGGCCCTCGGTGCCATGCTGAAGTCCAGCCGGCCTGGTTTGCCTGGGGCGGTTCTTCCGCTCGTTGCCCGCTGGGACAAGACCGGGGCCATGAGCGACGCCCTCAAGCCCGTGATCGGCCAGTTGCGCACGAGCCTCGCGGACGCCTCCCTCGCCGATGACCAACGCGCGCAGGTCGCCATCAACCTTCTCGGTGTCCGCCGGCTCGATACCGGCATCATCCCCTCGGTGGGTGCATTGCTGGGCGGGAATGGTTCCACGGGATTGCAACGTCGGGTGATCGACGCCCTTGGCCTGACGCCTGAGCCCGCCGTCGGCGAACAATTGGTCACTGCCTTCTCCCGGGTTTCCGGTGAGTTGCAGGAACCGCTCTTCGGCGCGGTGCTCAAGCGCGGGGACTGGTCGATGCGCATGGTGCAGGCACTGGCCGACAAGACGATCAGCCTCCAGCAGGTGGGACCGGCGTTCCAGCACCGCCTCCGTACGCACGCCGACAAGGCCGTAGCGGCCAAGGCCAACGAGACGATCGACGGATTGAAGGGCCCGGAGCAGAAGGAGAAGGAAGCCCTGATCGCCCGTCTCGTTCCGGAGGTTGAGAAGGTGGGCAACGTCGAGAACGGCAAGAAGCTCTACACGGCCAACTGCGCGGGTTGCCACGTCTTCAAGAACGAGGGCCGGAACCTCGCCCCCAACCTCACCGGAATGGGCGCCCATGGGGCCGCCGACCTGCTCGTCCACATCGTCGATCCGAACCGTCTGGTTGAACCCAACTTCGTCGCGGTGTCCATCGAGACCAAGGACGACCTCACGTACAACGGTGTCATCGATCGCGAGAACAACGCCGAGGTCCTGATCCGCGACGCCTCGGGCGACAACACGATCCGCAAGGACAACATCAAGTCCCGCACCAATACCGGCCGTTCGCTGATGCCGGAGGGCTTCGAGCAGCTCGGGGCCGAGGGATTGCGCGACCTGTTGACCTACATCTGCGCGGATGAAAATCGGTTCCGGATCCTCGACATGACGGGCGTGTTCAACGTCGCGAACAACAAGGGCATCTATGCCAACGAGGAAGCCAAGGACGAGACCGTGCGCTTCCGCAAGCACGGCACGATCAAGGTCGGCGATGTCCCCTTCGACGTCCTCAGCCTCCAGAAGAGCCCGACCGGGAACAACCTGCTCGTGCTGAAGGGCACCGAGGGTCTCGCACGGAACTATCCCGCCAAGGTCGAGCTGAAGGTGGGCATGGCCATCGGCCGTCTCCATTTCCTCGGCGGCGTCGGCGGATGGGCTTACCCGTACAACGGCGAGAACACCAAGGGACTCCCCGTCACCAAGGTCACCCTGCATTTTGCCGGTGGGACCACCGAGGAGATCATGATCCGGAATGGCATCGAGGTGGCCGACTACATCGGCCGGTTTGATGTCCCGGGCTCCAAGGAAGTGCCTGAGTTGGCGGCTGGCGGAAAGCAGGTCCGGGCGTTCACCAAGCTGGTGAAGGGACGTTCGGTGGTTGAGAAGATCACCTTGGAGAGCCTGAACAACTTCGTCGCGGCCACGTGGGTGGGCATCACCGCGGAATTGCCCGGCAACGACGGCGCGATGCTCGCTCCGTTGCAGGCTGGTGGCGAATCTGCGGCTGCGGCTCCAGCCGCGCCCAAGTTCGAGTGGGGCGCCGGCCTCAAGACCCTCATCGTGGGTGGCGGTTCGTCCCACGACTTCCATCGGTTTTTCAACCTTGCGGATGTCGCCACGCTCAAGGCCACCGGCAAGGCGGCTTTGAACTACACGGAAACCACCGGCGGTCTCGCTCCCGTGATCAAGGACCTCGACGTGCTCTACCTGAGCAACAACAAGCCGTTCACGGACGCCGCCACCCGCGATGCCGTCCTCAACCACGCCCGCGCTGGCAAGGGCATGCTCATCGTCCACCCGGCCCTTTGGTACAACTGGGAGCGCAACTGGCCCGAATACAACCTCGAGCTCTGCGGCGGTGGATCCCGCGGACACGACCGTTACGGTGAATTCGAGGTCACTGTCACCGAGCCGAACCACCCGCTCATGAAGGGCGTGCCTGCGAAGTTCACCCTCGCGGACGAGCTCTACTGGTTCGAACCCGACACCAAGGGCACCGAGATCCAGGTCCTCGCCACGGCGTACTCGAAGCAGAAGAACAAGACCTACCCGATGGTCTTCGTCGTGAAGCATCCCAAGTCCCGCATCGCGGCCATCACGCTGGGGCACGATGGTGCCTCCCACAGTCACCCGGCCTACCAGGCGCTCCTTGTCAACGCCCTCGACTGGGCTTCGAAGAAGTAATCGGGGAGAAGGTCCTGCGATGGGACTCCACGGGGCGGCGCCACCAGCGCCGCCCCTTTATTGTTGGGGGAATTCTACAAATGTAGCTGCCGACGTCAGGAGGCATGGAGGAGTGGAGGTGAAGCTCAGCGTCCTGACGTCCGCTGCTACGAACGTGGTTGCCGACGTCAGGAGGCATGGAGGAGTGGAGATGAAGCTCAGCGTCCTGACGTCCGCTGCTACGAACGTGGTTGCCGACGTCAGGAGGCATGGAGGAGTGCAGATGAAGCCCAGCGTCCTGACGTCCGCTGCTACGAACGTGGTTGCCGACGTCAGGAGGCA
>Ga0172372_10002685_pt1 | contig 26793 bp, 20 predicted proteins | sample LakKiv5m_2_FD_114544 | JGI IMG/M metagenome (GOLD analysis project Ga0172372, IMG submission 114544) | Freshwater microbial communities from Kabuno Bay, South-Kivu, Congo - kab_092012_9.5m | ecosystem: Environmental > Aquatic > Freshwater > Lake | place: Democratic Republic of the Congo...
CTGCCGCCCTTCCTGCGCCATGCGGGCGTTGGGCTGGAGGAAGATCTTTTCGGGAATCCGATAGGCAACGGCCTCGCTTTCGGCGACCTGTCCGGCCGCGTCAGTCGCGCGCAGCTTGACCATTACGTCGAGGCCGGCCCAGCGATGACGGACGAGATCCTGGCTGAAATCGCCTTCCTCTTCCTTCGGGGAGAGCGTGACCGTTTCGATCGGAGTGGCTTCCTCGATCGTGCCTGCCTCCTTCGGCGTATCGATGCGAAAGGCGATCATCTCCAGCTTTTCGACGCCGTAATCGTCCGCCGTCCGGTACTTGAATTCTGTGCGGTCTCCTTCGCCCAGCTTGGGCGGTTCAACGAAGGCGACAGTCGGGGCTGCATCCTCGATGATCGTGAAGTTGAAGCTGGCGCGCTCGCCCCAGAAATTGACGGCCACACGCATCGGTTCGGTGACGACCACACGCGCCTCATAGGCGCCGTCGATGCCCGGCAGCGGATCGAGAGCGACAGCACCGCCATCGGCGGGCATGACGCTGACCTGGGGGCGTCCCGGTCCGACGATGCGGATGGTGATCTCCGAGCCTTCGGGCGCCTTTGCGGTTTCGCCGGGCGTGAGCACGAACGGCGCCGAACCCGTATAGCCGGGCGGCGTGTTCCACGCTTCGACCTTGATGGTGTGGGCGCCGAAGAGCGCGCCAAAATCGGGGAACAGGCCCTTGCCCATTCGATCGATCACGGCAGTTCCGGCAACCACGCCTGCAACGACCAGCACTGCGGGCGCGGCGAAGCGAAGATAGAACGGGTCGGTCTGCTTCCAGTGCGGACGAACATCGATGCGGCCCTGCTTCAGGGCGAGCGCGGCCATGCGGTCGCGGTGTTCCTGCCAGAGCGTCCAGCCGGTGGTGTCCGCTTTCGACGGTCGGTCGGTCCAGACGCTGAGCGGACGGCCCTCGATCGAACTGTCGATCAGGTCGCGCGCCTCGTCCTGGGTCGGGTTGCGCCAGACTTTGAGGCCGAGCAGGACGAAGGTGAGAAGGCCGAGCCAGAAGATGACGCCTGCAACCGCCTGCGCTTCGACCACCGGGAGGGCCGCATAGAGCCCGGTGAGCCAGAAAGCAGCGAAGCCGACAAACCAGAGCGCAGCAGGAAGGGCGGACCTGACGAGCGAGGGCCAGAAGAGCTTGCGACGAGCCACGGCGATCCGGGCGTCGAGCTTATCCCTCAGGCCAAATCCGTCAGCCACTCGCGATCCAATCCGGGGCCCGTTCCAGGGCGATCATTTCATCGAACGTCGGCCTGCGACGGACGACCGCGCAAGCATCACCCCGAACCAGCGCCTCTGCAACCAGTGGTCTCGAATTATACTGGGACGACAATGTGGCGCCGTAGGCGCCGGCGGTCATGAAGGCCACCAGATCGCCCTCCCGGAGCGGGGGCATCGGGCGGTCCCGGGCGAAACGGTCGGTGCTTTCGCAGATCGGGCCAACCAGGTCGACGAGAGCCGCTTTATCACCGGTTTCTGCGGTTCTGACGGGCAGGACCTCGTGGTGGGCGCCATAGAGCGCCGGCCGCAGGAGGTCATTCATGCCGGCGTCCAGCACGACGAAGGTTCGCCCGTCGCGCTCCTTGATGTATTCCACCCGGGAAATCAAAACTCCGGCATTTCCGGCGATCAGCCGCCCGGGTTCCAGGATGAGCTGGACGTCAAGGTCGCCGAGCGCCTCGCGCGCCTGGCGGGCGTAGGCGGCCGGGCTGTCCGGATCGTCTTCATCCCGGTAGGGCACGCCGAGGCCGCCGCCGAAATCGACACGGCTGATCGCAAGGCCGCGCTCGCGCAGGCGGCGGGCGAGGGCCACGATCTTCTCCCAGGCCTCGCGCAGGGGTTCCACCCGGAGGATCTGGCTGCCGATATGAACGGCGATGCCCACCGGGTCGATGTTGGGCAGGCGGCTGGCCTCGGCATAGAAGGCGTCGGCCTCGTGCCAGGCGATCCCGAACTTGGTGTCGGGCGTGCCGGTGGAGATGTGGGCATGGCCGCCAGCTTCGACATGCGGATTGACGCGGAAGGCGATCGGCGCGCGCCTGCCCATCTCGCTGGCGACACGTGAAAGACGGTGGAGCTCAGGCAGCGATTCGACGTTGAACTGGAAGATGCCGCGCGCCAGGCCGAGCTGCATCTCAGCCTCGGATTTGCCGACGCCTGAGAAGACGATGCGGCTGGCCGGGATGCCGGCCGCCAGCGCGCGCTGGAGTTCCCCGCCTGAGACGACATCTGCGCCTGCGCCCAACGATGCCAGGCTCGCCAGAACGCCCAAATTCGAGTTGGCCTTGACGGCAAAGGCGATCAGGAGGTCGCGGCCGGTAAAGGCATCGGTCAGCACCTGATAGTGGCGACGCAGTGTGGCGTCTGAGTAGACATAGACCGGCGTGCCGAGCTCGCGTGCGACCTGCTCGAGCGAGACATCCTCGCAGTGCAGGACGCCGTTGCGATAGGTGAAGTGATGCATCGTCGTGATCCAGCCGCGCTTCGTGCGAGCGAGTAGCGGAAGGGGATGGGGATGTCACCCCGCACCGTTCTGCAGGAACGCGGGACAATGGCCCGCCTATTGCGGCGTCGCTGGCGGTTGTGTCTGCGCCTCGAGAGCTTCGCGTTCGCCAGCCGCCTCGGCGCGCTCGCGCTCCTCGCGGGCGGCGGCTTCGGCGGCGCGGCGTTCTTCTTCGGCCTTGAGCGTGCGCGGATCGTTCGGCCCCTCATTCGGCGGATCACCCCAGAGCGGCACGGGCCGCACGAGATCGCCCCTGAGGCCGCAGCCGGCGAGGGCGGTAACGCAAAGCGCAAGCACAAGCGCGGTGCGGATCATGGGGCGGACTCCCGTAACGCAACGGCCTAGGCTGTCGGCGCTACGGGCCCGGTTGTCAATTGCGCGCGGTGTCAGAGCCGCCGGTACATGTAGATCGACGGGATATGCACGCTGAAGCCGGCCTTCGCGTAGGCGCGGCGGGCAGGGGCGTGGCTCGGATCGCCGCCCGTTCCGACAGTGGCGAGCTGCATGCCGGCGGCTTTCAGCGCGGCGAGGGCGTGTTCGTAAAGCGCCGTGCCGATGCCCTTCCCGCCACGATCCGGGTGGACGGCGTTGAGCGTGATCTCGCCGATGCCTGGCGCGACGTTGGGTTTCCACGAAACGAAGCCTGCGAGGGCGCCGCTCGATTCAGCGACAGCGATCGTGTGGCCGCTGTCCGGTTTGGCGATGGCGTCGAGCAGGTCGGCCTGTTCCTGCTCGGCGGTGGCGAGGCCGAGGGTGGCGATCTCTGGGCCGACGATGCTGCGGAAGGAGGCGAACACCGGCGCGAAGGCGGCGGCGCGGATGGCGTGAAGCGTGGGCAAGTCGGATGGCGCATAGGCGCGGATGAGGAATGACATGTGATGTGTCCGGATTGATGTGTCGATGCAGGCGCGGTGGCGCGGCCGCGCAGCCTTTTCTTCGCTGGGGCTAGGCGCGCCAGCGGCCGGACAGATGGATGTGCATCACGACAAGCAAGGGCGATGTCTCCGCGGGAGGATTGTGCGCCCGCCTGCCCGGCGCTCGCAAGCCCTGATGGTCGGGAAATTTGCCTCGGTTGCGCCTCAATGGCGGGGGAGGCTGACCGCAGCATCTGGGAGGTGGACGATGCTGAAAACACGCAAGAAGGCGATTGCCCTGGCCTGCATGCTGAGCGGATGCGCGCAGGTCGAGGTGCGGAATGCAGACGTCGGACCGGGCGGTACGGTCACGACGGAAGCCCACACGAAGAACGCTGTGCTTGGCTGGATCCCGAGTGTGACGCCGGGAAACAGGCCGGGCATCGATCACTGGACACGCATTCGCGTGATTGCGCCGGAGGGCGCGACAGAGTGCCGGTCGGGATCATTGTTCTCGCGGGGCGGACCTCAGGCGAAGGGCAAGCCGGACAAGGATCGCGCTGTGATGCTGACGGCGCGCGAGGGCGATCGCACGGCGCACTTTGCGTGCGACACGCCGGGCGGCGAGATCAAACGCAGCGTCGATGCATCGGTGTTTCAACTGCCGCCGACGGCGAATGGCTGGACGTTCGGAAAGTTCTACGTGCTGCCGCCGCTGGTGCACATGGACCCGCGCGAACCCGACGCCGAAGCGCGGTGGGCGGCGATCGCGGCGGAGGTTTGTCCAGCTATCTCGGACGGGCCTTCGACGCTGCCATGCCAGGCGGGCATGATGGAGAGGTTCAAGGCGGTGGATTTAGCACACTGAGAGACGCACCAGCCTAGCCCAACTTCCCCTTCCACGCCGCCACCTGCTCGCGCACGCGGCTTGGCGCTGTGCCGCCGTAGCTCTGGCGGGAGGCAACCGAGGCGTCGACCGTCAGCACCGCGAAGACCTTGTCGGTGATGCGCGCCTCGAGTTTCTGCAGCACGCCCAGCGGCAGGTCGGGCAGGGCGACGCCTTGCGTTTCGGCGGCTTTCACGGCGGCGCCGGTGATGTGGTGGGCTTCGCGGAACGGAATGTTGAGCTCGCGCACGAGCCAGTCGGCGAGATCGGTTGCGGTCGAGAAGCTGGATGAGGCGCTGGCGCGCATGCGCTCCGTGTTCGGCGTCATGGTGGCGATCATGCCGGTCATCGCTTGAAGCGACAGATCGAGGCTGTCGAACGCCTCGAACGTTGTCAGCTTGTCGTCCTGCATGTCCTTCGAATAGGCGAGCGGCAGGCCCTTCATGATCGTGAGCAGTTGCACGAGCGAGCCCATGGCGCGGCCGGACTTGGCGCGTACCAGTTCGGCCGCATCAGGGTTGCGCTTCTGGGGCATGATGCTGGAGCCGGTGGACCACGCGTCGCTCATGCGCACGAAGCCGAACTGCGCCGAGGACCAGATCACGATCTCCTCGGCAAGGCGCGAGAGATGCTGCGCGCAGATGGCGACGGCCGAAAGCGCCTCAAGCGCAAAGTCGCGGGCGGAAACGGCGTCGAGCGAGTTCGCCATGGGGCGGTCGAAGCCGAGCGCCTTCGCCGTCATGTCGCGGTCGATCGGAAATCCGGTGCCAGCCAGGGCCGCAGCGCCGAGCGGCGACTCGTTCATCCGCACGATAGCATCCAAAAAACGCCCGCGGTCGCGATCGAACATTTCGACATAGGCCATGAGGTGATGACCGAAGGTGATGGGCTGCGCCGTCTGCAGGTGCGTGAAGCCCGGCATGACCGCGTCAGCGTACGCTTCGGCCTGCCTCAGCAGGGCCTTCATCAGGGCGGTGAGTTGGTCGCGACGCGTTTCACACGCGGATTTGACCCAGAGGCGAAAATCGACTGCGACCTGGTCGTTTCTCGACCGGGCGGTGTGCAGGCGGCCGGCCGGCTCCCCGATGATTTCCTTGAGACGGGATTCCACATTGAGATGAATGTCTTCCAGCGCCTTGGAAAACTGGAACTTTCCCCCGCGGATCTCGGACAGCACCTGGTCCAGTCCACGCTGGATCGCAGTTTCGTCGGCCAGAGAGATCACGCCCGTCCTGGCCAGCATAGCGGCGTGGGCTTTCGAGCCGGCGATATCCTGTTCAGCGAGGCGCTTGTCCACGTCGATGGAGGCGTTTATCGCCTGCATAACCTCGTCGGGCATGGCCGAGAACCGGCCGCCCCACATCGTGTTGCTTTGTGGGCTTCCGCCCACAGGGCTGTTCGCTTCGGGAATCTTGGACATGCTCAGACCCGCCTTTTCAGCCGCGCTTCTCGCACTCTTTGTCGCTGCCTGCCAGCCAGCGGCCCAAGCTCCGGCGGCGACCGATCCGGCCTCGGTTCCGGACCAGGCGGCTGCCCCCGCACCGGCCTCGGACAGCCAGCTGGCGTCGTTCAGGACCGGTGAGTTCGAGCGGCTGGACTTCGACGTCGAGCTTCAGGCGCCAACATCCGCCTTCACCGATGAAGCTGGCGCATCGCATACCTTCGAGAAGTATCGGGGCAAGGTGCTCGTCTACAATATCTGGGCCGAATGGTGCGGGCCTTGCGTTGAGGAAATGCCAAGCCTGGCCAGGCTGCAGAAGGCCTTCGAAGGCAAGGACGTGGCCGTTGTGCCGGTCGCCTACGGTTATGGTCAGGGCGTCACGCGCGAAACGACGCTGGCCAAGTTCCGCCAGCTGGTTGGAACGGACCTGCCCTTCTATTTTGACGGTGAGCAGATCCTTCAGTCCGAGGCGCAGACCGGGGCGCTGCCCGCGACGATGATCTACGACAAGACCGGCAAGGAAGTCGCCCGACTGACGGTCCCCGCAGAATGGGATTCGCCGCAGGCGATCGCGCTGGTGCAGGCTGTGCTGGACGGCAAGAGCTGAACCGGCGGTTCACCCGGCTTCACTTCAGCGCGAGAAGGCCCGGTCGCGACACCCCTGCCGCTTGTGGGCCGGGGATGGATTCGGCATCACTCTGCGTAAGGTAAGTTACACGCACGACCGGCTGAAGCCGGCGGACCGGGAGGATCAGATGATCAGGCTCAGCCACATGTCGATGGCCGCTGTTGCGGCGACGCTGAGTCTCGGCGGAACGGCCATGGCGCAGACGGCGCCTGCGACGGGGCCGGAGGTGGACAAGGCTGCGATCAACGCGCCCGTGGTCGAACCGGGCTATGTGGCGCCTCGCCTGAAGATCGGCCAGCCGGATCTGCAGGGTGTCTGGAGCAATGCCTCGAACACCACGCTGCGTCGCCCCGGGAACATGAAGAACCTGGTGATGTCGGATGCCGAGAACGATCATGCGCGCGAGACAAACCCTGCCAACATCCGGCAGAGGACCGACGACAACCAGAAGATTTCCGATGGCCTGCTCGACGGCAAGGACCTGCAGTCGGGGCGCGGCTACAATGCGTTCTGGATCGATCCGGGCACGAGCTACGCCAATGTGAAGGGCACCTGGCGCACCTCCTGGATCGTCGATCCGCCGAACGGACAGATCCCGGTGAAGAAAGGGGTGTCGTTCAACCCCTACGGTCCGCGTCTTGGCACCGGTTACGACCACCCCGAAGAGCGTAACCTCAATGAGCGCTGCATCATCCTCGGCACCTCGGGTCCGCCGATCGGGAACTACCTTTACAACAACAGCCTCCGGATCATTCAGTCGCCGGATCACGTCGTCATCGAGAGCGAGATGATCCATGACGCGCGCATCATTCCGCTCAACGCCAAGCATCGCCCGAAAGAGCTTGCGCCATGGATGGGCGATTCCATCGGATGGTGGGAGGGCGATACGCTGGTGGTCGAGACGGTCAACATGACGCGCGGCGGCTCGTCCGTGCAGCTATCGCCGTCCAGCAAGATCATCGAGCGCTTCAGCCGCTACAATGACAAACAGATCTTCTACGAGTTCGAGGTCCACGATCCCGAAACCTACTCCCAGTCGTGGAAAGGTCAGATGTCGTTGAACCATCTGCCGGCCATGTACGAGTACGCCTGCCACGAGGGCAATCATGGCCTGCTCGGTATCCTCGAAGGCGGCCGCGTCGCCGACAAGGAAGGCCGCAATATCAGCGAGGAAGGCGATCGGGAGGAGTAGGCAACCGCCTGCCTACGCACACGCCTCACTTCGAGGCGAGACAAAGGGCTGACAGGGGCGCAGCGGCTTGTCGCCGAAGGCGCAATTCGGCATGTTTCCTCCTTAAAGCAGCATGACCGGCAAGATCCGGCGTACGGGAGAGAAGCACATGGCCAGGTTCCGCAGTATCTCGCTTGCCGTTCTTGCCGCCGCTCTGGTCCTTGCCGCGCCGGGCATCGCCGCAGCGCAGGACACCAACGGGCGCGAGTTCGTGCCGAACCAGAAGCCGGCGAAGGAGGGCGACCGGGTGGCCGCGGGCTATGTCGCCCCGCGCCTGTCCTTCGGTCAGCCCGATCTGCAAGGCGTCTGGTCGAACGCGTCGAACACCCGATTGACGAGGCCCGCCTCATTCAAAACGCTGGTGCTCACCGATGAGGAAGAAGCCAAGGCGCGCGCCGCAAACCCGTCCAATATCCGTCAGCAGACCGATGACAACCAGAAGATCACTGATGGGTTGCTTGACGGCAAGGACCTCGCGGCTGGTCGCGGCTACAACGCCTTCTGGATCGATCCGGGCACGACATATGCAAACGTGAAGGGCACGTGGCGCACGTCGTGGATTGTCGATCCGCCCAGCGGTCAGGTGCCGTTTTCGGAGGAGGGCCGCAAGCGCCTCGCATCGCTGCAGCGCGTCGGCCGCGGGCAGGGCTCCGGCTATGACAATCCGGAAGAGCGTGGAGCAGGCGAGCGCTGCATCGTCGGCTTCGGCGGCTCGGGCGGCCCGCCCATGATGAATGTGCTCTACAACAACAACTACCAGATCATCCAAAGTCCGGATCACGTTGTGATCGTCGTCGAGATGAATCACGATGCGCGCATCATCCGGCTCAACGCTGAGCACAAGCCGCCACAGCTCAACAAGTATCTCGGCGACTCGATCGGCTGGTGGGAGGGCGACACGCTGGTGGTCGAGACGATCAACATCAATCCCGATGGTGGCAGCCAGGCGCAGGTGACGCCGGCCGGCAAGGTGATCGAGCGTTTCACGCGCTACTCCGATACCCAGGTGCTCTACGAGTTCGAGGTGCACGACCCCGCGCTCTACAGCCAGGTGTGGAAGGGCGAGGTCGGCCTCAACCGCGTGAAGGAGCAGGTCTACGAATACGCCTGCCATGAGGGCAATCACGGCCTGCTCGGCATTCTCGAGGGCGGCCGCGCCGCCGACCGCAAGGGCGTCGACATCCGCGAGGCCGGCGACCGCGACGAGGGGTGATCCCTCGCCGAAGCCGCAATCGGCAGCCTTTCCCAGCGATGATTTCCCTTTTTGCGGAGGAACGGGTCGTTTCGCTCGCCCAATAGCTGCTGTTGCCAGTGGCGAACGGCGTGCCGCAGCTTGGCAAGCATGGCCCCGCGGGGTTTAGTTCCCCAAGAGAAGGTGGCCCCTTGTTTCGGGCTGTTGAGCGGCCTGACAGGGCAGTGCAAGTCTGCCGGCCGCCGGGGATGCAGGGTGGTGTGATGTCCAAGGGCGGGGGAGCTGGCGGCGAGATTCTGCGCTCGATCGGCGAGATCGCGCTCAACGCGCTGCAGAGCCCGCGTCAGGAAACGCGCATGACGCTGCTGCAGGGCGAGGCTATGCCGCCGCCCCGCTCGCTGCGCGCCAACGAGGAGTATGTCCGCGTGCGCCTGATGGCGGCGCACCTGCCCTACACGCGCAAGCTGCTCACGACCTACGAGCCGTTGGTCTATGCCGGCGTCGCCCTCGGCGAGACCGCGCAGGAAAATGCCGAGTTCGCCAAGGCAGTCTCCTCCGGTCATAGCACGGAGGGACTGAGGGGCGCCGATCGCGCGACGCTGAGCGAAGTGACGCTGATGGAGCCCTCGCCCTTTCTCGGCTCGCTGAGTCTTGCCGTCGGCCTCATCTCGGTGCGCAGCTCCGAGCGCGCCAGGAAGCTGATGGAGCGTGTCCGCGAACTTTCGGAGAAGGCCGCAGCGCCCCTGATCGGCGATGCCGCCAAGGCGGTCGGCGCGCTTACCAACACACTCGAATTGCTGACGCTGGACGGCAGCTACGTCGAAGTCGGTCTGATGACGAGCAAGCCCTCGCTCACTACAGGCTATTACGCGCTCTACGCCGACCGGGGCCGCAAGGACGAGGACGTCAAGTTCGACTTCAGGGAAGGCAAGCTGGTTGATGCGGCGAACGGCAAGAATGTCAGTCGTCCCTATATCGTTCTGTCGATCGAGGGCGTTGACCGTCGTCCCGATGCTGCGAAGATCCCCCGCATCCGCAAGGCGATGGAACGCGTGCTCGCCGTGATCGATGGCGGCGGCTACACCGAGGAGGCTGTTCGCGGCGTAATGCGGGAATACGCGGACGCAGTCACCTTCTGTCCGGACCTGCTTCCCGTCGACCGCGACTACCTGATCGATGCTGCGACCAGGCGCTTTGCCGACTTCCGCAGGACGCGCCAGCTGTTCGAGAGCACGCGCGGCCTCGAATCCGCCGCAGGGCAGACCAGGCCCGCCATACCGACCGTTGAGGATGTCGTTGCCGACGCCCTGGAGCAGCGCTTCGGACCCCACAATTCAGCCGTGCAGACGGCGGCGCGGCAGAACAAGCTTGCCGGGGCAGTACGGCGGCTGCAAGCCTCGGTGCGCGAGGGCGACTTTGCCGCGCTGGGCGATCAGGTTCGCGAATGCCTCGATGCAATCCGTTCGGATGCCCCGCCCATCGATCCGGGTCTCATCAAGGAAGTGCTTCTCTGCCTGCGGCGCGTGCGTCGCTACGACGACATGAAGGCGGTGGTAGAGGCTTGTGATCGGGCCGACCTCAAGCGGCCGCTCTTCATGCGTTTGCATGCCCAGGCGTTGATCGAGCTGGGCGATGCAGCCGCGGCCGAACCAATGCTGAAGCAGGCCGAAGACCTGGCGCGCAGGATGAAGGATGATACCGAGCGCGGCGAGATCTTTGGACTCCTCGGTCGCATCCAGAAGGACCGGTTCGTCGCGCTCGCGCATGGCCGGGACAAGCGGGCGCGGCAGAATGCTCTCACCCAGGCCATCAACTTCTATCGCGAAGGCGAGCGCATTTCGAACATCGACAGCGATTTTTACCACGCCGTCAACTGGATGGCGCTCGCCCATGCTGGCCGGGCGGCTGGTCTCAAGGTTGGAGACGCTGGCAAGATCACCAGGATTGCGCGCCGCATTCTCGACTATGTGGACAGTCGCTACCCCAACACGCAGCCCTGGGATGCCGCCAACGCGGCAGAGGCGTCTCTGGCGCTTGGCAATCATGCCGAAGCCGAAAAGTGGCTCGACCGTTATGTCATGGTTGCGCACGGCGACTCGTTCGCTCTGAACTCCACGCTCCGCCAGGTGACCACGCTGTGGGGCCTAGGGCCGGACCACAAGCATGCCGCCATAGTGCAGGCATTGCAGCTGGCGGCGCTGGGAACGACCAACGCCGCGACAAGGGTCAATCCCACGGCTGCGCGGCAGCTGATGAACAGACCCCTCCCGCCGCAACGCCTCGAAGCGCTTTTCTCCGGCGAGGCCGGTATGGCGGTCGAGCGTGCCTACAAGGCGCTTGGGCTGTCGCGCTTTGTCGGCAAGGTGCTTTATGGTCAAGAAACGGCGCTGGGGACCGGCTTCCTGGTTCGCGCGGCCGACCTGCTTCCCGGCGGGCCCGATGCCGACGCAGCAAAGTCTGCGGTCCTGAAGAAGGCTGGCGTCGAGGGCAAGTGGCTGTTCCTCACCAATGCGCACGTGATTTCGACGACGGGCGAGGCCAACGCGATCCCGCCTGAGGAGGCCCTGGTCGAATTCCAGATGGCAGATCCGGCGCGCAAGTATCGGGTGAAGCGCCTGCTGTGGTCCTCTCCCATCAATGAGCATGACTGCACTGTGCTCGAGCTGTCGGAGTATCCAGCCTTTGCGGACGACGCGGCGCCGGCGCTTGCCGCCAATCTGCCGCGGCGCGCCGCGGATGGCGCTGATACAGAAACGAAGTCGGCACGCGCGCGTGTGCTCGTGCTCGGCCATCCCCAGGGACGCAAGCTCGAGATCACCTTCGACAACAACCTGCTGATCGACCATGACGGGCCGGATCCCGGCGGAACCTTCAGCGCAAAGCCGGTGCGGGTGCACTATCGCGCGCCCACTGAGGGCGGCTCGTCTGGCAGTCCCGTATTCAATGCGCAGACCCTTGAGTTGCTGGCGATCCATCACATGGGCAATGTGCCGCCGCTGCGCCCCGGAATTTCGCCGGAAGGCTACCAGGCCAACCAGGGCAAGTCGCTGCGGGCCATTACGTATGCATTCGAGGCCTTTCTGAAAGGCGGAGGCGCCAGGTCCGCGCCGGCTGCAGCGCCTGCCTCCGCGCCGCAGCCGGCCTCTTCCTCGGAGGCTTCCTTTGAATCGCTCCACGGCTTTGCGGATTTCGAGCGCGGTCCGGCGCTCGAGACCAGGTCACAGAGGTCGACGCGCAGGCTGGCGCCGGTCTGTGCGGATTTCATCGCCAGCTTCGAGATATCGAGCCCCGCCTTCTACCGGAAAAGGCTGCAGGCCCCTTGTTGGCCGGGCGGCGCGTCGGGCCTGACGATCGGCGTCGGCTACGACTTGCGCCATGCCTCGGCTGACGAGTTCCAGGCCGACTGGAAAGACCACATTCCGGCCGAAGTGGTGGACCGTCTGCTGCCATTCTGTCTCCTGGCCGAGGACGATCCTGAAAAACGCAAGGCGGCCGTGAAATCGCTCAGCGATATCGTGATCCCAATCGAGGCGGCCATGAAGGTCTACAACGAGATGATGATCCCCATTCACACCTTCCGGACCGAGCGCTGCTTCGAAAACACTGCCGAGCTCAACGATCTCTGCATGGGTGCGCTGGTCTCGCTCGTGTTCAACCGCGGTCCAGGTCTTGGCGCCGCCGACTCGCGCAGGGAAATGCGCAACATCGCAGCGCACATGAAGGCGCGGGACTTTGCAAAGGTCCCGGCAGAGATCCGCGCCATGAAGCGCATCTGGGAAGGCCAGGAGAAGCTGCGCGGCCTGTGCACGCGCCGCGACCGCGAGGCCGCCCTGTTTGAGGATGGCCTGAAGCAGACCGCCGCGCTGGTCGCTTAGCCGGACTTTGGGGCGTCAGTTCCGCGTGCTGGTCCGCTTTGCACGGAACTCGATCCGTTTGCCTTCCGGGGTAATGCGCGTGCAGCGTTCTTCGGGAACATCATCGATCCAGTTGCACTCGTGCTTTGACCCGTCCTTCAGGAAATCGGTGCCTTTGCCGTTGCGCTTGCCGTTGGCGTACAGGCCTTCGAAATGCTCTCCGCTGGCGTAGGTCACGGTAACCATCCCGCTCAGCACGCCATTGGTCCAGTTGCCGTTAAGCGTGCCGGTGCTGGCGAACTCCACCGCCTGACCGTGCGGGCGATGATCGAGGAACTGCCCTGTGATTTTGCGGCCGTCCCTGAATGTCAGTTCGCCCGGTCCCTGTTGCTGGTCATTGACGAACGCGCCGCGAAAGACGCGGCCGTCGCCGAAGGTGGCCGTGGCCTGTCCGGTGCGCATGTCGTTTGTGAACTGGCCGATATAGGCATAGTCTCCATCGATCCGCGACAGCTTGCCTTCGCCCTGGCGCTTATCGTTCAGCCATGCGCCATCATACGTCCACTGCTGGTCTGCTGTTGTATAGACGCCGTGGCCGTTGCGCTTGTCGTCCTTCCACTCACCGACATAGACCGCGCCGCCCGTGAATTTCTGCGTGCCCGTGCCATGCCGCTTGCCATTGACATAATCGCCTTCGTAGACGCCGCCGTCAGTGAAGACCATGCGGCCCTTGCCCGAGCGGACGCCGTTGACGAAATCGCCTTCATACCTTTCGCCGGTGGGAAGCGTTTCCGCGCCGCGTCCGTTGATCTGGCCCATCGTGTATGAGCCTTCATAAACATAGCCGTTGGGGCAGGCATAGACGCCCGTTCCGTGGCGCTGCCCGCTGACGAATCCGCCCGTGTAGGTACAGCCATTGGCGAGCGTTTCGGCCCCGGCGCCATTGCGGAGGATGTCGAGGCCGACTGACATGATGTCCCGGACGCCGCCCTTCTCGGCGCACGCGCAGGCGATGGGGGCGACCGCGTAGGCGCCCCCGGGACTGATCTGGCCGATGGGGCGTTCCGGGGTCACGAAGGGCGCTGTTCCGCGAATGCAGTTGAAGGTGATCTCCTTCATCATCGCCTGGCCGGACGCCTGGGAGTTGTTGACCAGCCTTAGCTCGACATTGGAGCCGTCACAGCCGGGTGCGGGCGTCGTGCGCCATTGCACCTCGCGCCCATCGGTCCAACGCAGGCCCGAGGCCCATTCAGGCCCCTGCCAGGCCACCGCAGCCAGCGGGAAGGCGAGCGCAATTGCAGCGAGGATCGCAACCCTTGGGCGCACCAGTCTTAACATCAACTGCCTCCGAAATCCGATCCCCCGGTCCTGCGAGTCGCATGACCCAGGATTCCGCGTCAAGTTTAGCCGGAAGTGTGGCGTGGTAGCGGCGCGAATGGAGATCGTTGCAGGCCGAGCCAGCGGCGGCCGGTAACCTTTGCTGCGCCTGAACCCCTGGTGCTGCGAATCAACCCAATGCATTGCGCCTTGCGCCCGGTAGCCGATCTACTCGGCCAGGCGCTCCTGGCCGCTTGCTGAAAAGATAGGTAGCAGCGGGCGTCAGCCGGCGCGCAGTCCGGCCTGGTCGTTGCGGGCGCGCTCGACGCCGCGGCTGGCGCTCCCGGTGGCGCAACTGTGAACGAGGGTGTGGCAGGCAGGCCGTCGGCTGAAAACGGCTGTGCGAGGACGGTTGGTTCAGCTAGTCTCCTCCTCCCATATGAGGCTGCACATGATCCGCAAAACAACCCTTGTCCTGGCCACCCTGGCGGCGCTCGCCGGCTGCGGCACCAACATGGAACAGCGCGCCGCCACTGGCGCGGCGACCGGCCTGATCATCGCAGGCCCGGTCGGAGCGGCGGTCGGGGCCGTGGCCGGCGTCGTGGTCAACGAAGCCGAGGAGGGCAAGTAGCCCCCTTTCTGTCCTGACCTCCGGCATTGCGCGCTCGCTCGTGCCAGGGCGTGGCAGCAGCACGCGTCGGCCCGGCTGGCGAACGCATGCCGAAGGGCCCATATTGCCGTGATGGCTAAACCACCCTCGAAACCTGTGAAGCACAAGCATAGCGCGGGCGTCTCCGAAGCGCCGATGGCGGAATTCAGGGCGCATCAGAAGTCGGCCGTGGCGATTGCGGAGGCCTCGAACGTCTGGACGCCGCATCGGCCAGAGCGGAACTGGGACAAGTTCGAGGGCGGTCGCAAATTCCGTGTCGCATCAAGCTACGAGCCTGCGGGCGACCAGCCGCAGGCGATCGCCGATCTCGTTGCGGGCGTCAACGACAACGAGCTTGATCAGGTGCTGCTCGGCGTCACGGGTTCGGGCAAGACATTCACCATGGCGAAGGTCATCGAGGCGGTGCAGCGACCTGCGTTGATCCTTGCGCACAACAAGACGCTGGCGGCGCAGCTCTATGGCGAGTTCAAGAGCTTCTTCCCGGACAACGCGGTTGAGTATTTCGTGAGCTACTACGACTACTACATGCCGGAGGCTTACGTTCCGCGGACGGACACGTACATCGAGAAGGAGTCATCGATCAACGAGGCGATTGATCGGATGCGGCACTCGGCGACGCGGGCGATCCTGGAGCGGGATGATGTGATCATCGTGGCTTCGGTGTCGTGCATTTACGGCATCGGAAGCGTCGAGACATACACTGCGATGACGTTCGAGCTGGCGCAGGGGGAGGCGCGGGATCCACGGCAGGTGGCGGCGGACCTCGTGGCCTTGCAGTACAAGCGGAACGACCAGGCTTTCGGGCGTGGGACCTTCCGGATAAAAGGGGACACGCTGGATGTGTGGCCGGTCCACCAAGAGGACAGGGCCTGGAAGATCTCGTTTTTCGGGGACGAGGTGGACAAGATCACCGAGTTTGATCCGCTGACAGGAAAGGCGACGCGCCCGCTGGAGCGGATCAAGGTTTATGCGAACTCGCATTATGTGACGCCCCGGCCGACGCTTAATCAGGCGGTGGAGCACATCAAGGAGGAACTGCGCGGGCGGCTCGCCCAACTTACGCAGCAAGGCAAGCTGCTGGAGGCGCAGCGGCTGGAGCAACGCACGCAGTTCGACATCGAGATGCTGCTCGCCACAGGCTCGTGCGCCGGCATCGAGAACTACAGCCGCTATCTCACCGGGCGCCAGCCCGGGGAACCCCCGCCCACCCTGTTCGAATACCTGCCAGACAACGCCATCATCTTCGTGGATGAAAGCCATCAGACCATCCCGCAGATCGGCGCGATGTTCCGCGGCGACTTCAACCGCAAGTTCACGCTCTCCGAATACGGCTTCCGCCTGCCAAGTTGCCTCGACAACCGCCCGCTGAAATTCGACGAGTGGGAGAAGATGCGCCCGCAGACCATCCACGTCTCGGCGACGCCGGGCCCGTGGGAGCTCAACCAGACCGGTGGCGTCTTCACCGAACAGATCATCCGCCCGACGCACCTCATTGATCCGCCCGTCGAGATCCGCCCGGTCTACAAGGACAACGCCAACCAGGTGGACGACTGCATACACGAGGTGAAGGAGACGGCGAAAAAGGGCTATCGCTCGCTCGTCACCACACTCACCAAGAAGATGGCCGAGCAGCTCACCGAGCACATGACCGAGATGGGCGTAAAGGTGCGCTACATGCACTCTGACGTCGACACGATTGAGCGGATCGAGATCATCCGTGACCTGAGGCTCGGCAAATTCGACTGCCTAGTGGGCATCAATCTCCTGCGCGAAGGCCTCGACATTCCCGAATGCGCCTTCGTCGGCATTCTCGATGCGGACAAGGAGGGCTTCCTGCGCTCGGAGACCAGCCTCATTCAGACCATTGGCCGCGCGGCGCGCAATTCGGAGGCGAAGGTCGTGCTCTATGCCGACACGATCACCGGCTCGATGCAGCGCGCGATGGCCGAGACGGCCCGCCGCCGCGCCAAGCAGGAAGCGCACAACATCGAACATGGGCATACGCCGAAGACGGTGTTTTCGGGCGTGAAGGATGTGCTGGAGGGCGTCACCTCAAAGGCGGCGCAAGGCCTCCTGCCGCGCGGGCGCGATCCCAACAAGCGGGGCAGGGGAAACACGCTGCCGGGCATGGAGGAAGAGGGCGCCGAATACATCGGCAAGGGCCACAACCTCACCCGCGTCATCGACCAGCTCGAGAAGGAAATGCGCGAAGCTGCCGCCAATCTGGAGTTCGAGCTGGCGGCCCGCCTGCGCGACGAGGTGAAGAGGCTGCGGGAGCAAGAAATTGGTTTGGGGTGAGCGCCAGCTATCGGCTGGCTGAAATCGCCCATATCACCAAGTAGCCTAGGTTATCCGTCCTAAGGACGGATAACCTAGGCTACTTGCCCTATCAAGGCCTTGTTTCGGATATGCGAAAACGCCTTCTGTTGGTTCTCGCTCTTGGCTCTTGACAAAAGTGCGGTGAGCCTATATATGCGTCCTTAGGACGCATATATAGGCTCACCGCGTTATAATGGCGATTTCTTTTTCAGAAGCGCGAATGACCAATTCTGTGAAGCTCACGCGCGCAGGAGCGGAGTTGGTTGAGATGCTGGTGACAGCCAACCGGCCGGTAATCACCCCATTTGAGATGTTTCATCAAATCTGGGCAATGTACAAAACAGCATCGGGTAAAAACCTATACCTGCGATCAAGGCAGCCCGATGCATCTGACTATACTCGCCTGCGTTCCAACCTGAAAAAGACCGGGCATATTCGCGCAGATCGTGACTACGGCGCGCGAGCAATCAGAGTGATTGCCGTCTCAGACCAGCCCGCCGAAAACATAGCATGCATCGTCGATCCGACCTGTTACGTTTCTCATCTGTCCGCGATGCAGCGATGGGGACTGACGGATCGCCAATCTCAGGCGCTTATCCTGACGAGGCCGGAAAGAGGCGCCGCTCAGGCGCAACTCGCAGCTTACATGGCATCGGTGCTTGATGAAGGGGAGGCAAACCCGCATCCGCTGAAAATCATCTCTCATCCAGAGCGCGTGCGTCGCCGCCAGCTGCACGTCTACGAAACGAAGGCTGCGGGCCTATCTGTCAAGAACCGTGTCGATGAAGTTCGCATTTCCACCATTGGTCAGACATTCCTCGACATGCTGCAGAAACCAGATCTGTGCGGAGGCATGGCTCACGTCATCGACGTATGGGAGGAGCATGCTGCGGTCTATCTGGGTGAAATCATCAGTACGGTAGACCGGGCCGCCATTGATATCGTGAAAAGTCGGGCGGGCTATATTCTCGACGAGCGGATGAAAGTCGATCATCCAGCGATCCACGCGTGGAAAGCGCTTGGCCAGCGCGGCAGTTCTAGGAAGCTCGACCCCAGCAAGCCGTTTGCCTCGAGCTTTTCCGAGACGTGGATGATATCGCTGAATGCCTGATCCCGTTCTCAAGATTGATGTCGCTGGGTGGGTCGCGAAGGCCAAGAATGATCCGATAGTCTACCTCCAGAGACAGGCGTCTGAAATCACTCTCAACGCCATAGCCATGACGACAGGGTTGAGCGACAGGTTGTACCTAAAAGGGGGCGTTCTGATGGGGCTTGCCTACGGCAGCCCACGCCAGACAGCGGATATCGACCTAACTGCGGCAATGAAGGTCGAGCCGGATACTGACGACGTGATCGTTACGTTGTTCAACAACGCCCTTCCTGGAGCCGCAGCAAAGCTCGGCTACACGGGTCTAATCTTGAAGGTGCATTCGGTGAAGCGAATGCCAAACAAGAAAGTCTTTGAGGGAGCAAATTTTCCGGCGCTCAAACTGAAAATCGCCTTCGCCCTACGGGGAACGAAGCAGGAAGAGGCCCTGAGGGACGGGAAGGCGCCGGGCATTATCGAGGTTGATATTTCTTTCAACGAAGTCCTGAAGCATGTGCAGGTCTTGGAACTTACCGGCGGCGCCGAGCTACGCGCCTACAGCCTTGCAGACCTGATGGCTGAAAAATATCGCGCAATGCTTCAGCAAAAGGAGCGTGATAGGAATCGGCGGCAGGATGTCTACGACCTCAGCAGGCTGATCGCGGGAAATCAATTCAGCGACGCAATGCGACGGCAAGTGCTCGACGCTTTCCTCGAAAAATCTCGTTCTCGCGGTATCGAGCCCACTCAAAACTCTTTAGATGACCCAGAAATCAAGCTTCGCTCTGGGGCTGATTGGAATTCTATGAAGATTGAGATCGGACAGCTTCCCGAATTTGAAGACTGCTATCGCCGTGTTTCCGAATTCTACACCGGAATGCCCTGGTGAGCAGGGGTGCGTTCTGTGGGTGCATTGACGGCGGCGAAGTGAGCCCCGCGCCATTCGTGCAACTTCCCCCGATGTTCAACCACTATCGCCGTGCGATCTTTTGCGGGCGGTGCATTCTGGGGTGGTCGATTGACACGTTCTACGACAGGCGGATCGCCGATCGTGTCCGGCGATACGCGGGCAGGCTCCTTGTGGGGTGAGCGCCGTCGCTTGCTTCGCGACACCCCCCGCGTGATTTGCGCGAGGGAGGACGGTCGTCTCCTTGTCCAGAGAGCCTCCTTCGGCCCTTCGTGCCCCTACCCCGGGATTCGCCGGGGGTAGGGCGCGGCGCGCTAGGCCGAATTTGCCCCTGGGCGACCGGCTGAGGCGAGGCGGGCTGCGGTGCAAGGTGGCGCGCCAGAGGAGCATAGGCATGGCGGGTGGAGTTCCAGAGACGATCGCGCGGTGGCATCGCATCGCGCTGGAGCGGCGGGCGGATGATCTCGCAGGCATCCTCGCGGATGACTGCGTTTTCGAGAGCCCGGTGGTGCACACGCCGCAGAAGGGCCGCGCAATCGTGGAGGCGTATCTGCGCGGCGCGCTGCATGTGCTGAACACGGAGCACTTCCGCTATGGCGCGGAATGGTATGGCGAGACATCCGCCGTGCTGGAGTTTTATTCCGAAGTGGACGGTATCACCATCAACGGCGTGGACATCATCAGCTGGAACGCGGCGGGGCTGATCACGCACTTCAAGGTGATGGTGCGGCCGCTCAAGGCGATCAATACGCTGCACGCGAAGATGGGCGAGTACCTGGTGCGTGTGGGTGCGGTGAAGGTGAAGGCGTGAGACATCGTCTGCGCGCGCAAGAATCGAGAGAGGCGGGAATGCTGCGGGGCATGGTGTTCGGGACGGCAGTACTCACTCTGGCGCCGGGAGCATTGGCGGATGAGCGTGACGTCATAAAGGTATATTTCAGCTGGGGTTCGGCTGAAGTGACTGAGGCGGGTCTGGAGACAATCGAGGTGGCCGCGCCGATGGTGAAGGAATGCGAGCGCAATGGCGTGCGCGTGCTTGGGCATGCCGACACCAGCGAGGAGTCGCCAGCCGAGCTGGCGACGGCGCGCGCCAGGGCCGTACGCGATGCCCTGGTGGCGCATGGGCTTGCAGATTCGGCCATCGGCGTGGCAGGCAAGAGCGACGTCGAACCGGAGTATCCCACCGAAGACAATGTGCGCGAGCCGATGAACCGGCGCGCGGAAATCGTGCTGGTCTGCGGGTAAGCGCGCAGGAAGAACGAGGCGCGGCTGGAGGCGCCCAAGGTGGCGCCGGGGTCCGATCCGAAGATGTTTGAGCGACGTCTGGGCGATCGCGATCCGGATGCGCCACGCAAGGCGTCAAGGATGAGGGGGCTCAGCGGTCCTGCGTCGGGACGTAGGGGGAGATGAGGCCAAGCGGGGCGGCGGTGGTGCGCTTGGCGACGTTGACGATGATGCGCGACTGGATGTCGGAGACGAGGCCAAGCGCAAGGATCTTGTCGCGCAGGAAATTGTCGTAGGCGTGCATGTCCGTGGTGACGACGCGGCAGACATAGTCAACGGCGCCGGTGACCGTCATGCACTCGATGACCTCTGGCCATTTGCGGACGGCCTGCTCGAACTTCTCGAGGTTCTCGCGGGAGGGCAGCTGGAGCTTGACGTTGGCCACGACCTCGAAGTTAAGGCCCAGCTTGTCGTAGTTGAGCAGCGTCACGCGACGGGCAATAATGCCCTGTTCCTCCATCCGCTTGATGCGGCGCCAGCAGGGGCTGGAGGAGAGGCCGACCTTTTCCGCGATCTCGGCCACGGAGAGGGCGGCGTCGCGCTGGATGAGGTCGAGGATTTTCGCGTCGATGGCGTCGAGCTCGGCGGCCATGTTTTGCTGTCCCTAGTCGCGTATGTAGTTAAATATTGCCGGTGGTGTGCCAGATCGCGCACCGAATGGCAAATACTTCCTGTGAAGTTGAGCAATACATTTGCCGCGGCCATATCTGGCCTCTGGAGGCCACCACGTGAAGCACGGCAGCCCGGTATCCGGCGGGATTTCACTCGAGGACAAATACCTGCTCGAGGAAGGCCGCGCCTTCATGACGGGCGTACAGGCGCTGGTGCGTCTGCCGCTCGATCGCAAGAGGCTGGACCGGAAGCATGGCCTCAATACGGCAGGCTTCATCTCCGGCTATCGCGGCTCTCCTCTAGGCGGGTACGACCAGCAGCTCAGGGCTGCGGGAAAGCTGATCGAGGCGCACGACGTTAAGCTGTGGGAGGGCCTTAACGAGGACCTCGGCGCGACGGCCGTGTGGGGCTCGCAGCAGACGCACATCTTTCCAGGCGCGAAGTTCGATGGCGTGTTCGGGATCTGGTATGGCAAGGCGCCGGGCGTCGACCGCACGGGCGATGTTTTCAAGCATGCCAACATGGCGGGCACGGATCCTCGCGGTGGAGTCCTGGCGCTGTGCGGGGACGATCCCAACTCAAAATCCTCCACGCTGGCCTCGCAGTCTGAATTCGCAATGATCGATGCGGAGATGCCGGTGCTGGCGCCGGCGTCAATTCAGGAGGTGCTCGACTACGGACTGATCGGGCTGGAACTGTCGCGCTATTCCGGGCTGTGGATCTCGATGATCTGCCTCGCCGACACGATGGATTCGGGCGCTGTGGTGGAGGTCGGGCTCAATCGCCACGCAACCGTGCGGCCCAGCGACTTCGCGATCCCCGAGGGCGGGCTGGGTCTGAGGATGGGCGACACGCCGCTTGGCAAGGAAGCGCGGCTGCGCCAGATCAAGATCCCGGCCGCGCAGGCCTTCGTGCGGGCCAACGGGCTCGACAAGGCGCTGCTGACGAGCCGCCAGAAGAAGCTGGGCGTTGTGGTTGCGGGGCAGGCGGCGCGCGACGTCTTCGAAGCCCTCGCTGCAATGGGCCTCTCGCCTGAGCAGGCGGCAGCGCTTGGCGTTTCGATCTTCAAGGTAGCGATGCCTTGGCCGCTTGAGCCGACCGCGATCCGCAATTTCTGCCGCGGCTTCGAGCGGGTGCTGGTGATCGAGCACAAGCGCGCGCTGATCGAGCCACAGCTGAAGGACATTCTTTACCACCTCCCGGATGCCGAGCGCCCGATCGTCGAAGGCAAGCGCGATCGCGACGGCGCCTCGCTGCTGTCCGACATTGCCTCGCTGTCGACAGCAGATATCGCGATGGCGCTGGTCGGGAGACTTGCCGATGGCCCGCATCGCGCCAGGGCGGATGCCTACTTTGCCAAGGTGAGCGGTGCAAAGCAGGCCGTCGCCGGCATGAACCAGATCAATACGCGCAAACCCCACTTCTGCTCGGGCTGTCCCCACAACACCTCGACGACGCTGCCAGAAGGCTCACGCGCGCTGGCGGGCATCGGCTGCCACTACATGGCGACGTTCACGCCCGAACGGCGCACCGACATGCACACGCAGATGGGCGGTGAGGGCGCTCCGTGGATCGGACAGATGCCCTTCACGACTGAGCCGCATGTGTTCGTGAACCTCGGCGATGGCACCTATTCGCACTCGGGCTCGCTGGCGATCCGCGCGGCAATCTCGGGCAGGGTGAATGCGACCTACAAGATCCTCTACAACGACGCCGTTGCGATGACGGGCGGCCAGCAGGTCGAGTCCGGACAGACCGTGCCGCAAATCGCGCGACAGGTGGAAGCCGAAGGCGTCAAGACGATCGTGATCGTGGCAGACGATCCGACGCGCTATGCGTCGGTGTCGGACCTGCCAGAAGGCACGCGCATCTTCGACCGCAAGAAGCTGGAGGAAGTTCAGATCGAGTTACGCACCACGCCCGGCGTTTCGGTACTGATCTATGACCAGGTGTGCGCGACCGAGAAGCGCCGTCGCATCAAGCGCGGCAAGATGGAGGCGCCGACAAAGCGCGTCTTCATCAACCAGGCAGTGTGCGAAGGCTGTGGCGACTGTTCGGTGAAGTCGAACTGCCTGTCGGTCGAGCCTGTCGAGACGGAGTATGGCCGCAAGCGGCAGATCAACCAGTCGACCTGCAACACGGACTATTCCTGCATCGAGGGCTTCTGCCCGTCCTTCGTGACGGTGGTGGGCGGCGACCGCAAATCGGACGCGGAGCGGTCGCCTGCTGCATTTGACGTTTCGGAACTGCCACAGCCGGGGCTCCCGGAGCTTGGCCATGAAGCCTGGAATGTCGTGTTTACCGGTGTTGGCGGCACGGGTGTAACGACGGTGGCGGCCGTGCTCGCGATGGCGGCTCACATTGATGGCAAGGCGTCACAGACGCTGGACATGACGGGTCTTGCGCAGAAGGGCGGGCCGGTTCTTTCTCATGTTCGCTTCGCGCTCGATCCAGATGACATCAAGGCGGGCAAGACGCCGCCAGCCTCGGCCGACGTGATCATCGCGTGCGATCTGGTCGTGGCGTCATCAGGCGAAGCGCTGGTGATGTTCGACAAGGCACGCACCAGCGTCGTGGCGAACCATGACGTAACGCCGACAAAGGAGATCATCGAGAATCGCAATGTCCGTTTCGATCCGGACCTGCTGACGGCGCGAGTGCGGTCGCGCGCGAAGTCGTTCGCGGCGACGAATGCCGAAGCGCTGGCTGAGCATCATTTCGGCGATGCGATCTACACCAACATGATCATGCTGGGCATGGCCTGGCAGAACGGCCTGATCCCGATCAGTGAGGCGGCGATCAAGGAAGCCAACCGGCTCAACAAGGTGAAGGTCAAGGAGAACGCGGCCGCGTTCGACCTCGGGCGCATCGCCGCAGTAAATCCCGACGTGGTGCAGGCAGCCGCCCCTAAACGGCCTGAGATCGAGCCATTGAAGCTCGACGAGCTGATCGCGCGACGCGCCGAGATGCTCAAGGAGTACCAGAACGCAGCCTATGCAGACATGTACGAGGCGCGGATCGCACGCGTGCGCGCGGCGGAAAGCAATCTCGGTCTCGGCGAGCAGCTGACCTATGCGGCGGCCACCTATCTCGCCAAGTTGATGGCCTACAAGGACGAGTACGAGGTGGCGCGGCTCTACGCGCGGCCGGAGTACAGGCAGGCTGTCGAGGACACGTTCGGCAAGGGAACGAAGCTGACCTTCCTGCTGGCGCCGCCGATGATCTCGAAGAAGAACCACAAGGGCGAGTTGATCAAGACGTCATTCGGCCCATGGATGATGATGGGCTTCGGTCTGCTCCGGAAGTTCAAGTTCCTGCGTGGCGGCGCCTTCGACATCTTCGGCAAGACCGAGGAGCGCAGGATGGAGCACCGGCTGCGGGATGAGTATCTCGAACGGCTGGAGAAGCTGTCTTCCGGCCTGAGGGCTGAGAATCACGCGCTGGCCGTCGAGATCGCGTCGATTCCTGACGACATTCGCGGTTATGGCCATGTGAAGGAGCGCGCTGTCGAGGCGGCGGAGAAGAAGCTCGCCGTGCTGATGGCGAAGTGGGTTGCACCGCAGCAGCCAGCCCCGCGCATGCAGGCGGCGGAATAGTCAAGCCAGCGCTGAGCGCTTGTGGTGGCTGGAGGCCCGCGCGCGCCAGGCCGTCGCCATGCTTCAGGCGAAGCGAAACGACTGTCAGCAACATGCAGCGGCAGATGAAGCAGAAGACTGCGATCGGCCCAGAGCCGAGCAACCAGCCATCGGTTGTTCAGAATACCAAGTGTGTCACCGTCCACAGACACATCCTGAGCGACCACCTTGCGGGACCTTCGCGTCGCCGAGGTGATGGCTCAGGACATCACGCTCGCAGACGATGGCAAGGTCGAGAGCTATCGGACAAACCTGCGCGTGAGCGTCAAATACGAAAAACAGACAGTCGGGCTCGGACCATCCAGCCACCGTCATGTCAGCAGCAATCTGTTCGGTCATTGGCCTCGTGCGCATGCGATGGCAATCTCTTTTTGCTTTTCAGAGAGGTGGGCATGCTGAGCGGCGGGTGTCATTGCGGCTCGGTCAGATATGAGGCCAGCGGGAAGCCTGAACGGCATTCCATTTGCTGCTGCACGGACTGTCGGCGTTCGGCGGGCGCGCCCATGGTCGCCTGGGCGATCTACCCGAGAGACGCCGTGAAAGTGACCGAAGGAAAGCCACAGGTTCGCGCCTCGTCCGAGCATGCGGAACGATACTTCTGCGGGGCGTGCGGAACCGGGCTGTTCTACGTCAGCGAAAACTATCTGCCGGGCAAGATCGACGTCGCGAGCGCCACGCTCGATGATCCGGATGCAATCGATCCGCCCGGAGCCGTCGTGCAGACCGCGGACCGGATCGCATGGGCGGGGGATATCCACGCACTTCCCGCTTTTCCGCGCTATCCCGGGATGGGGTGACGGCCGGCGCGCATGCTGCGGCGTTAGGTCATGACATTCTTCAGGATTCTGGCCTACTTCTGGCCGCATGGACACGTTCGAAGCGGATGCGGTGGTGATCGGGGCCGGGGCTGTTGGCCTTGCCTGCGCGCGGGCGCTGGCGCTGAAGGGGTGCGAGGTTCTGCTGCTGGAAGCGGCGGGGGCGATCGCAACCGAGACCTCTTCACGCAATTCCGAGGTGATCCATGCGGGTCTCTACTACACGCCCGGCTCGCTGAAGGCGCGGCTGTGTGTTGAGGGCCGGCGCAAGCTTTACGCTTATTGCGCGGCGCACGGGGTCGAAGCGCACCGTTGCGGGAAGCTTGTCGTCGCAGTGGACGATCATGAGGCGGCAGCGACGCCGGCGCTGCTGAAGCGTGCGCTGGACAATGGCGTCGAGGGCTGCCGGCTGGTGGACGGGGCGGAGGCGCGGCGGCTTGAGCCGGCGCTGTCGCCCGATGTGCGCGTTGCGATCCATTCCGAGACGAGCGGGCTGTTCGACAGTCATGGCTACTTTCTGGCGCTGCAGGGCGAGGTCGAGGACCGGGGGGGTGCGCTGGCGTTCAATGCGCCGGTGGTGCGTGGGGAGGTGGTGAAGGGCGGCGTGGCGATCGAGACGGGGGGCGATGCGCCAGCGAGGATCACTGCGCGGACGGTTGTGAATGCGGCGGGACACCACGCGCTGCGCGTGGCGCGTATGATTGGAGGCGGCCCGGCCTATGCAGGTCTCCTCATGCACTGGGTGAAGGGTTCCTATTTCGTCGCGAGCGGTCGGGCGGCGTTCGCGCGGCTCATCTATCCCATGCACAACCAGGCAACGCAGGGCCTCCATCTGGCGATCGATCTGGGTGGGCGGACGCGGCTGGGGCCGGATGCGGAATGGCTGCCCGATAATGCAGCCCCGCCGTTCGACTATGAGGTTGATCCCGCGCGGGCGGCGCACTTCTACACTGAGGTGCGGCGCTACTGGCCGGGGCTGAAAGACGGGGCGCTGTCGCCGGACTATTCCGGCGTGCGGCCCAAGATCGTCGCAAAGGGCCAGCCGAGTGCAGACTTCATGATCGACGGGCCGGAAAGCCATGGGGTTTCCGGGCTGGTCAACCTGATCGGCATCGAAAGCCCCGGTCTCACCAGCTCGCTGGCCATCGGGGAATGGGTGGCCGGGTTGCTCTAGCGCGGCGAACTGGGCTTGAGACTGCGATTTATGTTGCGAAATCAGGGCTTGAAGCCGCTTTCTGGGTCGTTCGGCAGGCCGCTTGCGCTGGCCTAAGGCGGCGCGTATACCGCCCGCCTTGCCGCAAGGTGGGGTAGCTCAGCTGGTTAGAGCGCAGGACTCATAATCCTGAGGTCGCGGGTTCGATTCCCGCCCCCACTACCACGCGCAAGGCCTGGCTTTTGGTAATTGCTCACCCCTCTGCGTCGGAGTGACTCGGGGTTGGTGGTATTGAGCGTCAAGGCGGCGTCTGATTCAAGCTCTGGATGGTCGCCGAGCTTCCAGATTCGTTGAGCAAGGAAAGCC
>Ga0172372_10002688_pt1 | contig 26778 bp, 17 predicted proteins | sample LakKiv5m_2_FD_114544 | JGI IMG/M metagenome (GOLD analysis project Ga0172372, IMG submission 114544) | Freshwater microbial communities from Kabuno Bay, South-Kivu, Congo - kab_092012_9.5m | ecosystem: Environmental > Aquatic > Freshwater > Lake | place: Democratic Republic of the Congo...
CAAACGGCCTACTCGACTGTTCCGCTCTAAATTAGAACGACCCAGGAATCCTGATGAGCGGTGGTGCCGTTAGTTTGGGGTAAACGCCTTTAAAGTAAATGCGTTTTGGATTGGCAAGAGTGTCGTGATAGAGCATGGCCTCATCGAGTTTCCAGTGTGGGTTTAGACTGGTTAAGTTCGCGGTGGTCGTGATGTTACCACTTATCATGCCTGTGTAGGTAATAATAGTATATTCGACGTTGGGTTCAGGAATGTCAACGCCAATATCATTTAAACTTACCGTCCAAGTGTTGTTGAGTTGTAAATTGCCATTGACAACTAGGCGATCACAGGTTTGTGAGCCGATGTCGACGATCAGATTCGCTCCATTGGCAAGCGTTAAATCCCCATTTGTAGTGAGCTCTCCAAGGGTATTGCCGGCAGGATAAATATTGCCGCTCATGGTGGCATTGCCAACTAGTGTGGCACTACCAAAAGTATCTTGAAACATGCCATTGCCTGTGATTGCGACAGTAGGATTGCCATTTAGATTTAAATTGAACAAGCTGCTGTTGGGAAGAATGCTGAAATCCAGATTGGAGCTTGCAATGAGATTGACGGTAACGGCACTAAAGCCATAGTCGTAAGCAAAGTTGCTTAAATGGCCACTATCCATAGGGTGATCAAAATTGGTGCCGCCATCCCAATCAATGCTAAAGGCATGGTCTACTACGGGTCCACTGCCACCTCCGCCATTGGCAAAGCGCATGTCGAATTCATGCCAACCATGCGGTAAACTAGCATTATCGCTCAACGTGATTGAACCAGTGGTTGTATGGATGTTGTATGAGTCATTATTTAAAACAACGACTTGATCAATTTTATAAAAAGAGCGGTCATCATTGCTTTCGCGTAGGTTGATGATGCCATCTTGATCGTAAATATAACCCGTAAAAATTTCAGTCGTCGTGCCTGCAATAGCATCTTCGGTTTCAGATAAATTGGTTGAGATACTGTTTTTGGGATTAGGACTGGTCTCATCTTCAAAAACAGCAATCGTTCCATACCAAAGACCTGGACCTAAAAAAGAAAATCTCCCGCCACTCAAATTGCCGCCAGCAAGGGTGATCGCCGGTGTCCAGGTTTGATCTACAAGTAGATTTAACGTTCCAGCCTCAATGGACAATTGTCCGGCAAAGTCATTTAATCCGTTGAAAGTCATGTGTCCGCCACCGCGTAAAACCAAATTGCCCGTTCCCGTTAAATTGCCGGAAAAAACAATGCTTTGATTGCTGTCGATCACTAGATTTCCAGAATTGAGGTTGAGTGTGCCAATGCCGCTTAAATTGGCAATGGTGACGTTGAAGCCATTGGTGCTAAAAGTGCCATTGTTTTCTAAGATCAATTCTGTATGACGAGGAAGTATCTCATCTGCCCCTGCGTAAAGTGTGCCTGCACTGACAATGGTGTCCCCCGTATAGGTACTAGACGAGCCGTATAATACAACATCGGAGTGGTTGCGTTTTTCTAAATTGCCGCTGCCATGCAAATTGCCGCTGACGGTTCCATTCCACACGATAAATGCTTGACTGGCGGTTAGGTCAGAAAGTTGAACCGACCCACTTTCCAAGGTGAACAAGTCGGTGTTTAGGTTGCCCATTCCGGTAAGGCGCCCTGCTTCAATGATGACACTGGAATTAACAAGCAAATTGACCCCAGCGGCAATGTTTAAGGCACCATTGTCTTGAGTGTAACTATAGATGGTGTTAGATGAGGTGAGGTCAATGCTGTAATTTACATCCAGCTTGATTTCATCGCTAGGGGTTGGCGTTAAATCGCCAACCCAATTGGTGCCGAGATCCCAGTTGCCATTGCTGCCAGCATCCCATTTTAAATAGTTGGTGATGCCCGTGACGAGTACGCGTTTAGGCGAACTCACCGTATCGTTGATGAGAGTAGCAGAATTTAAACTATAGTCACGCGTGCTTAAGTCAAAGTTGACGGTATTGGTTAAATTTCCACTCAGTTCACCTTGGTAAGTGAATAGAACGAATTGATCGTTGACGTCAATGCCAACTCCGCCTTCATCTACAATGACCAGATTCCAACTTGAACTGATTTTTAAATTTCCACTCAGTTGAATGTTGTCATTGGAATGAACGCCAAGGCCAAAACTCAAATTAGCTCCAGATGCTAGCGTAAGATCACTCATCGTCAAAACACCCACTCCATTGGTATTGATGAGCACATTGCCACTCATGCTAACATTGCCAGAGACGATTGCAGACGCTTCTAAATGGTTTAGGCGCAAATTTCCGGTCACATTGAGCTGAGTGTTATTCGTCATCGTGAGCGTGTGTGGAATGAGTAAATCGAGTTGGCCGAGATCCAGATTTGAAGATGCAGTAACATTGAAGACTAAAGCCTGTTGGTCAAACTGATAGGCAAAATGATCAAGAAAACCGTTGTCCATGGGATGGTCAAAATTAGTGCCGCCATCCCAATCGACACTAAAGGCATGACCGGATACAGGGCCACTTCCACCAGTGCCATTGCCAAAGCGCATTTCAAAATCATGCCAACCGAGCGGCAAACTTAAATTGGCACTCAAACTTAAATTGGCACTCAAGTTTAGATTGCCGGTTGTGGTGTTGACATTCCAAACGTTGTTGTTTAAGACGACATTGCCATCAAATTTATAGTATGAACTGTCGTCATTGCTTTCACGTAAATTGATGAACCCATCAGCATCGTAGATATAACCGGTCCATATTTCAGTGGTGTTTGCTGCGATAGCATCTTCGGTGCCGGCTAGATCCGTAGACAGGCTGCTCATGGGGTTGAGAGTGGTTTCATTGTCTGTGCCACTTGCCGTGCCATACCAGAGCCCGGGGCTGTATTTTTTCCATACGGCTCCAATAAAATTACCTCCCGCTAATTGAAATTGAGAGGTACTGGAGTTAGCTAAGCTCATGTCGATAGAGCCCGAGTTGAGAATGATCTCACCACTAAAGCTGCTATCGCCAATAAAGTTCACGAGGCCGCTGCCATTTAAGTAGATTTTTCCATTGCCACTCAAGTTGCCAGCAAAAGTGATGTCGTTTGAATTGTTTAACACAAGATTGCCGCTGCCAAGTTCGAGATTGCCTGTTCCGTTGATTGAATTCAAGGTTTGATTGAAACCATTTAAACTGAAGGTTCCAGCTTGAATGAAAAGGTCGGTGTTGGAATTTAAAATTTGATCGACTCCCGCAATCAAACCACCCGCCGTAATCACCGTATTACCACTGGTACTATTGCTGCCGTATAAGATGACATTGCCGTTGGTGGTTTTGATCATATCGGCGGTGCCTTGTAAATCACTGAAGACTTGACCTGATGATAAAGTCAGCAATTGTTGTATGCTAAGCATGCTAAGAGAAACAGTGCCACTTTGAAGTTCAAATAATTGTGTGTTGAGGTTGCCGGAACCGGAGACAGTTCCCGTTTGTATGAGAACTTGCGAGCCAACCAATAAATTCTCACCGGAATTGATAACCAAAGCGCCATTGCTTTGAGTGTAATTATAGACACTATGTGATGCATTTAATGTGATCGTATAGTTGCTATCGAGCCAAGCACTTTTTGTGACAGGAGGAACCGCATCGCCAACCCAGTTTGCGGCATCACTCCAATTGCCATCGGTGGTTCCATCCCAGCGTATTTGATCGGTGATGCCAGTTAAATAAACTCGCTTTGGGTTACTAGAGTTGTCGAGCATGAGCTCACCTGTTCGCACATCGATGTCAATGTTGTCCGTTTCAATAGCAACACTCGTGCTCAAATTGCCACTTAAATTTCCATAATAAGAAAAGAGCAAATATTGATCGGTAGCGGCTAAGGCATTGTACCCTTCATCATTTACAAAAAGTCGCCAAGTGGACTCTAGGCTCAGGTTTCCTGCGATGATTAAATTATCATTGCCAGTGAGTCCTAAACCCAGATGCAAATTGGCACCATCTTTGATAGTTAGATCTCCTAGTTGAAAACCAGCAACACTGCCATTTAAAGCAATGACATTGCCATGAAAAAAAACATTGCCAGACAAGTTGCCGGAGCCTTCTAAATGAGCCAAATGCAAATTGCCAACGACATTTAGGCTAGAGTTTGAATTTAGAGTTAAGCTGTGCAATTCATCTGTTTCGATAAAGCTAAAGTCGAGATTTGAGGCTGCATTGACCGTGATGTCCATGGCACGACTGCGAATGTCGTAAGTAAAATTATTTAAAAAACCATTGTCCATCGGGTGGTCGAAATTGGTTCCGCCGTCCCAATCAACACTGAAGGCATGTCCGCTTTGTGGACCGCTGCCTCCACCACCATTTGAAAATCGCATTTCATAGCTATGCCAACCTATTGGCATGGCGAGATTGCGACTTAAATTTAAATTGCCGGTGGTGGTTGTGGCATTCCAAGTGTTGTTGTTTAAAACCACATTGCCATCGAGTTTGTAATAAGATTCGTCGTCATTGCTTTCGCGTAAATTAATATGACCATCTAAATCGTAAATAAAACCCGTCCAAATTTCGGTGGTATTGGCTGCAATACTATCTTCTGTTCCAGCTAAGCTGGTGGATACATTGCTCATAGGATTGGGAGTGGTTTCATCGTCGCGAATGCCCACCGTTCCGTACCACAAACCCGGCTTGGCTATGTTCCAAACCGCTCCGACCAAATTGCCGCCAGCCAAAATAAAACGATGGGATTCAACGCTAGCCTGATCAAGGTTTAATGTTCCATTTTGAACGGTGACGAAACCGGAGAAATCACTGATGCCGGTTAAATTGAGTTGAGATGACTCTGTCACAATTAAGTTGCCGGTGCCACTGATATTGCCAGCGAAATGGACCATTTGATTGCCCTTGATTGTCAATGTACCGGTGCCTATATCGAGATTGCCGGTGCCGCTAATTGAATTTAAACTCTGCTGAAAGCCGTTTAAACTGAACGTGCCACCTGTTAAAATAAGATCAGTGCTGATGGGCAAGCAGTTGTCCGATGCTGCAACAAGAGTGCCTGCAACAATTTCGGTATTGCCACTATAAGTATTGTCGAGCCCACCCAAGGTGAGACTGCCCGTTCCCGTTTTTAATAGGTTGGCCGTTCCGGTTAAATTGGACGACAAGTCGCCAGACACCAAATGAATGTTTTCACTTATCGTTAAAGTTGAAAGTGAAATCACGCCTGCGAGGAATTGTAGATTTGCGGCTGAGACGTTTCCCGTTCCACTCAAATGTGCTGAGGCGCTGATCATCAGGTTAGCACTAATATTGATCGTTAATCCGCTGGGGAGAATTAAATTGCCATCGCTCAATTGAAGTCCTGTCAGCATGGAATTGATGTTGGCGCTAATGGTCAAGGGGCTATTCAATACGGCGTTATCGTTGGCATTTGGCAGGGTTGAGCCACTCCAGTTGACAGCATCGCCCCAATTGCCATTGGTGGAATTGATCCAAGTCCGTGTCGCACTAAAACAAAAATTTGAATGAGAGACAAGCAAACTCACGCTCAGTGTCATCAACAACAGACGCAAAGAGCGTGTTTTAAATGAGTGTAAACGGAATAGAGGCATGTTTTTTTTCGCCATTGTTGCTTTTAAAAGTGAATTACAAATACAAAGTGGTCACTTGAGGCTTGCATTTCACTAGGAATGGCAAAATACCATCTCTGCGTAGAAAATTTTTCAAGATTGTCGTTTTATTGAACAAGCTTATTTACAACCTGCTCATTTGTCTTTTGATGTGTCAAATCGGACAAGCAGACGTGCAGCTCAATGGCAGGCCCATTTCGAGCAGCACAGGTGGTATTCGAATCGATTCTGATGAAAATGGCAGTATCGATGTGGTGATCTCGAGTGCGGGCAAGGTCGGAATTGGCGAGCTCACTCCAGCAGCAAATTTACAGGTGAGTGGAAATGTGTATATCAGTGGCAACGTTACCTTGGCTGACACTTTAGAATATCGCGGCAGTGGTAAACCAAAGCGTTCGTTGATTTTAACTGCGGCTGGGGCAATTCCCGCGGCGAGCGCAGGTGCGACTCAAACTAGAGTGGCTGGAACCAACCACACGTTCTATGCACTCGATTTTGACGCAAATAATGACGAATCGGCTTACTGGCATTGGATTCAACCCGACTCCTATGACAGTGGCGATATCGAAGTGACTTTATTTTGGACGTCAGCCAGCACGAGCAATGCCACCGTTTGGGCTGTCCAGACCAAAGGCATTGCCTTAGGTGAAGCCGTAGATGATACCTTGAGTGTGGCGCAAACAGCGACAGCGACAGTACAAGCTTCAGCCAACACCCTAAACATAACTTCCTTTTCTGCTTTTGCATCTGGATGGAATGCAGGTGATTACATCATTTTCAAAATCTATCGCGATGCTGATAACGCGGCAGACACTATGGCAGGTGATGCACGGTTGATCAAAGCCAAAATTGAATATGCCGCAAAACAAGAGAGCGACTGAACTGTTATCGAACTGACGTCCGAAATTGTCTCAAAGTCAAGAAGATTTGTTTCTTTTGACGAGGAAGCGTTAGAGTTCTAATTAAATAAGTTTTTCTAAAAACTTTTGCAGATCAGTAGTTTCAAAGGTCCATGATGGTTTGGTTGTTTAGAGGTTGCTTGTGCTTTGCGCTGAGCGTTTCAGTGCTGTGTGCGGAAGTTCCCAAGCCAATAGAAATGGCTGAAAGGATTGATGCTTTGGTTGAAAAAAAGTTGGCCAGTTTGAATTTAAAACCCAATTCAATGGAATCAGACGAAGTTTTTTTGCGCCGTGCTAGCTTGAATATCATCGGTCGCGCTCCCACGATTGAAGAAGCTCAGGCTTATTTAAACAATAACTTTGAGACAGATAAATCGTTGCGATTGGTGGATCAATTGCTCGACCACTCCGGTTACGCTTTGCATCAAACCAATTGGCTCAGCGATATTTTTAGAGCCAAATCTAAAGGCCAGAACAATGTGGGTTATTTTGGACAGGTGTTTATCGATTGGATAAAAAAATCAATGGCAGAAAATATGCCTTTCGACAAATTTGTGTACATCATGCTTTCCAATAGTGGTGACATTTGGGATGATCACCAAGGCCCATTGGGCTACTATATGAGAGATTACAGGATGCCTCAAGATAATTTGGCAAATACGATGCAAATATTTTTAGGCACACGTATGGTCTGTGCACAATGTCACGATCATCCTTTTGACAAATGGACTCAAATGGATTTCTTTAAGCTTTCAGCATTCATGAATGGCATGGAGTACGTGAATTCCGACAAAAAAAAGATCGTAGGGCAAGCTCTGAAACTAACGGGTTTGGATGACAAATCAAGAGAAAACAAAGAGGTCAGAAAAGCACTCGATTATAGTTTGACACCTGCAATCATGGGCCTTGGCAATGGCCATGCCAGACTGCCTTATGATTATCAGTACGACGATGCTGCGCCAGGGGATGTGGTGAAAGCGGCGGTTCCTTTTGGTCCACAAGTTGAATTGAACTATACTGAAACCAAAAAAGGCAAGAGACCCATTGACGAAGAGAAATTATTGGAGGATTTAAAAAAACGAAAAGGAAATTTCGCTCCTGTTTATGAAGACAATGGCTCTAGGGCAGCATTTGCTGCTTGGTTGACCAGTCAAGAAAACCCGCGATTTGCCAAAGTATTAGCCAATCGACTCTGGAAACGGGTGATGGGCATGGGCTTGATTGAACCTGTCGATGACATTAAAGATGGAACAGTGGCTTCGGATCCAGCATTATTGGATTTACTACAAGCGATGGTGATAGACTATAATTTTGATTTAAAAGAAATTTACCGAACTTTATACTACACAAAAACTTTTGCTCGTTTAGCTCAAGCGGAGGATAGGATTTATAAACACGAGATGGGTTTTGCTGGCCCAATGATGAAACGCTTAACAGCAGAACAGATGTGGGATTCATTGCTGAGTTTAAGGTCTGACCATTTAGATCAGCTTATTGCAACAGCACCTATGGATAGACATAACTTATATGAGAAATTAGCACCTTTGAATGCCAAAGAACTTGCGGAAGAATTGGAACAAGCCAAAAAATCGGGGCAGTCGGGCAAAGCCATTGCAAGGGCCTTGTATGTGGATTCGGCACAATCCTCTGCTATGATGGATCATCCTAAAGACAAAAGTTCAGCTTTAGCTCTGTTGGGCCCTAAGCCTAAAAATAAAGCTGAACTAAAAGCATGGTTGGAAAAACGCAGTGAGTTGCGTTTAAGCATGGAGAAAAATAAAAAGGGAATGGGCAAGAACAATGATAGGGATTACAGCAGAGCTGCGAACATGGAGCTCCCAGCTCGAGCTGGAAGCTTTCTTTATCAGCTAGGACAATCTACAAAAGATGAAATCGAAGGCGCTAACGATGAGGCCAACATTCCTCAAGTGCTCACCTTTATGAATGGAATGGACGACTTGATTTATTCTGACCCTTCAAAAGGCATTTGGAAAGCGCTTCAAAAAGAAACTTCATCTGAAAAAAATATTGAAACCCTATTTCTAGGCACCTTGACTCGAAGACCAAATGCAGAAGAAATGTCCACGATGCTCGCTTTGGTAAAGGCCGCACCTAAGACGGCCTATCAAGATATATTGTGGATATTGGCTAATACGCATGAATTTAAATTTTCTAGGTAAGTAGAGACATAAAGATGAGCACACGCCGTTCTTTCATTCAACATAGCACTGTCGCTGTAGCAGGTTTGAGGTTAACCCAATCGTGTTATGCTGAGCAAGTTTTAAAGCAAGCACCACATGCAAAACAGGTGATCATGCTTTACATGAGTGGTGGCATGAGTCATATAGACGGTTTGGATCCCAAACCTGACAACCCTGAAGTGCAAGGTGACACAAAGGTGATTCCCACGAATGTCGATGGCATTCAAGTTGGAGAGCACTTTAAGAGTTTGTCTAAAGTCATGGATAAATGTGCGATCATACGTTCAATGTCAACCACTCAGGGTGCACATTTACAAGGCTCTTATTATCAACACACCAGTTACTTCTTAAAAGGCACAATACGACACCCTTCCATTTCAGCTTGGGTTTCGAGAATGGCGGGCACTCAAAATGAAACTTTGCCAACCTCAGTGGTGATCAATGAAACGTCACAAGGATTGGCTAGTTCTTCAGGCTACATGGAAGCAAAATTTTCCGCCTTACCGCTAGGAGATGCGGAGATGGGCTTGGCAAATTTAAGAGTACCCGAACGTATAGGTCAAAAAAGGCAAGACGCTCGTATGAACATCATGGAAAAAATGAATCAAACATTTGCCGAGAATTACAATCTTAGACATGTGCGTGCTTACGGAGATGCTTATGGAGATGCACTCAAATTGATGAAAAGCGAAGATAGCAAAGTTTTTGATATCAGCTTAGAGTCCGATGTGGTGAGAGAAGCGTATGGAAAAAATGAGTTGGGCAGTGGCTGTTTGCTAGCTCGTAGGCTGGTAGAACGCGGTGTGCGTTTTGTGGAAGTGATGTACGGTGGCTGGGACCACCATAATAATATTCAAACGGTCTACCCCGAAAAATGCGGCACGCTTGATCAAGCATTAGCAGCGTTGATTTCTGATCTTTCAACCAGAGGTTTATTGCAAGATACCCTTGTTGTGTTGGCCACTGAATTTGGTCGAACGCCAAAAATCAATCAAAATGAAGGTCGCGATCACTACCCTAAAGTGTACTCGAGTTTATTAGCCGGTGGTGGCATCCAAGGCGGTCAAGTTTATGGTGCCTCAGATGAACATGGAGCGGCTGTTGCAAAGGATAAAGTGGAACCAGTTGACTTAAATGCCACTATTGGTTATGCTTTGGGAATTCCATTAGATGAGGTGGTGATGTCGCCTGAAGGCCGTCCTTTTCAATTTGCTCATAAAGGCAAACCACTCACAACGCTATTTGGATGATAAGGGGCATTTGTAACTTGAATTGAAAGTCAATAATTCAGTGCTCCTTTATAAAATTGTATCATGAATCATCCGCTCACTCACGCTTTTTGTGTTTCTTTGTTGATCTTGTTTGGCTGTGGTGAAAGACCTGAACCTGAAGCGAACACAACGGTTGCGTCTGTGGAGAAAAAAGTCGAATTGAATGCTGAAAAACTTTTAGGACGTTGGATGAGAACCGATGGCGAGTACACTTTAGAAGTCAAGGCCATCAAAGGTGATAGCTATTTAGCTGTCGCATACTTTAACCCTAACCCAATTCATTGTGAGAAGGGAACCTATGCGATGGAAGGTGGTGCATTAAAAATTCACGTTTTGCTCAACGATACTGGTTATCCAAAATGCACCTATGATTTAGAATACGATGATGAAAAGAAAATTCTTTTCGGAGCCTACTTCCAAGCCGCAGCTGGTCAAACCTACCATGTGGTGTTTGAGAAAATGTTGTAGTGAGTGGTGATGAGATTCATCGAGTGCTCAGTCCGTTTTGATGGCATCGGTGGCGTGTCGGCTGTAAACCAAAACTAAATCGACCAACTCCTTGGCACTGCTGATTTGATTTAAGTCATAGTGGATCATGCCTGATTTTTCCGCGCCGCCGCCATGACCGGTTAACTCTAAAAGAGTGTACTTGTTTTTCTCGCGATGTTCGACATAGGCACTGTAAAGAACGGAGGGTTGGCCCAAGTCGGCATCATGCCACTGTTCATCAGAGTCGTTGGGAACGTTGATTTCAAAAAAAATAACGTATTCGTCAGCTTCGACATTGAGATAACTTTCCAAAGAAAAGCTGTGATTTTCGGTTGCACCTGAAGCGGCATCGACTTTGCCATCAGGATCGATGCCGCTCATGGTCGTGTAACGATGGCGCCAAATGGGCAAAATGTTATGGCGCGCAGTGGCCTTGCCGTTCCACATGGGCTTGTCGCTATAAGCTAAAGTTTCGCTGATATACAAAGTCTCGATCATCGAACCGGCTTTCGTTTCAGCCCAAATGGCCATGGCTGCTTTATTGGAACAGGTAGGCTGCAATGCGACGTGCACAGACAGTAGGGTCTCGTTGCTATTTTCTTTTTTTCGACTGCTGATCAGTTCGAGGGGTTTTTTCAAGGAGGCAACAACAGGAGCGGGGCGGATGATTTGTTTGCGATTTTTTGCCTCGTAACTTTGTTCCATGACTAAGCGTGCAGGGTAAGTGTTGTAAAAGGTTCCGCAGAGTAATGCCAACCATAGTGATGAGCAGATTAGATATAGCTTGGGGCGGAGTTTGAATTGTTTTTTGAAATAACTTAGTTTTTTAAATAAATGCCCCCCCACTAAGACAAAGGTGATGAATCCAAAAACAATGTGAATCCGAGCGACGGTGAGAGAAAAAGGTTGTATAAAAGACAACACTCCGCTAAGCGCGAGTGTGGAGTAACTAAGTAATAAACCTAGATTGATAAAATGTGACATAGGGTCTGTGCTTTAAGACAAAACAAGTATAGCTAAGATTGCCTTAAAGCACAAATTTTATTGGCCTTGCCCATAATCTCTGCAATTTTCACTACAAAGAGGCATAGAATTTTAACCTTCAAAGTCCCATCTCCTAAACAGACATTGCTTCTGCCGAGGTAGGCCATTTGATTTGACCCGTGAGGTTAAGATTGTGCGTAGCCGATGAGACCTTGCAGCTCTTTGATGTGTTTTTTACCCACTTCACGAGGATCGGCTTTGTATTTTTTGCTAAGCGCAGCTGCGTAACCCGTAGCAACGCCCATTTGACCACAGGTGTTCATCACCCGTGGACCACCTAACCCAATGTGAGAGCAACTGAAACAGCGACCGGCCATCATTAAATTGCTGATGTCTTTTGAGTAAAGCGATCTAAAAGGCAAGTAGTAAGTTCCTTCGGTTTTATAAAAAAGGGCTTTGGATAAATAGTCGTTGCTATCACCCGTCTCTTTGGTTTGGTAATGAACATCGATCTCTCTAACTTCTTCGACGACACTGTCGCTAAAAAATTCTTTTGAGACGGCATCTTGCATGGTGTAAATATGGTCACCGATGATACGACGCGACTCGCGTCGACCTCCTACATAAGCCACCCATTTTAAGGCTAAGCGCGCATTTTTAGGTTGTTTTTTGGCATTGGCGAAGTTGCCGTAAATGGCTCTTAGAACGTGATCTCTAATTTCTTCGGCATCGTCGAACTGATGAAGTTTGTCACTAGAGTACTCCCAGTACCACTCGCCATTGATGCTGTCGGAGGATCCGGCGACATCCTTAGCCCAAGGGACATCGGGAAAGCTAGAGGGTTGGTCCAACACTTCAGAGTTCCAAAGCACACTGGTTCCCATCACTTTGTTGTCGGGTTTTTCAGGACTCCACAAGTCACCGTATTTATCCCATTTTTCGTTGAATTCGGTGTGGGCTTCGCGACCGTAGCGAAACTCTGCTCCAGCCCAAAACCCTAAAACGCCATCGCCACTGCAATCGATGAAGGAGTTGGAACTAAAGCGACGAATGATGCCTGTGGTGCACTCGCGCGCTTCAACTGAAAGAATGCGGTTGCCTTCCTTTTGAAGGCCAATGGCAAGGTGACTTGGGAATAATCGGACCGAGGACGCTTTCAAGGTGGCTTCACGCTTGAGTTGATCGCGCTTGGCAAAGGCGGAGCCGTTGGGGTAATGTGCTGTATCAATGGTTTTTAAAAGTTCACTGCCTTTGCCGTGAATGCCGATGGTGTGAACACGCACTTCATCACTGGCATTGCCGCCATAAACGGGGCGATCTTGAATGAGAGCGACTTTTAGACCCTGAGACTCTGCCGCCAAAGCAGCTCCACAACCTGCCATGCCACCACCGACGATGACGACATCGAAATGCTCATTTTCTACTTTCAAGGCACTGCGACCCGTCATTTGGTCTTTCCAACCGAAGAGATCCTTTGGATTGTTTGGCAAAGTTGGATTTGGTATTTTGCTCAGGTAAATGGCGTCAACTCTACCTTCAAAACCGGTTAAATCCTTTAATTCTAGCTCAATCGGATAGCGGCGCAGCCATTTCCCCGTTTTGTTGTTGCTATTGGCCTTTAAGTTGATTTTTCCACCTGCTTGCCAGCCCCAATTGGGTTGCGTGCCAAAGGTGGTTTCAACAGCTTTGCCATTGAATAAAATTTGAAAACGCCCGGGTGCTTCCCAATTGCCGGGGCACCAATTTTTTGTTCTTACGAAGAGATAGTACTCACCGTCTTCCTTGAGATGAAGGTCTGTTTTTGCATTCTCGACGGGAACTCCAGTTCCATGCGCCAAAAGGTAACAACCTCCCATTTGCTGATAAAACTGGGTGTCCAAAACCCATCCACCATAATCACTAAAAGAGGTCGCTTCAATGAGCGTTCCCTCAGTTGAATAATTCGACTCGGAAAAGCCATAGTTTGGGGCTAAGGCACTGGTCATGGCAGCTCCACCAACCATTCTTATAAATTCACCGCGCTTCATCATCTCAAAATACTCCCAAGGGTTGTTGTGTGGCGTTTATATGTAGGTGACTAAGGCTTCTGACACATTTAATTTTTAAAACGAACAAGCAGTATAAAAATGCAAGCCTAGGCAACTATTCGGAAAACCACTGCGCCACTTCACCTGAGGTGAGAACGCGATCGTAAATGCGCACCTCATCGATAGACATTTCCACATCCATATCTAAAGTGATATTGATGTTGTTTGAGATGGTGTTGCCTGCACCAGTGTCGTACGATGTATTCGAAATGGAGTTTCCATCAACATAAAAATTAATGCTACCAGCTCCGGCTGTGTAGACAACATGGTGCCAAGTGTCATCGAAAACATCGGTCTCGGCGGTGGTTTTGTTAGAACTACTACTTGAGCTATCTGTTCGCGTTCTGATTTTTCGAGTAGCGCTACCGTTGACATCAACCTGCCAACCTATGGCAAAGTCGGTTTTTCTTAAAATGCCTCTCCAGATTTGCCAAGTGGCAACAGCGGCATCGCTAGCTTTGATCCAAAATCCGGCACTCAGACTGTTTAAAGTGGTGCTGGTATTGTGAGTGAGACTCAATAAAGGAACTCTTGCAAGCGATTTTACCGCAGCTCCGATTCGACCTGTGATGTGCTGATAATTTGAAGAACCACTGATCACCCCATCATTTCCATAAGAACCGGAATCGTTAAAAATGCCGTTGGAGACATCGTCAAACGTCCACCAAACCACTAAGTTGGAGGAGGCAACGGTGTCGGCTAAAGTTTGATTTTTATAATTGATGACATTCCAAGTGCTGCCATCGCTTAAAACCGTTACAAAAGGGTTGATAAATGAGTTTGGAATGGGCCGTAGTGAAAAATAAGGTTGACCATCGATATTTGCGCTAGAAGTTAAGGTTGAGTGAATGTCGTTAGAACTGTGTTTGATGGTATAAACTCTGCCGTTGACCGCGGACGGAGCGGGCAAGGTGAGTTCAACATTGTTGGTGCTGCTAGTGACAATCACCATGCTGTTTAAGTTCAGCAAGTTGGCATTTGACGTCACCATAGAAACTCCATAGCTCATGCTGCCGCGAAAATCGAGATTGGATGATGGCGAACTAACGCCAATGCCGAGGCCATTTGAATTCAAGACCATTTGTTTATTGCCATTGTTATGGATGTCAAAATTGATCGTGCCGTTATTGCTTTTGAGATCAGCAAGCAGGGCGGTTGCATTGAAAAGCAGCAAAGCAAGGAAGCTTATTAAAAACTGATTGGACATAGTATTAAACGGCATGAAGTAGAAGCTAAATTTTAGATTAGGCTGTAAAAGTTAAAGCAATATTAAAAAACAGTCAAATTTGTTAGGTCATCAAGTTGATCGCTGCGGTCAATTCCAAAAATAGGTTGCTTTAATGATGGTGGAGTACACTAGAATATGGAGACATAAAAGGAAAGCATGAATAAAATTTTGATTTTTTTTGATACCGACACGGGACACACCCAAAAGATGGCTGATCATGTCGCCGCAGGAGCTGCTCAAGTTCCCGGTTCAGAAATACGTGTACGTTCAATTGATACAATGACAATAGAGGACTTTAAATGGGCTGAAGGGTTGGCTTTGGGTTGTCCGACTCACTATGGCACCGTATCTTGGCGCATGAAAAAATGGTGGGACGATTTATCGCCGCAATTGTGGGGCACACAAGATGGAAAAATCGGTTGTGCCTTTAGTTCATCGGGAGCTTGGGGTGGTGGCAATGAACTCACCTGTATGACGCTCATGACAATGATGATCAATTATGGCTTTCTGGTATTTGGCGTTACAGACTATGTTGGTAAAAAGTTTTCGCCACACTATGGTAGCATACAAGCTGGTGAGCCACGTGAACCACATGAAATCGAGTCGTGTAAACGTTTAGGCCGGCGTCTTGCGGAATGGGTTGCGAGTTTGCAGCATGGAAAGAAGGAGTTGAACCCGACTCGACAAAACTACCCGCGCTTTGAGGATGTGTAATTAATTCACCTTTCTCTTAAAGCTTGCTGAGCTGAAGTGTAAATGGGTTTGAGCAAATATTCCATCACCGTTTTTTTGCCCGTCACAATTTCAGCTTGTAAGGTCATGCCGGGCACAATGAGATTTTTATGTTCATGGTCACCCAGATGATTTTGAAGCATCTCAACAATGCCACGATAGTAACCTTTTTGCTGTGAGGGATCTTGATCTTTTTTTAAAGTAAAAGGTGAAATTTCAAGGAGCGATCCCTTTAAAATGCCATAGCGAGAAAAATCGTAGCTGTCAAATTTTAATTTGACCGGATCACCCAGATTGATGTGACCAATATCGTGATTTAAAATTTTAAGTTCAGCAATAAGTTTCACTCCAGCTGGAACTAAAGAGAGCACAAGGCTAGCTGGGGATAGCACGGACCCGCGTTGCGGGTTGATCTTGAGAACTTTACCGTCAACTGGAGCATAAATCTTTTTTCTTTTGATGATTTCCATCAATCTAGAAGAGGATTCTTTGAGAGAGTTCATCTCTTCATTCAAAGTATCTTTTTCTAGATAAATGGACTCTTTGATTTTAGCCTCGTCCTTGTTTAAAGACTTGCCGAGCTCATCAATTTTAGCAAGTTTCTTTTTGATGAATAGAGGTGTTTTTGAGTATTGCGATTCTAATTCACTGAGGTTTATTTTTAGACTGTGGAGTTTCTCTTCATATTGATTGTTTTTTTCGAGAATATCTTTTTCCAACTGCAAATACTCCCTTTGGATGGTCAAGAATTTAACATTGGAATTGTAACCTTTATCGACAAGAGTTTCGCGAATGTCGATTTCTTTTTGAAGGGATTCTTTTTCTTCGTTTAACTTATCGATATTCTTTTTCCCATTTTTCAGATGAGCATCCAGCTGCGACCTTGTGATGGCGATTTGATTTTCAAGTGTTTTTTCTTGAATGGCCAATTCTTCAGTTTCAACTTGAAGTTGACTGATTTGACTTTGCACAACTTCACGAGTGGCGGCCAAGGTTGCGATACTTTGTTTTAAAATTGAAGTTTGTTCTGTGTTGAGGTGTCGATCTTGGAAGATAGGACTGTTCAAATCAATTTTTAAGTCTCCATCTGGGTTCAAAAGTAAATTCAAACGATCGAGTCGATGTTGAAGCGCTTCGATTCTGACATTCTCTTCCGACAATTGCGAAAAGGCATCTGTGTCATCGAGTTCTAGCAGCAAGGTTCCCGCCTTCACGGAATCACCTTCTTCAATGTGAATGATGCTCACGACACCGCCATCAAGATGTTGAATTTCTTGCAGACTGCCTTTGGGAACAACCACACCTTCACAAATGGCCACTTCATTCACTTGCATTAAAGCAGTCCAAACCAAGAAGATGAAAGTGAATAATAAAAATGAATACAAGATGCGACGCATCAAGATAGGCGTGCCTGTTTCTTCTAACAATAAGGAACGATCTAGATGCTGTGAGGTTTCTGAGGTGCCTAAACTAAAAAACTTATCAAAGGACCGTTTGAGTTGTATAACGATATGAATAAGAGGTCGCCGTTCACTCATACGTTAGCCCTGCTAAGTGGTGAGAAGGTAGGGGTTGGAATAGACTAAGTTTTAGCATAAAACATCTCAGCAATTTCTCGCGGGGTAGCATCGTGAGTGACTCTGCCTTTATCCATCAAAATGGCACGGTCAGCCCATTTTAAGACTTCGGGATTATTTGAAATGGTGATGATGGTCGATACACCACGGCGCTCTTCTAGTAATTTACCCAAGGTGTCTAAATCGTTTTTAGTCAGGGCGATCTCGGGTTTGTCGATGAGCAGGATGTCGGCATGTTTAATCAAGGTTCTCACTAAACCGATCTTCCTCACAAAGTTTTCAGTAAAGTTATGTTGACTGGGGTTGATCAAAGTGTTCAAGCCGTTTTCGAGGAATCTAATATCATCCCAAATACAAAGACGCTTTAGTAGTTTTTCGATGTCTTGTTCATGTGTGGCCGGGGCTGCAAATAAAATATTTTCCAGCAAAGTGCCTTCAAACAGTTGAATCTCTCTTGGGTAGTGGGCAAAAGAGTAGCGCATTTGAATTGGAGACAATTGTTTAACATTGATGCCATCGACAAACACCTGTCCTGCTTGCGGTTGCGCCAAGTCCATCAAAACTTTAAACAATGAAGAGCGTCCCGACCCACTAGGTCCGCACAGGTTCACGAATTGACCGCGAAGAATATTAAGGTTCAAATTTTGCAAGGCAGGTAAATGATTGGTACTATACTTTAAGTAGATGTTGGAATATTTAATATCCCCGTGTAGACGAGTGCCAGAAACGATCTCTTCATCCTTTATTTCAAGTTCCATATTCATGAATTGATCAATTTGCTTGACGCTGCGATTGAAGCGTTCAAATTGACTGAGCGTGTTAAAAAAACTTTTTAGAGGGGTGAGGATTCGAAAAGTAATCAGCATCACACCCATAAGGCCTCCGGTGGAGAGTTCTTGGTTGAGCACTTTGATCACGCCAAAACTGACGGTGACCAAGCCTGAACTTTGGATTAAAAAGTTAGAGAAAGCATTGACCAAAGCACTGACCTTGGCAGAGGTGTAGATGTTGAGGGCTGATTCCATGCTGCGTTCTTTAAAGCGGATGAGCCATTTTTTAGCAATGCCTGTCGTTTTAAAAAAACGCATTCCCGTGACCATTTCCGACAGCAATTCATTGCGTTGATTTTCACTCATACTCGATTGTATGGCCAGCTTTCGTTCCAGTGAGCGAATCATTAATCCAAAAATGATAAACACGACGATGCCAGCGATCGGAATATAAGCTAATTCCCCACCGATGATGGCCAAGCCGATAATGAGAACGATGATTAAAAAAGTATCGAAGAGCGTTGGTAGCGCCATGCTGGACATGAATTCATGTATGCTCTCAAATTCTTTAATTTTCGACAACTGCGATGCGACAGAAGGGCTGGAGGTCTTGGACGGATGCAGGTAAAGAATCCTTCGCATCACTTGGCTTCCAACAATGTAACTCAATCGTGCTCCAATGTAATTGAAGAGATGGTTTCTAAATAATCTGAAACTGAGATCCACCATCAGGTAAATGCCCACACCAACCGAAATCATGCCCATCGAGAGTTCGGGCCCCGCGGCCTGAATGTGACTATACAAAAACATAACCAATGCAGGCGAGGCGATGGCGAGTAAGCTCATAAAAAAACTGAGCGTAAATGAAAGCCAAAGTGCCTTTTGAAATCGATTGAGTACTTTTACAAACCAGTTTGTCTGCTTGCCGAGCAAAGATCCTTCGGTGCTGATGATGGGTTTGAAAAACACCAATCTGCCCCAGTGGTTGAAGTTGTTGACTTCACGATAATCGCGGGTTTTGTTATCAAAAATTAAATAGGTATGATGCTCGCGCTTTAAAATGACATAGGCCTCATTGGCTTCGTTTACAAAAAAACAGGGAAAGTGAAAACTTTGTACACTGGAAATTTCCATTTCGGCGACTTCACTTTGAAAATGAAGATTGCTCATCGTGTTTAGAATACTGCTGAAGCCTAAATTTTCTCTTGGAAATGGGAGTGCTTCGAGAAAGTGCTGCTGTTCACCTCGCCATTCCAAAGCTTCGAGCAAAGGAACCAAACATGGGTAAAAATCAATCGCTTGACTCAAAGCAGTTGTGCCTCTGCACTTAGAAAGTCAAGTTCATCGCGGATCAGGTGATGTTTGCACCATTGGTTGATCCACTCGTTTTGATGATAACTGGCCAAGGCGAATTGGTGGGACTCTATCATCAAAATGAGATGCTCAGCTTTATCCAAAAAGTCTTGGTGTTCTTTGAGATGAGGCTCGAGACGTTGTGAGTCGTGTTCAAGAAGCATTCCTTTTTCGTTTTCGAATAAGGTTTCCCAGCTTTGGGTAAGCTCGAGTTGAGTTTTTTTGTATTCGAGAAGATAGTCTTCTAGCACACTCTCATTTTTTCCAAGATTGACCATGTGCTCCAATAAAAGAGACAGGTCTTGTAAATGCTCAGCTACTTTCAAAAAAGAAGATTCATGTGGAGTGTTTTTAGAGGGAGTTTTGCTTTTCATGAAGTTAAAAAAATCACCTTCCCACCATAGTTCAACATCAAAGTCAATTTTGTCTCGTATGAGAAGATGACTTAGCCATAGTTGATAAATTTTTTCAAGCGGCAAATCTGTGGAATCATTTTTTGTGATACTCAACAATTCAGCATGTTTTTTAGTATGAGCGACAATAGGAGATTCTGGAAGGTATTTTTTTAAGAAAAACTCTTCTACCATAAAGCACGATGACATCAAGTGATGGATGTGACTTAAACGGCCTTTTTTGTGGTGCAGCAACTCCATTAAAAATGAAGTGATTTCAAGATGGGCCAAGTCAAGTTTTTGAATGCCCAACTTGGGCAACCATTTTTTCAATGAGGGTGCAGAGTTGCATTGAAATAAAAACATGGCAATGTTTTTTGGGTTAAAAATTTCGTTGTCGGTATTGTAGAGGTGTTCTTGAGTCCATTCGAGAATCTGATTTTTGAAATCCAGATTAACGGCAAATTTTCCTTCAGTCAGGTCTTCAATTAAAGTTTCTAATTCGCGAAGTATTTTTTGATGTTGTTCATGATGAACTTGCAAGTTAGGATAATTGAGTTCTTGTAAAATCCCTTCCTCCCTTTCAAAATGTTCAACCAACCTTTGTTGAAGTCGATCACAAACTTCGGCAATGCGATAAATGAAATCTAAACTAAAAGAGGACTCGTGCAGTTCATCAATCATGGTATTGAGCTCTAACACGAGATCGATGAGATTTAAATGATCTTCATCTAGCTCGGCATATCCAACGCTTTGGAAAGTGTCTTTAATATCAGTCCAAGTGCGAGCCGTTTTCATCTGCCAGAAATCCCACGCGGATTTTGATATAGATGATTGAAGTTGCGACATACGGCCTAGCGAGGTGTGTTAGTTGGAGTTGTTTCGGTTGGAAATAATTTGCCTTTCTCAAGGCTGTAAACCTGATCACATTTTCCCAGCAACACAGGCCAATTGGTCACACACACAATGGTGCAATTTTTTTTAAGTCGTTGCAAGACATCTAGAAACAACTTCTCGGTTTCTCTGTCCATGCTCAGAGTGACTTTGTCGACAAATAAAATTCTAGGGCGAATGATCAAAACACGCGCCAGACAAATGCAATGAATCAAGGCTGCCGGAAGGTAGGTGCCGGATTTTGGATTGACGTCCGTTTCGTATCCCATCGGCAAGGGGGCGACCATTTGATCTAGGCCGATCATGTTGGCCGTATGTTTTGCTACACTGTATAACCCAGGATTAAAAAGCGTGATGTTTTCAATGATGGATCCGGTAAACAAATGGGTCTCAGAGCTGAGGAAGGCTATTTTTCCGGCAGTTTGGTCGTGGCGGTAGTGATGAATATCATGGCCGCCTAGATAAACCTTTCCTTGTGTAGGTTGCAACTTGCCCATGAGCAAATACAGCAAAGTCGTCGAGCCGCTCATAGGCGCCGCTTTAATGCCGATCATTTGGTTGTGAGCCACTTCAAAGTTGAGATCATCAACGATTTTGTTCTTGGTGGAATCCCAACTAAAACTCACATTTTCTACTTTGACATGACCGACAATTTCCTTTGGAAAAGGTCGATCATCAGGATGGGTTTCTGGCGGCATAGCCAATACCTCTAACATTCTTTGTCGATACTGCTGCGCTGAAGCGAAATTGAATAAAAAGCTAGATGCCGATTGAATCGGTTGAAAAGCACGGGTTGAAAGCATCATGCAAGCTGTTAGTGCACCAATAGTCATAGATCCGTCGATGACGAGATTCCCACCCAACAAGACTGTTCCGTACATCGACAGTTGTGAAAAGAAAGCGCCTAAATGCGTGGGTAGATTTTTTAACGCGCCGTGGTTTAAAACGGATTTAGCATGGAGCATTTGATGCCTTTCATAACGTCTCAGGAACTGTTCCTCCATGCACATGGATTTAATGGTGGGGATGCCATCGAGGACTTGGGTGATAAAGCGATACTTGAAATTGAACTCATCTTGTTGAAGATCGGTCAAGGATTTGAACGACTTTCTCATCAATAGCAAGATACACAGATAAACTATTCCTAGGATGATGGAGTAAAGCACAAGCACCCCACCTAAATAGTAGATGGCGAATAAGAAAATGAATGCAAAAGGACAGTCAAAGATAACTTGGTAGAATTGACCCGAGTAAAATTTGCAAAGTTTTCGAATGCTTTGAAGAGATTCGATATGATCATCTTTACTCTTCTTTTCATAACTTTCAAGTCTTGATGAAAGCATTGCGTCGACGATGTCGCATTCTGTTTTATATTCGTAGCGCGAGGCTAAAAGCGCACTGATACAATCTCGAATATACTTTACAGCGGATTCCAGAAATAATGCAACCAAGCCTCCTATGACCAACCAGATGAGCGTGTTGACGCTTTGATTGAAAAGGATTCGATCATAAACTTGCATCATCACTAAAGGCAAGGTCAATGCAAAAGTATTGATCAAACAAGTTGCCACAATAACATCGAGATGACCACTTATGGACTCGATACTCGGTTGCAGTGGCGCTTTGCTTTGTTTTAAATCAGCCATCTTTGTGAGCCGTTTTAATCAACATGCTTAAATGCCCAATGTCGATCAACCCGTGGATTCTAAGCAGGCTCAATTGGGTGAGGGTGAAGTCAAGTTCAGAATTGAGACGTCTAACCTTCACCGTGAAACGTTCGTTTTCAGCGTCGAGTAAGTCGGTGGAAGTTCGGGTTCCGGCCAAATACTCCTCTCTAAACCCCTTTACCATTTCATCGGCGGATTTTTCTGCGAGGAGATAATATTTGGTCAAATCTTGATAATACACCAAGGTGGAAAGGACTTGTTTGATGTCGAATTCTTTTTGTTTTTTAATGATTTCGTATTGTGACTCCAGAATTTTATAACGTGAATGTTCTTGAGAACGATCGAATTTATAATAACCACCGCGGAAAAGCGGAATGTTGAAACTCACTCCAATGCTGTGTTCCCAATCGACACGGGAGGAAAGCGAACCGGTTTCTTCAAGAAAGGCGCTTTCGGCATTTAAGCTCAAAATAGGCCATTGATTGTATTGAGCAACTTTGTATCTAAATTCTTGCGATACCTTGGCAGCTTCGGCGGCTATTTCTTCATAATAAATAAAAGATTGATTCCCAGAAGCGAGCACTTGCATAAGCTTGTGATTGGCGTCGAGTTCAAAGAGCACCAACTCCTTTGGCGCAGGCCTGCCGGTGATTTTTTGATACTCTAGGTCTGTTAATGCTTGTTGATACTCCGCATCGACAAGCACCGCCTTTGAAACATTGAAGCGGGTGCTGGAGAGTTCTTTGTCGGTGCGGGTGAGTTCACCTTCTTGAAAACGATCGCTGGTAGCGACAAAGTTGTCGAAATTCACACCGCGATTTAATTTTGCGAGTTCGAGGGTATTTTGTTGTCGGAATAAATTGAGATACAAGCGACAGGTGAGCTCTAGGTAACGTTGTCGGTCTGCTTCTAAACGAGCCTCCTGTTCTTTTTCACTCCACTTTGCCGACTCTAGTCTGGCTTCAGCCGGAGGGTCCCATAATTTTTTTTGAAATTGCAAGCCAATTCGTCCTTCAGTGAGTCGGTCGACACTGCTAGGGCTGTGTTCTTGAGTGCTCGACCAGTTTGAGGCAAGGTCAAAGCGGTGACGGGTGTTGGATTTTTCAATCGCGGTTTCGCTCTGTGCCACACGGTACCGGTACAGTGGTGCTTGTATCTCAGGGGCATTCACTGCAACTTGTTTTAATATTTCAATAAGAGGGTGCTCGTGAGTTTGATCAATTGAAGGAGTTGGTGCTACAACTACTTTGTTATCGGAAGTTTCTTCTGCAATTTTGACTTCAGGTTGGGATATTGGAGGATTGAGGACATTGGATGAAGTTGCCGTTGTGGAAGGATTGTTTTCAAGCGTCAATTTTTTATCTAATTCAATCGACACCAATGGAAGTTCAGAGTTAACATCGATATAATTGACGTCAGAAACAGCCGCGTTTCTTCTTTTCGAGGAGGTAGATGTTTCTTTTTTGGAAAAAGAACTTAGTATCTTTTGTATAAAACTATTTTTTGAAACCTGACTTGATGCTTCACCTTGCAATGAAGGGAATGAAAACAAGCATGCGAACAACAACCCTCGAATGATTTTGTTTCGCAACCATTGTTCAAACATGCAAGTTGGTCATACTTAACAACGGTTTGCCCAGTTTGTTGAGCGATTCGTTAATTTTATCGATCAACACCTCCATTTTAAAAGGCTTGATGATGTAATCCAAGGCGCCATGATTTTTTGCCATTTCGATGGTGAATTTATCATTTCTTGCTGAAATCATGATGGCATTAGCTGGAACACCCTCAGCCTGAAGTTTAGCCAGCAAGTCAATGCCACGTAGTAACGGCATGTTGTTATCAAGCAAGACAATATCGTAATTCCCATGTTTAATTTTTTGGTAAGCCTCCTCGCCATCTGTTGCCTCGGACAATTCGACGCTGTATTTTTTGAGGGCTCTTGCCGTAAGCATTCTTGCCGGCTTTGAGTCATCGGCAATTAAAATCTGCACTCAATGCTCCTTGGTTTTCATGATGGGAAAGTTTGATTTTATCTCGTAGTCTTCAAGCCAATTTTTAATATTTATCGATTGAATTTAAATAAGCTCATCGATCACTAGCATTCTCAACTAATGATGAGATGAACTATATAAAGAAATCTGGAAGATAGGGTCCTCTTGTTCACCTACGATGAATTCATAAATGAGATCTGACCGATGGGTGATGGATTCAATTTCGCAAAGTTGTTGCTTGGTTTCGATGAGGCATGGCAATTCTAAATTGGCATGGGGCAGCTTGTTTTGCAAGTTTCCACCAATCATGTTGAGCAATTCGCTGACACAGTCTTTTAAGGTGGCTTGGTCCAAGTCGATGGGTAAAATTTGAAAAAAAGATTCGCCTATTTTTAGGGCCGTTTTGTGGGGACAGATGAGCAAAATGTAACCGGTATGAGCATTGACGGCATCATGAGAGACTTGAACTTTGGCAGCGATGTCCTTATTTAAATTGAGGTTAGGAATTCTTTTTAAGGTCCGTTGCAGATTAAAACCGAAATTCGCGAAGATATTAAAAATATCAGCTTCAAGTGCGGCTTCATTGACGAGTAAGTTCATATGAGTTTTAAGCAACTTTGCTATGGACCAAGCTAGGCTTTAGTCGCTCAATTGCGAATAGCCAAAAAGTTGGGGGAAAGGGATTCTAAGTCACTTTTTACAAAAACCAGAATTTTAAAAGTAAATTTTAGTTTTAGCACGGGTGCCATAAGTTTTTTAAGAAAAAATTTCGTAAAAAGATTTGGGTCTTCAAGGGGGAGCTTCACGAAAGATTGAAACGAATAAACTCTAGATTCAGATTCAATCTTGATCAATTAAAAATGCTTCCTTTAGAGTTCTTTCAAAGTCATCAGCCCCAGTTGGAACAAGCTATTGCTGAGGTCATGGGGGCGCATCAGGCTCATCCTTGGACGGAATCACCATTTTTTTATGACGTTTTGGAGAAGGCAAAACTTCCACAGGAGTTGAGCGAAATCGCCGTACAATTCTATGAAAATGGAGTTATCGTCGATCATCTTGACTTAAAAGATGGCCTTCTCAGTGAAGTTAGAGACATGCATCAACGCTACCCTGAACTTGCGCGTCATTTAACCAATGCTTGGAAAAGGGAACCAATAGCCAAAGAATTCGCCTGTCGCAGTGATGTTTTGGCCTTGCTTAAATTTTTATATGGCAGAAATCCTGTTCCCTATCAAACTTTAAATTTTCAGGTCGGAACAGAACAACGGGTTCATCAAGATTCAATACACTTTAATTCTGTACCAGCTCGTTTTATGTCGGGTGTTTGGATTGCATTTGAAGCGATAACCGCTGATAATGGACCGTTGTTTTATATTCCAGGTTCACACCGATGGCCATTTTGGGATTCACATGATATAGGTTATCATCAAACTTGTCACACTTACAAAGATAGGGGCGAGGCTTACACCTTATTTCTTGAAGCCTATGTAAAACAAATGAAGGGAGAAAAACGTGAATTGCACGCGCCAGCAGGAACAATGTTGATTTGGGCTTCTAATTTATTTCATGGTGGCCAGCCCATAAAAAAGGAGGGAGCCACCAGATATAGTATGGTCACTCATTACTTTTACGAGAATTGTCAGTACCATTCGGCACTGTTATCCTCTCCTTTTTCCGGCGATACACGCCTGATTGATTTCGATAATATTTTAACAGGTCAAAAAGCCTATAATCCGAAATCCACTCTTCTTCCTAAAGGGCCGTTGCCGAAAAGATTTTATTATTATTTACGCTCAGCTTTCAAACGTATGGGCTCAAGACCTTCAGACATGCCCTACTATTCTTAATTGCCATCATGACGAACAACCTGTTAGATTACCTTCCTAAAGATGTTGCCGAAGTTGCGCCTTCTCATTTAAACAATGCTCAAGCAATATATGAATGGTTGAATGACAAAGTTTCTTTGGAGCTAAAGCCTGTAAAAAAATACCTTTTTTATCTGCATCATCTTCATGGCATTTTCATAGAAATTGAAAAGTATTTCCCTCAAATCAATCCCGGTAGAGACGGCCGGCACGACACTCAGAATGTGGCGAGTTCCCCTTACGAGCATCTCGCTATCTCAAATCAACTCTATATTGCCAAAAGTCATGACTTGAAAGGGGTGTTCTTAGAATGCGGTTGTTTTAAAGGCTTTTCCACAAGTTGTCTCTCGCATGCTTGTGAATATTTAAACATTCCCATGGTGATTGCCGACTCGTTTGAAGGTTTGCCTGATATTCAAGGAGAAACAGACCCTGATCATTCTTATCATCAGGGAGACTTTTCCGGTGGTTTGGATGAAGTCAAAGAAAACATCGGCATTTATGGTGGTCGGCCTGAAATTAAGTTTTTAAAAGGCTGGTTTTGCGATACACTAAAAAATTGGGATCAGGATATTTTGTCATTGTGGATGGATGTCGATCTCATCGCATCGGCGCAAGATGTTCTGTCTCAGTGTGCATCCTCTGTCGTCAAAGGCGGCTCAATATTCAGTCATGAAATTGAAGCGGGGTCTGTTGTCAATGAGAATATAGTTCCCAACGCCCAGATGAGCCCTGAAACGCGGCGTTTCCACCTTGCGATGAATGAG
>Ga0172372_10002689_pt1 | contig 26777 bp, 17 predicted proteins | sample LakKiv5m_2_FD_114544 | JGI IMG/M metagenome (GOLD analysis project Ga0172372, IMG submission 114544) | Freshwater microbial communities from Kabuno Bay, South-Kivu, Congo - kab_092012_9.5m | ecosystem: Environmental > Aquatic > Freshwater > Lake | place: Democratic Republic of the Congo...
GGACCCTCCGTCGCCGGACTGGATTGGCGGGCTCGAGCCAGTACAAACCACTTCGGACAGGACGGACTGAAGTTGACCGGACCGTAAGTGGCACGCCGCAGACGTGTCAATCTGGCTTCCCGGATGCGCGCTGCGCGGAGGCGCAACCGGAAGCCAGATTGACACGTCTGCGGCGTGCCACTTACGGTCCGGTCAACTTCAGTCCGTCCTGTCCGAAGTGGTTTGTACTGGCTCGAGCCCGCCAATCCAGTCCGGCGACGGAGGGTCCAAAGCCGATCCGGCGTTGGGCTGCCAAGAGGTTGATGACCTGTCCCGCGGCCTGCTGACCGGACCTCCGGAAGCTTCTGCGAAGCTCCGTGCGCGTCCATGTTCCGAGGCAAATTCCTGCCCCTGCATTTCTTTGGCGGCTGCCGTTTCGTCGTGAAACGGCAGGGATCCGTGCGTCGCCATTCCCGCGCGAACGGGTTGGGTGAGCTTCCTTGCGGGTCGCCCGATGACTCCTCCACGCGATTCCATTCCCATTCATGAGCAATCCTTCCAACACTGATGCCGTGCGCCTGAGCCTGAGCGCGGCAGCTGCCCGCAACCTGGCAACCGCGACGGTGACGGTGCCGCAGATGACGGAGATCACCCCGCGTTGGCTGCACAAACTGCTTCCGTGGATTGATGTGGATGGCGGCGTGTACCGGGTCAACCGGCTCGCGAAGGCGGCGAACCCGGCGGACGCCAATGAGTTTGGCGAGGTGAAGGCGCGGTTGCTGAACGTGGACGGGGGTGAACCCAAGTTGCCGACGACCTTCGTGGATTACGAAGTCGATCCTCGTGAGTACCATCTGAGCACGATCCAGACGGTCGTGCAGACGCACACGCGGGTGACCGACCTTTACAGCAACAAGATCGATCAGTTGCGTGAGCAGGTCCGGCTGACGGTGGAGGCGGTGAAGGAGCGCGAGGAGTGGGAACTGATCAATCACCCCGAGTTCGGCCTCTTGCGGGAAGTGGTCGCCCGGCAACGGATCCAGACCCGGAAGGGAACGGCGACCCCGGATGATCTGGATGAACTCCTGAGTCTTGTATGGAAGAAGCCGGCCTTCTTCCTCCTGCACCCAAAAGCGATTGCCGCTTTCGGACGCGAGGCGACCCGTCGTGGAGTGCCGCCTCCGACGGTGACGCTGTTCGGTTCGCCCTTCATCACCTGGCGGGGAGTGCCGCTTATTCCGAGCAACAAGCTTCCGATCGATGACAAGGGCGTGACCAGCATCCTGCTCCTGCGGGTGGGCGAGGCGCAGCAAGGTGTCGTGGGATTGCAGAAGGCGGGCGTGACCGGCGAAGTCGAGCCTGGGCTCTCCGTCCGTTATATGGGCACGAACGAGCACTCGATCGCCTCCCATCTGGTGACGCGCTACTTCTCTGCGGCCGTATTGACCGAGGATGCCATCGCGCGCCTCGACAACGTGTCGGTGCGTCACTTCCATGAGTACCAGTAAGGGTGTACCCGGGCCCGATTCGGTGGGCCAGGATGTCCATGGGACCGAGTTGATCCGCGGACTCTTCCGCGAGGTCCTGGGCGGGACTGGGCGGGTCGAACTGCCGACGGTGTCGCTGCCTGGGACGACGTCTCCGTCGATTCCGCAAGGGCTCGGAGGCGGGTATCCTCAGGCTTCAACCGAAGCCCATCCACCGGTGCATCCGCGACTCGTCCCCGCGGAGGCGGCGGCGGCTGAATCCGGGACCGCAACGCCTCCTACCGGGGCTCACTCGCCAGGGTCGTCGGATTCGTATGCCTTTGGTGAACCTCGATGTGACGCAGGAGTGCTTCGGCAGAAGGACGCGGGTTCGGCGTCTCGTGAGTCCGGTCCCCGTCAGTCGAGGCTGACGGCTCCCGCCGGCGATGTCGGTTCCGGCTACTACTTCCTCCCGGTTGGCGCGCTCGATGCGCAGCCCGGGACAGGAAAGGTGGACAATGTGGGCACGCAGATTCCCTCGGGTTTCGACGTCGAGGGCGTCCGGCAAGACTTCCCGGCCTTGCACCAACGGGTCAACGGTCGGCCGTTGGTCTGGCTGGACAACGCGGCGACCACGCACAAACCGAGGTCCGTCATCGACGCGACATCGCGGTTCTACTCGCGGGACAACTCCAACATCCATCGTGCCGCGCATGCCCTCGCCGCGCGGTCGACGGAACTCTTTGAGAACGGCCGCGAGAAGGTGCGGCAATTCCTTGGCGCAGCGGACTCCAAGGAAATCGTGTTCACCCGGGGAACGACCGAGGCCATCAACCTGGTCGCCCAGAGCTACGGACGGAAGCACTTCAAGACAGGGGATGAGATCCTCCTGACGCGGCTCGAGCATCACGCCAACATCGTGCCCTGGCAGTTGGTCGCGGAGCAGACCGGCGCGGTGATCCGGGTGGCGCCCATCGACGATCGGGGCGAACTGATCCTGGAAGAGTTCGCCAAGCTGTTGAACGCGAGAACGCGCTTCGTCTCGGTGACGCACGTGTCGAACGCCCTGGGGACGGTGAACCCTGTGGAGCAGATCATCCCGATGGCCCATGCCCTGGGTGTGCCGGTCCTGGTGGATGGGGCTCAGTCGACGCCGCATCTGCCGATCAACGTCCAGGTTCTGGATGCGGACTTCTTCGTATTCTCGGGACACAAGGTCTTCGGGCCCACTGGAATCGGCGCGCTTTACGGAAAGACGGCCCATCTGGAGTCGATGCCCCCCTGGCAGGGCGGCGGGCACATGATCCGCGATGTCACGTTCGAACGGACCCAGTTCCAGCATGCGCCGGAGAAATTCGAGGCGGGAACTCCGGACATCGCCGGGGTCGTGGGTCTCGGCGCGGCGATCGATTACCTCTTCCAAGTCGGTATCCCGGCGATCGCGGCCTACGAGCACGCGCTGCTGGAGTACGCCACGGAGGCGCTGGCGAGCGTGCCGGGATTGCGCCCGATCGGCACGGCGCGGAACAAGGCGAGCGTCCTGTCCTTTGTGATCCCGGGGATTCCGAATGATCGGATCGCCCGGTTCCTCGACGAGCAGGGAATCGCGGTGCGGGCTGGGCACCATTGTGCCCAGCCGGCCCAGAGGCACTTCGGTCAGGAGACAACCGTTCGTCCTTCGCTGGCCTTCTACAACAACCGCTCCGATGTCGATGCGCTGGTCGGCGCGTTGCTTCGGATGCCCAGAAGCTGATCCCACATGAAGACGATCACCGTGCAGGAATTGAAGGCCGTGCTGGAAGCAACCCCACACAGTGTGGTGCTGGATGTGCGCACGCCGGCTGAGTTCGGCGAAGTCCATGTGCGCCAAGCCCGGAATGAGCCGCTCGACCGGTTGGACCCCGCGGCTCTCGCCCGGTCCGGGAGCCTCGCAGGAGGCGGTGACTTCTACCTGCTCTGCCTGAGTGGAGCCCGTGCCTCCAGTGCGGCGGCTGGTTTTGCCAAGGCGGGAATCAAGGGCGCGGTGGTGGTTGAGGGCGGGACCCGCGCGTGGATCGATGCCGGTTTTCCGGCGGAACGTGGATCGAGTCGCGTCATCAGCCTGGAGCGGCAGGTGCGGATTGTCGCCGGCCTTCTGATCCTGGTGGGCGCGGGCCTTGGCCGCTTCGTCCATCCCGGCTTCTATGGTCTGTCGGCCTTCGTGGGTGCCGGGCTGGTGTTTGCGGGTGTCACCGACTTCTGCGGAATGGCCATCGTGCTCGGACGGATGCCATGGAACACCCGCAGAAAGCTTCCCGCCTGAACCCATGAACTCCGTTCCTGAGTTGCAGCCGGACGCGTATTTGCCCGCCCTGCTGTCGTCGTACGTCACCACGGGGGGGCTGAACCATCAGGATTCCCACAACATGCCCTCGAAGCGTGCGGTGGGGCAGGTCTGCGAGGATCTTCTCCAGTTGCTGTTCCCGGGTTTTCATGACGACGACGCTGTTTCGGGAACCGCGACCGAGGAACTGACGCGAGCCCGGCTCGCGCGCATGATCGACCGGCTGGCTGACCAGGTCCGCAAGAGCGTCCGGATTGGCAATCCGCGGAAACCGACCGGAAAGACGCCCCCGATCATCCGGGACTTCTGCAGGTCGCTTCCAGAGGTGCGAGAACTCTTGCGGACCGACATCGAAGCGGCCTTCGAGGGAGATCCCGCCGCCCTCCGGCTGGAGGAGATCATCCTGTCCTATCCGTTCATCGAGGCCATCGCGATCCAACGACTGGCACATCGGCTCCATCGGCTCGGAGCTCCGGTGGTCCCGAGGATGATGACGGAATGGGCGCACGGGCGCACGGGCATCGACATCCATCCTGGCGCGGCGATCGGGACCCACTTCTTCATTGATCATGGGACGGGTGTCGTGATCGGGGAGACCTGCCGCATTGGGAATCACGTCAAGATCTACCATGGCGTGACCCTGGGAGCCCGGAGCTTCGTGAAGGACGAGGAGGGGAAGATCGTGAAGGGAGGCAAGAGGCACCCGGACGTTGGAGACCGGGTCACGATCTATCCGAATTCAACGATCCTCGGGGGCAAGACGCACATTGGCGCTGGTTCGACAATTGGAGCCAACGTGTTCCTGATGCACAGCGTCCCGGCCAACTCGCTGGTGCAATACGAGGAGAAGCAGTTGTCCATTCTGGACAAGGGTGCGCGCCGCGCCGTCGTCGACCTCGAATGGTCGATTTGAAGGTTCGGGTGGCGACGGGGTTTGTTGCACGGGCGTGACCCGTGTTGCGCCTGATTTCCAGTAAGGGGAGAGGCGCGGGTGACTTGGTGGCGTTTTGGAACCCCTCCGTTCCTAAAATCGATTATTCCGATCGAATTTTGGCGTACATTGGAGATTCGTGTTTTAAGACTCTACTTTTTGAATAGAGTCTGAATAACGTTGGTAAACAATTTGTTAGATAATGAAAGACGGGTTCAAAAAACAATCTCTATAAAACCAATTGACTCAATTGGGTCAGTGGAGTTAATTTCTTCACATCGGTCTACCCACCACGCTGGGAGACGTCCTGAAAACTGTCCAAGTAACCGTGCTGACCGGGCCACCGGAAGTGCCGGCTGAGAGCAGCCAGTCCTGATGAAGAACACGGTTTCGATCCCTGCCAGAGCACGAGATCCCCTTTCCGACCACACCGAGGGGTTTTGTCCGGCGGTTCTGAAGTTTGTTCCCTCGTTGAGGTTTGGCGCCTGCTGACCTGCGTCTGCGCTGCGTCTCCGCCCCTGACCCACATCCCCTGTTCCCGTGCGGATGAGCGCGGTGGGGTGTGATGTTCCAATCCGAAAAGTATCCAAGCCATGCAACTGTCTGCACCCATTCGTCCTGCCCAGCCCACGCGGGTTGGAGGCTCCGGAACGTCCGGAGCTGGATCGGAGTTCCGTTCCTGTTCTTCGCGGGCATTTACGCTGATCGAGCTGCTCGTCGTGATCGCGATCATTGCCATCCTGGCCGGCATGCTCCTGCCGGCGCTGGCCAAGGCCAAGGGCAAGGCCCATGCGGCGTTCTGCCTTTCAAATCTCCGTCAATGGGGGTTGGAATGGGCCATCTATACCGGGGACAACCGGGACCGTTTTCCGACCGGGAGGAATCCCGATGGCAGCATCTCGGAGGCGGCGCGTGGCGCCTGGTTCAACTCGCTTCAGCGACAGGTCGGGCAGCGGAGGCAGCTGATCACCTGCCCGATCGCCTCCACCCGGCGTCCGCAGGTGAACGGGGGAAAGTCGTTCGAGGATTTTGGCGGAGTCAAACACGGCTATATCATGGCCCAAGGTGACTTCCAGAACGGCGAGATCGCCAGCTATGGGGCCAACCTGTGGACCTATAGCGCCGAGGAGGACATCCAGGGGCGCAGGCAGGAGTGGCATTGGGGGAGTCCGACTGCGGTCCAGAATCCCACAGAAACCCCGTTGATGGGGGACAGCATGTGGCGTGGAGGAGGACCGCACTACGCGAGCCGGATTGCGTTCAGCCCGTCGGACAAGCCTGGCTTCTATTCCAACAACGAAGGCTTCGCGAGCTATGAGATGCAACACTTCGCGTTGCCGCGGCATGACAAGCGGACCCAGTTCGTCTTCATCGATGGGTCGGCCCGATCCCTGAAACCCAAACAGCTCTGGGGGCTGTCGTGGCACAGGGAATGGGATCCAGAGTACTACAAGACGGCGGTCTCATTTCCCGAGTGGTTGCGGGCCAACTGAACGCCATGAATGCGGCTTGGCGAGGGCGGGGGAACCCCTGCCTCCGATCGCTGCACCTTTCATTTCCACAGACCTCTTCTACCTATGACTCCATCCAGTTCCCGGCCCTCCATGGCCACCCACCTGACGACACTGGCTGCCCTTGTCGTCCTTCAGCAGACGGTGCATGCCGGCTCGGTTGCCCGGCTCTTCTATGATGGCATCTCGACCACGTCGTCGTCGGTGGCCACGCGGAACAACGTCAGCACGCTGACGAATGCGCCATCCTTCCCTAATGGTCCCTCGTTCCGGGAGCAGCTGGACGATTTCAGCGCCCTGGCAGGCCAGCCACTCCGCGCGGGGCTGCAGGGCAAGGACAACTCCGGAGCGGACTATGGCTCCTTCATCCGGGGATACATTGAGGCACCTGCGACGGGTTCCTATCTGTTCAACATTGCGAGCGACAATGGGTCTGAGCTCTATCTCAGCACGGATCATCGCGAGGTGAATCGAAGGTTGGTTGCCTTCGAGCTGGAGAGCGGAGCTCCGCTGTTTGGAGGAGCGCGCCAGGACCAGCGGCTGTCGGCTCCGATCAATCTGGTACGCGGCCAGAAGTACTACTTTGAAGTCCTTCACAAGCAGGGGGCGGGTGGCAGTTACATCCAGGTGGGCTGGCAACGTCCGGATGGCGTCCAGGAGATCATCCCGGCGTTGCATCTCGCCCAGTTTCCAGTGGATCCGTTTCTGGGTACCGGTGACCTGGCGCAAGCCCCGGTGTTCAATGCCCGGGGACTGAACGCGGGTAACCTGCCAGCGACGGTGACGGTGGCGGAGGGGGATGAACTGGTGCTGCAACTCGACGCCATTGCTGCGCAGCCAACGACCTTTGTGTGGAGTCAGGATGGGGTTGTGATCCCAGGTGAGAACCTCTCCTTCTACCGGGTGGGCCGTACGCCAGCATCGCTGAATGGCCGGAAGATCCAGGCGCAGGTTTCGAATACGGCGGGAAACCTGACCAGCGCGACGACAACGGTCACGGTGACTCCGGATGTCACGCCGCCGACGGTGCTGGCGGTGGAAACAGGGGGCAATCCGAACCTCCTGCGCGTGACCTTCAGCGAGCCCGTGGATGCTGTCAGTGCGGGGCAGGCCGCCCGTTACCAGATCCAGCCCGTGGGCGGTGGGGTGCTTCCGATCCAGACAGTGACCGTGTTGTCTGGAGAGAAGACGGTGGAGCTTGCGGGGACGTTCGGGTTTCGCGTGGGCGTCAATTATCAGGTCACGGTGCAGGGAATCCGGGATCAGGCCGTGGTTCCCAACAACCTCTCCCCGAATCCGGCCACGGTTCCGTTCGTCTTCAGCGCGCCAACGGGCACGACTTACACCTTCAACGCGGGACGGCCTTCCGGATTCAGTTTCTTCGGCACGGCGGAGGTGGTCTCGAGTGGAAGCCATGATGGCAGCGGGTACCTGCGCCTGACCGATGCGACGCGCAACGTCAATGGGGCGGTGGTGCTGACCGAGCGCCGTGATGTGGACCAGGTCCGGATCCGGTTCAAGGCCCGCATCTCGGACGGCAGCTCCACGACAGGTCTCGAGGTTCCAGGTGATGGATTCAGCGTGAACGTTGCCGCGGATCTTCCGCTGGGGACCTTGGGACAACCCGAAGAGGGGTTCACACCGGATGTCCCGGGCAACCGGCTCAGTTTCGCGTTCGATACGCACGCTGACAGTTCCGAGGATGTTCCCGCGATCACCGTCCTGCTCAACAACCAGATCGTGACCAACGTCCCCGCCGGGACGAATGGGATCGTGCTGAACGGCATTCCCTCCATTGCATCCGTCGATGGCCGGTGGGTGGACGTGGACATCGACATCCGACGCAACGGTCTGCTTTCACTGCGGTACGATGGGGTGACGGTGATCGACCGGTTGCCCACGCCATTTGAGGTGGTGAACAGCGCCCAGATCGGGTTTGCCGCCCGGACTCGGAACTGGTTCCAGACCCATTGGTTCGACGACATCAACGTGAACTATGGTGAAGGGGACATCGGGGATGTCGCGATCTCAGCCGAGAGCCAGTTGGGTGGGGCGTTTGCGGAGGGTTCCGAGGTGCGCCTCACGGTGCTGCCGACGGGTGCCGGGCCGTTCCAGTACCAATGGTTCCGGAATGGGACCGCGCTGACTGGGGAGACACGCCGTGTCCTGCGATTTCCTGCGGTGGTGGGTGGGGATGCGTCCTACTCGGTGCAGGTGAAGAATGCCTTCAGCGAGATCACGAGTGAGCCGGCGCTGGTCACGATCCAACCAGACACGACGGCTCCGCAGGTTGCCTCGATTTCTGGTGTTGCCGGGGGAGTGAACCGTGTGCGCATCGCTTTCAGCGAGCCTCTGGACCCGGTGACGGCATCCGATCCTTCGCGTTACACATCGCCGCTCTTCCGGATCAGTGACGTTTTGCTGAGTGCAGACGGACGCAGCGTCATCCTCAGCACGACGCGTCAGAGGGTTGGCATCACGTATCCCGTGACGATTGCCGGGGTGAGGGACCGCTCGGTGCAAGGCAACGAGATCAGCACCACGGTGAACTTCGTGTCGGAGTTGACCTATCAGGATGAGGTCCTGGCAGACAACCCCGTCCGCTACTACCGGTTCGAGGAGACGTCCGGGACGGTGGCATTCACGCAGACGACATCGGGTGACCAACAGAACACGAACGCGGTATATCAAAACTTCCCGCTGTTGGGTGTTCCGAGTCTCGTGCCATCGGCAACCGGTGAGTACGCGGCCCGGTTTGTCCGGGCGAACACGAACTTCGTGGCTGTGCCGAATGGCGGGGACATCAACGATTTCCGCGGACCCTGGGCGAAGAAGTCCTATGAGTTCTGGTTCAACGCGAACAGCACGCCGACGGTGGCGCCGGCAGGTGCGAACGCGGCGACGACGCAGCTCACCACGACGGCCGGGCTGTGGGAAGAGGGCGGCAACCTCCGGAGCATCGCGGCCTATCTCTGGCGCAATCCTGCCAAGCTGAACTCCGGCGAGGCGGAACTCACGTTCCATGCGTACAACGACACCCCGGACGGTCCGGGGGCGCCGTTTGGTCTCCGCCAGTATCCCGCGGTGTATGTCACGCATACGGTCCGCACCAACACGACCTATCATGTGGTGGCGGTGATGGATGGCCGGACAGACAGCCGGGACGGTGAATTGCGGCTTTACGTCAATGGCGAGTTGGTGAGCCGGTCCACGAATGGAGTCGGGCAGATCTACAATCACAACGGCGACGTCCAGATCGGGCGCGGCAATGCGAGGACCCACCTCGACATCAGCGCGGCGCTTGGCTCCTTCGATGGGGTCATTGATGAGGTCTCGACCTACAATCAGGCGCTGAGCGAGGACCGGATCCGGGCGCATTACCTCGCGGGCACGGGAGCGAGTCTGGTCGCCACCAATCCCCCGACGGTGGTGAGCAGCGTTGATGCTTTGGGGAATCCCGGGCAGCTGACCGTGGTCTTCAACCAACCCGTGAGCCCGGCGACCGCGGCGAACAGGGCCAACTACACGATCCGAACGTCGGGTGGTCAGGGCCTGCCGATCCAGACAGCGATTCTGCTGGACGATCTGGTCACCGTGAAGCTGTCCGGTGCGTTTGGGTTCGTCCAAGGGGCTGGGTACAGCGTGGCTGTGCAGAATGTCGCTGACATCCTGGTTCCATCGAATGTCCTGACACCGGTGACCGTGCCGTTCACGTTCATCACGGCCGGTCCGGTCGGCATTGCGGCCACCAGCGAACTTGGGGACAGGACGGTGGCGGAGAATGGCACGGTGGAGTTCAAGGCCGTTCCGACGGGGCAGCCGCCCTTCACCTATGAGTGGTCGCGGAACGGGGTGATCATCCCCGGAGCCGAATCGGCCAACCTACGCTTCCTGGTGCCCTTGGCTGCCGCGGGTGACTACGCGGTGACCGTGCGGAATGAGTTCAGCGCCTTCACCAGTCCGACGTTCCGACTGACGGTGCAACCGGATGTCACGGGGCCCCGCTTGACGGGCATCCGTGCCCTCTCGGGTTCGCTCAACGAGGTGCGCCTCACGTTCAGTGAGCCGCTGCTGGCCGCGAGCGCGACCAATCCCGCGACCTACGCCGTGACGACGCTTCCGGCCACGGGCCTTGGGATCACGGGCGTATCGCTGTCCCCCGACGGACGCCAGGTCACCTTGCGGACGACGGCGCAGGTCAATGGGCAATCCAACCAGATCACGGTGACGGGTCTCCTCGACCGCGCGGCGACGCCCAATTCGCTGACGGTTTCGGCAGGGGTTGTTTCCGGGGTGAGCTACCGTGATGAGATCATCTCGGATGGAGCGGTTCGGTACTGGACGTTCGGTGAAACGAACGGAACCAGCTTCCGTACGTTGGTCTCCAAGTTCGATACCGCTCCGGAGAACCTGGTCGGAACCTATCTCCAGGGACCGGTGCTCGGCGTGCCGGGCCTCGTGCCGAATCTGGCCGGTGACACCGCGGTCGACTTCAGCAGTGCCAGCCTGAGCAATCGCGTATCGACCCCGAATGGAAGGGACATCAACGCGATCCTGGGTCCGTGGGCCAAGAGGACGCACGTGTTCTCGTTCCGGGCGGACAGGCTTCCGCGCGTTACCGTCACCACCAACACCGTGGATGGCGTGACGACCATCGTGACAAACACGGCGGCACCGGCGCTCTACGCTCACGACCGTATCGCCTTCTATCTGCATGGAACCCAGGAACAGGACGATCCAACCTCGGCACAGCTTGTCTTCCGGGCGCACAACACCACGAGCGAAGGACCGGGAACCCCTTGGGGCGGGACCACGCTGGATACCTCGAAGCACGTCATCACCACCGTCCAACCGGGCCGCGTCTATCACGTCGTCGGGGTTCTGGATGGATCGGTGAGCGGATTTGACGGCCAGCTCCGGCTCTACGTCGATGGGCAGTTGGCCGGGGCCGTGGGTGGCATTGGTCAAATCTACAAGCACCCAAATACAACGCCGTCGTTCGGACAGGGTTCCTTCCGGACACATCAAGGCGTCGCCCAGAACCTGGATCCGGCATCGACGGGCTATAACGCGCGCTTCGATGGTGCTCTGGACGAGTTCGCTTTGGTGGATCGGGCGCTCTCGGCGGCCCGCATTGCGCAGTTGTATGCCTTCGCGCAAGTGCCGCCGGCTCCGCAGACGGTGATTCCGGAAGCCTCCGGATTCACGGATGTCCGGTTCGATGCCGGCGGACTCATCCTGACGTGGGATGGACCTGCGAAGCTCCAGAGGGCGGCGTCCCTCGGCGCACCGTTCAGCACGGTCACCGGAGCGGAGAGCCCGTATACGGTGGCTCCGACGGACGACGAAGGTTACTTCCGACTCCAACCCTGAACCTGTGAATCGGCAGGCGACCTATCCCGCGAGTTCGGACGGTGCCTGCCGACTCCAACCCTTTCTGCTTCCTCCTGTCCCTTGAACGTCATGAAACAACCCATCCTCTCCTACTCCGGCCGCCGCTGGGTGGCCCTCGTGCCCGCGTTGGTTGTCGTCGCTTCCACCTTGGTGGCGGCGCCCAAGAAGGCCATTACTCCCGAGCAGCTCGAGTTCTTCGAGAAGAAGATCCGACCCGTGCTGGTCGACAAGTGCTACGACTGCCACTCCGAAGAGAGCGGCAAGATGAAAGGCGACCTCGTCCTGGATTCCCGTGACGGCATCCGGGTCGGTGGCGAACGGGGTCCTGGCATCGTGCCGGGCAAGCCGGACGAGAGTTTCGTCATCAATGCGATCCGGCAGAACGGCCGCCTCGCGATGCCACCCGAGAAGAAGGGTGGAAAGCTGTCGGACGAGGTGATCGCGGACTTCGAGAAGTGGGTGGCGATGGGGGCGCCGGACCCGCGGGATGCATCGAAGGTGGCGAGCACCGAGCCGGCCAAGCCAGAGAAGCCGGTTGAGTGGGAGAAGGAACGTGGTTTCTGGGCATTCCAGAAGCCGTCGGCGAAGGCGGCTCCGGAGGTCAAGAATGCCCGCTGGCCGCGGAGCGAAATCGACCGGTTCGTCCTGGCGAAGCAGGAGGAGAAGAACCTGAAGCCCGTGGCGGATGCGGACAAGCGGACGCTGGTACGGCGCGTCTACTATGACCTGATCGGGTTGCCGCCGACGCCGGAGCAGGTGGAGGCGTTCGTAAAGGACAAGTCGAGCAATGCCTTTGAGAAGCTGGTGGATCAGTTGCTGGCCTCGTCCCACTTCGGCGAGCAGTGGGGCCGTGCCTGGTTGGATGTGGCGCGCTACGGCGAGTCCACGGGGCTGGATCGCAACCTGAACTATCCCTACGCGTGGAAGTACCGGGACTATGTCATTGCGTCGTTCAACGCGGACAAGCCGTACGACCGGTTCATCCATGAGCAGGTGGCGGGAGATCTGCTGCCCTCAAAGGACCAGGCCGAGCGGGACCAGTTGCTGATCGCGACCGGCTTCCTCGCCATCGGACCGAAGGGCCTCAACGAGACCCGGCCGAAGTACTCCAAGTTCCAGGTGGTGGATGACCAGATTGACGTCACGACCCGGGGATTCCTGGGGCTGACGGTGAGCTGCGCCCGCTGCCATGACCACAAGTTCGATCCCATTCCGACCCGGGACTATCACGCGCTGGCTGGGATCTTCTCGAGCACCGACACGCTGTACGGAACCGTCGGGGGACGCGGTAACCGGCGCCCGACGCCGTTGCTGGGGTTGGCGGGCAACCCGGACCGGCCCGTGCTCAATGGCGGTGGACCTACGCCGAACATGGCGGTGAATACCAACCGCAACTTCAACGGCCGGACGAATGCCTTTGCCGGCGGTGGAGGGCGGCGTGGCGGAACCAATGCCTTCGCTGGCCGTCGTGGATTTGGCGCCACCAATTCGGAGCCGGTGGAGCGGGTGGCAGCACGTGGGCCGTTCGCGATGGGCGTCCGGGACCAGGATCCCGTGGAGTCGCCGATCTACTTCCGGGGCGACCTCTCGAAACCCAAGGACACGGTTCCCCGTGGTTTCCTCAGGATTCTTGACCTCAAGGATGCGCCGGCCGTGCCTGAGGACAGCAGCGGGCGCCTGCAGTACGCGCAGTGGCTGACGCATCCCGACAATCCGCTGACAGCGCGTGTGGCGGTCAACCGCGTCTGGCAGCAGCTCTTTGGCGTTGGAATCGTCGCCACCTCGGACAACTTCGGTCACCTCGGTTCTGCCCCGACGCATCCAGAACTGCTGGACCACCTCGCGGTGCGTTTCGCCACCGAGCAGAAGTGGTCGGTGAAGCAGTTGGTGCGGTCGCTGGTTCTCTCGCGGGTCTACCAGCTGAGTTCGTCGGTGGATCCGAAGGCGAACGAGGTGGATCCAGCGAACACGCTTCTGTGGCGGTTCACGCCCCGGCGGTTGAAGGCGGAGTCCATCCGGGACTCCCTGCTGGCCGCCAGTGGCCGCCTGGATGCCGAGCCCTTGAAGGGCGCGGTCACCGCCGACTTTGGAGATGGGTACTACGGTGTGAACATCTGGCCCACGGATTTCCCCGCGGACTTCCGGAAGCGGAGCGTTTACCTGCCATTGCCCCGGGACGTGGTTCCCGAGGAATTGTCCCTGTTCGACTTCCCGAATCCCAACCTCGTGATTTCCCGACGCGAGAGCACGACGTCGCCGAACCAGGCGCTCTACCTTCTGAACAATCCGTTCGTCCAGTCGGAGTCGGTGCATCTGGCCCGGCGGGTCCTGGCCGGGAAAGGCTCGGACAAGAAGCGTCTGCGCCAAGCCTACCAAACCGTGCTGCTGCGGGAGCCGACGTCGGCGGAGATCAAGCGCGGACGCCAATTCATCCTGGAGCAGTTGGGTCAGTATCAGGGAGACGACAGTCTTTCCGGCCTGATTGCGGATCAGGAGGACGGCTCGACCACGATCGAGATTGCATCCGCTGCGGTGCGCGCCAACGGGGACCCGGCCGAGGTGGTAAAGCGCACCTCCAAGCTGGCTCCGATCGAGAAGCCGCGCGACCGCAACGAAGCCGCATGGTCGTTGCTTACCCAGACGCTCTTTGCGAGCGCCGAGTTCCGATATCTCCGCTGAGAACCCAACCAACCATTCCTCGAACACATGAATCAAGAATCCCATCCCCGTCGTTGTGACGGAGTCGTCCCCCGGGTTTACACCCGGCGGGACCTGTTGAAGGCGCTGACGACAACCGGCTTCGGCTACATGGCGTTTGCCGGGCTGGCGACGGAACAGGCGTTGGCGGACGCGCAGCCCGGCGCTGCGAAGAAGAGCCTGCTGCTGCCGAAGCAGCCACACTTCACCCCCCGAGCCAAGCGGGTGATCTTCCTCGGCATGGAAGGTGCCCCGTCGCACCTCGACACCTTCGACTTCAAGCCGAAGCTGATCGAGGACGACGGAAAGCCCGGCCGTGACAACGAAGAGCGGTCGAACATCGCGCCGCAGTTCAAGTTCAAGCAGCACGGCCAGAGCGGCGCGTGGGTGTCCGAGTTGTTTCCACACATCGCGACCAAGGTGGACGAAATCGCGTTCCTCAAGGGCATGTGGACGAATGCTCCGGCGTTGCACCCGCAGGCGTGGCCCGCCCTCCATACGGGCAGTCCCGTGTTCGTTCGGCCCTCGATGGGCTCCTGGGTGCTGTATGGACTTGGCACTGTGAACCAGAACCTGCCCGGGTTCATCAGCATCAAGCCGGCGCTCGCCATCGGCGGTGGCCAGCCGTACGAGTCCGCGTTCCTGCCCTCGGTGTTCTCGGCGACGCGCATCGGAGACTCGAAGACGCCGATCACGAAATGCGATGTCAGCAACATCGCCAATCGGGCGCCGACCGCGAAGAGCCAGCGGGCGCAGTTGGACCTGCTTCAGGCCCAGAACCGGGACCTGCTCAAGTCGGGACAACTCGATCCTCAGGTCGAAGGCGTGATCGAGTCGTATGAACTCGCCTTCCGCATGCAGGGTGAGGTTCCTGATGTCACCGACCTTTCCAAGGAGTCACCAGCCACACTGGAGAAGTACGGCATCGGGCAGGACGAAACCGACGACTTTGGTCGTCAGTGCCTGTTGGCGCGCCGGTTTGCCGAAGCCGGCGTCCGCTTCATCGAAGTCTGCTACGACGATTGGGATCATCACGGCCAGTTGGTCAGCGGCCTGAAGAAGAGTTGCCGCGCGACCGACCAACCGATCGCGGCCTTGCTGACCGATCTGAAGGAACGCGGCCTGCTGGACGACACCCTGGTCCTGTGGGGCGGTGAGTTTGGCCGCACGCCGGACAGTCCGAAACCGGATGGTCGCGACCACAGCACGAAGGGCTGGACGATGTGGATGGCAGGGGGCGGCGTGAAGAAGGGCTTCACCTATGGGGCCACCGACGATTACGGCATCAATGCGATCGAAGGCCGCATGGATTACCACGATCTGCACGCCACGTTGCTCCACATCCTTGGCCTTGATCACGAGAAGCTCACCTACCGTTATGGTGGTCGTGACTTCCGCCTAACGGACGTCTTCGGCGAAGTCCACAAGGGGATCCTCGCCTGATCCCGGCACCCTCTTTGTACGGCGCATTTCATTTCCGTGTGTGCGCCGTCCGAACCTGCCCCGTTCCGCCGGGTGGCGGAGTCGGGGCGGCATTTCCATCCCACTGTTTCATTTTCCATTCCGAGAAACCTGTTCGAACAAAATCCCTTTTCCGGGTTCAGGGCGGAGGCCTTGCGTTGGGGAGGTTACGGCATCAGGCGTCACTGTTTGCCGCCTGTTGAGCATGGGTTCCGTGCGGGCGACGCGCCAGTCGCCGCCCAGACTCCGGGCCTCTGTCCGAATCCGGGAATTGTCCTGTCCTTTATGAAGAAATCCGCAACGTTCCACATCGCTGCCGGTGTCCTGGCGGCATGCATTCAGATCATCCCTCAAGCGGGGGCCGCAGGGCCCACCGGCAATTGGCTATGGGTCACGGCCGGTCGCACGAATGTTCCAGCCAAGGAAAGCGTGCTCAGCCTCAAGGCGGAAGGTTCCCGCCTGACGGGCAAGATTTCATCGCCTGGGGCTGATGGGCAGCCGGCCGACACCGCCATCACCGACGGCAAGGTCGATGGCGACAACATCTCCTTCAGCGTGGTCCGTGAAGCCAACGGATCGAAGGTCACCAATCTCTACACGGCCGCGGTCTCCCCCGAAAAGTTGGTGGGCAAGATCTCGTTCAACCGGGGTGGCGAGGTCCGTTCGCGCGAATGGGTGGCGACGAACAACGGCGCACGTTCGGTGGCCAAGGCCGTCCCGCCGCCAAAGCCCGGCTACAACGAACAGGGCTACAAGATTGTCAACGAGACCAAGTACAAGGAGCTCTCCGTCGATGAAGCCGAGAAGTACCTCAAGGATCATCCGGACGCGATCGTGCTGGACCTCCGGCCTCCCGCTTCCTTTGCGGCGGGACACCTGCCGAATGCGAAGAATCTGGATGTCACGGACGACGTGAACTACCGCGAGGTCTTGAAGCCGTTGGACAAGACCAAGCGGTACGTGGTCCACAGCGTCACCGGTCACTATCGGACGGTCCGTGCACTCGAGTATTTCGAGGCGAACGGATTCGAGCACGCGGTCGCGATCAATGGCGGCTACCAGGCGTGGGCCGCAGCCGGGAAGCCGACGGTCAAGTAACGCCCTCACGCAACCGGCCTGAGGCTCGATGAGCAATGGCCGGTCATCCTCCCTTTAGAAAAGCAACAGAACGAAATCCCATGAAGAAGCACTCTATCCAGTCCCTGTTCCAGGTCGGAGCCGCCACGGCGCTCCTTTTCGTCGCCAGTGCTGTTGCGCACGCAGCAGACATCGCCGGCGACTGGACCTGGTCCACTCCCGGCCGCAATGGCGGCGCCGAGCGCGTCAGCACCCTTACCCTGAAGGTCGAAGGCGCCAAGTTGACCGGCAAGGTCTCGGCTCCCGGCCGTGAAGGTAAGGCCGTTGAAACGGCCATCACCGATGGAAAGGTCGATGGCGACAGCATCTCGTTCGCCGTCGTCCGCGAGTACAACGGCAACAGCAACACGACCAAGTACTCGGGCAAGGTCGAGGGCGACAAGATCACCGGTAAGGTCGAATCCACCCGTGAAGGGCAGGCCCAATCCCGCGATTGGGTGGCGAAGCGCGCTGAGAAGGCCAAGTAATCCAGGGCCGGTTTGAACATCCCCCGGAGGAAGCGGACGCTTCTCCGGGGGCGTATTTTTGGACGGCCCTCGTTCTAGAATCAGAACGGAGCGGCGACGTCCTCGTCGCCTCGAGAAAGAGCTTGGGAGCGCAACGCGGACGTTGCCGCTCCGCTTGAGAATCAGACCGGAGCGGCGACGTCCTCATCGCCTTGGCAAATGGCAGCAGAGGGCAACGAGGACGTTGCCGCCCCGTCTTGCGTGGAGGCAGTGTCGGACCGCGCCCGATGGTGCAACACGGCTAGCGCCCCCACTCCAGGTCACTGGCACCGGGGCTCAGCTTTTCCTGGATCAGACCGAGGAGCAGCCATGGGCGGGGATCCACGGATCCGGCTTGGCGCGTGATGTTCTTCACGGCGGCGGGACCCAGCGTACGGGTGAGGCGGCGACCCACGGCGGGCCCGACAGCATCGGTGGGGCCGGTGCCGGCACTGGCGAGGTTCTCCACGCAGAGCTTGGCTTCCCCGAGGTCGGCAAGGAGCAGGATCGCCTGTTCCAGCGGCCTCGATTGGGAGGGCGCCCGGCGGCGGTTGTCCAGGGCTCGCGAAACCATCGTGATGGCCAGTTCCCGGGCCTCGTTGGTCTTCCCCGACCCCAGCAGTCCGCGCCCAGCGTCGATCCCGTACTGGACGGCTAGATCTGCCCGGACGCCCGGTTCCGAGGCGCTGGGTACTTGAAGCAAGATGGAGCGGGCGAGTTCGTGATGGCCTTGGCTCAGGGCGCTTTGAGCGGCCATCTCCAGCCCGGCCACCCGGCGAGCGACCGGCAGGCGGCCCAACAGGGTCAGAGCCTCGTTGGGATTCCCCGTTACCATCATCACCGCCGCCAGCAGTTCCGCGGGTGCGCCGCTGGCCTGACCGTCGATATCGACCGTCTGGATATTCGGGACCTTGCCCTGGCGAATAGCCTCCATGGCGCGTTTCTCGATCAGGGCTTCCGTTATGAAATCGCGCGGGGAGCGGGGTTGCGAGAGCCGGGACAGCTGGGAGGCCCAATCGAGTGCCCGGTCCTCGTAGGCCCCCTTCCTCCAGGAGCCCTTGGCATCGACAAGAATCCGCTGCACCACCATGGACTGCACTCCTGGTACAACGGATGCCAGCCAGTTCGATGCCCCGGGGTCTGTGGCTTGTGCACGGACGGCCTTCATGAAGTCGTCCATGAGTTCCATGGCCTCGTTGGTGCGGCCGAGTCCTGCCAAGGCTGCCGCCGGCCCTACCGGCATCGTGGGAACGATCCGAAGATTTGCGATGTCAGGGGAGTACCGGGACTGAACCCAGCGGGTGAGTCGCAGTGCGGAGTCGATATCGTTCCGGGTGGCATGCTCCGTGATCAAGGTATCCAAGGCGGAGAGTCGATCGCCTGGCGAATCGATGGCGATGGCGTTGGTCAGGGCTCGATCGAGTTGGCCAGCTTGGAGCAGGAGCGGCATGAGCCCCACACGGATGCCGGACTTGGACTGTGGAGAGAGACGGGTGGCGTGGCCGTCCAGCCAGGTTTCGACAGCCGCAAACGAAGCCACGGCCTCGTTCGTACGGTGCTCCGCGGTCAGTGCACCTGCGTGAAGCAGGAGGAACTGGGCTTGCAGATCGGGTTGGGCCGGCCCCAGCCACTGCAAGGTGTGGTCGAGGAGTTTCTGTGCGGACGCCAGATCGCCGGATGCCACCCGACCACGGATCGGGTCCAACAACAGTTGCGACGCCGCGGTCCGGAACTGGGGCGGCAGGTTGGTGAACTGCTGGAAGGCTTCCTGGTCGCGCCTTGTCGCCAGAAGGGTCCTCGTCAAGGAGGCCAACTGGGAATCGGGACCCTTCGCGCCCGGTGGGCTCTTGAGCCAGGTGTTGGCCCGTCCGGCGTCCCCGACGGTCAGCCAAAGGCCGGGCAACTCACGCGCCAGGCGAACACGCGCGACCGCTTCAGACGGCGTACCGGTCTCGGTGCCCCGCGCAAACGTCTCCAACTCGAGCAGCACGGGCTCTACCGGATCCCCTGCCATGCAGCGCCAGGCAACGGTGAGGGCCGCCCAGACGAACCATGGCAATTTGGGTCCCCTCCGGTGACGATTCACGTCGGGTGACCTACTGCCAAATCCGGTAATTGCAAGAACGCCGAAACAGGCGCTGATCAAGTGGGCGCATCTAGACACCGCCCCCGCGCCAAACGGAGCGGCAACGTCCTCGTTGCCTTGAAGAAGAGGTTGGGAGGGCAACGCGGACGTTGCCGCTCCGCTTGGGAATCAGAACGGAGCGGCGACGTCCTCGTCGCCTCGAGAAAGAGCTTGGGAGGGCAACGAGGACGTTGCTGCTCCGCTTGGGAATCAGAACGGAGCGGCGATGTCCTCGTCGCCTTGGCAAGTGGCGGGGGAGGGCAACGAGGACGTCGCCACCCCGTTCATCTTTACAACCGGTGGCAGTGTCGGGCTGCGCCCTGATCAAGTCTTGGGGCCGGCGCGTTCCGTCTTGCTGTAACCAGCAATTCAACCGTCGCCGACACAACCGGTTTCTCGCGGTTCAAGGCTTCGTTGCCACCGGTTCCGAGGTGAACTTCCGGATCCGGTGATTGTAGCTGTCGCCGATGAACACGGTTCCGTCCGAGTCGACGAGGATGCCGTGCGGCCGGGACAGATCGGTGGCGAGGGCTTCCTGCGCGGGTCCGTCCCCGCGCTTCCCGGTGCCGGCGATCCGTTCGATGACGAGACGGCGCGGATCGTACCGCCGGATGACGTTGTTCTCGGCATCCGCGAGGTACACCGAGCCGTCAGGCGCGACCGCGACGCCCTTGGGCCCATTGAGAGTGGCGCGACGGCCTGGGCCACCGTCGCCAGAGTTGCCTTTGTTGCCGGTGCCCGCTGCGATGGTGATCTCGCCTGCGACCGGGTTGATCCGGAGCAGTTGATTGCCCTCTCGGGTCACGAGCCAGAGGATTCCAGCGCGGTCAAAGTCGAGCGAACGCGGCCCATTCAGCGGAGTTCCCCGGAGGGCCGATCCGTCCGGCGTCGGACCGGCGACCCCGGTTCCCGCGAAGGTGGAAATGATGCCCGTCTTCGAATCGATAGCCCGGATGACGTGATTGCCGATGTCGGCGATGTAGAGATCGCCGGCGGGACTGAACTGAATGCTGATGGGCAGTTTCAGCAACGCGTTCGTGGCGGGGCCACCATCGCCCGCGTATCCCGGGGACGCCGTGCCAGCGACGGTCGTGAGACGGCGGCTGGCAGGATCGTACCGCCGGATGACGTGATTGCTGGTGTCGCTGATGAATAGGTGCCCGTTGCGGTCGAAGCGGATTTCGTGTGGGTGGTTCAGGGATGCCTTCAGCGGGTCCGAACCGTCCCCCGAGAATCCAGCGCGTCCATTGCCCACGATCGTGGAGATCGTGCCATCGGACCCGATGCGGCGGATGACATGGGCGGCGTAATCGGCGAACCACAGGGCGCCGTCCGGGCCGCGGGCGATGCCGAACGGGTTGTCGAGTTGGGCTTCCAGCGCCGGGCCACCGTCTCCGGTGGAGCCGGCAACGCCGGTGCCGGCGATGTTCTCAACCGGGCCGGCGAGGCTGGCGACCGACAGGGCTGCCGCGAGGCAGAGTGCAGCGGTGCTCCTGGGGGTGCGCATGTACGATCGGGTCAGATCGGTCTGGCGCTTTCCGGGGCGGCGTTGGTGGCGTTCTGGCCGGGGCCCCGACCGCCGGGCGGACGGTTCCCGGGTTTCCACGCCGGCGGCGGGAGCTCTGAATTCCAGCGGGTCCAGAGCTCGGTGAGTTCCCGGAGCTTGGCTGGATTCTCGGTGGCGAGGTTGCGCGTCTCGCCGGGGTCGGCGGCCAGGTTGTAGAGCTCGGCGCCGTCGGCGGATGCGGGCGTCGTCGGGATGCTGCCCATGTTGGAGAGGCCGTCCTGGCCCTTCACGAGCTTCCAATCGCCTTGCCGGACGGCGATCTGGGGACCGAATCGCCAGAAGAGCGCGTCGTGCGGTGCACCGGTCTTTTCCTTGGAGACGTAGGGCAGGAGGTTGACGCCATCGAGCTTCCACCCGGGCTGGATATCGATGCCGGCCACAGCGAGGGCGGTGGCGTGGATGTCGAGTTGGATGACGGGATTGGAATAGACGGTGCCCGCCGGCAGCTTGCCCTTCCATCGGGCGAAAAACGGGACGTGGATGCCGCCTTCCCACGTCTGTGCCTTGTAGCCGCGGAGGGGGCCGTTGCGGCTGGTGTTGTCGTTGGTGGGGCCGCCGTTGTCGCTGATGAAGAAGACGAGCGTGTTCTCATCGAGGCCTGACTCGCGCAGGGTGGCAAGGACCTTGCCGACTCCCTCGTCGAGGGCGCCGTAAAGGGAGGCGAAGCGACGGCGCTTGGGATCCTCGATGTGGGCGAAGCGTTCGTAGTGCCGCGGGTGGAAGTCGAGCGGGCTGTGGACCGCGTTGTAGGCGAGTTGCAGGTAGAAGGGTTCCTGGCGATGCCGCTCGATGAAGGAGACCGCCTCCCGGGTGAACGCGTCGGTGAGGTAGTTGGTCTCGCTGACGGGTTGCAGCCCGCGACGGATCGGATTGGGGGAGGTGGAATCGAGGTTGGTGTAGGAGTGCGCGGCGCCGAGGAAGCCGAAGAACTCGGAGAAGCCGCGGTTGATGGGATTGTAGGGTTCGCTCCCGCCGAGATGCCATTTGCCGACGAGGCCAGTGACGTAACCCGTGGACTTGAGGCGCTGGGGGAGCGTGGTCTCGGTCAGCGGAAGCCCGGAGCCGAGTTGATTGGTCGGAGAAGGACCGGGCGGATTGAACTCATGGCCGAACCGATTCTGGTAACGTCCGCTGAGCAGGCCGGCGCGGGTCGGACTGCAATAGGGTCCGGAGACGTAGCCGTTGGCGAAGCGCACGCCATCCCGGGCGATCGAGTCGATGTTCGGGGTGGGGATCTCGAGGGTTCCGTGGACGCCCACGTCGCCATAGCCGAGATCGTCGGCGATGATCACGACAATGTTGGGGCGCTTGGCTGGAACGGTGGCCGCCGAGGCCAAGGCAACGGCGGAGCAGAGTCCGAGAAGCGGAGAGAGAATGCGAAGGTTCATGGGCTGCGGCGATTCCTGTTCCTAGAACTTGTAGGCGTACGAGAGGCCAAGTGAGTTTTGCGTCATCTCGATCGTCTCGCGGGTTCCTGCGGGTGCGAGCCCGAGTGCGACGAATCGGCTTTCGCCGGTGATCGAGTTCCGGAAGGCATGCAGGTAGGCCAGCGTGACCTCATGCCGTCCGGTCGCGTAGGTGATGCCGAAGGTCAGGTGGTGTTGGATGACCGCCGGCGCCACGATGTTGAAGGTGACATCGTTTTCGCGGACGGGATTCTGGTTGAAGCTGTAGCCGCTGCGCAGGGTCCAGTGATCCGAGACCTTCCAGTCCACCCCGGCCTTGAAGACGTTGATGCTCCGCCAGCCGAAGCCAGGACCGCCGGTCTGACCGAGCCGGCCTGGGTTGCTGCTCGGGTTGCCGACGGCGTCAATGCTCGCGTAATCGATGTACTTGTAGTCCGCGGCGAGCCGGACCTCGGGAGTCGCCTGCCAGGCGATCCCGATGCCGCCGCTCTGCGGGATGTCGAAGGAGCCGTCGCCGGCGAAGAGGCCCCGGTACTTGTCGAGCCGCTCCGAATAGACCCGCGACGAGTATTGGGCCCCGACGGAGACAGACTTGCTGATGTTCCAGAGGTAGCCGACCCGAACGCCTCCACCCCAGGCGTGGTCGTTGCCCACATCGGTCAGGGCGCCGCTGTCCTGCGAAAGGTCAGAAAAGGAGCCGAGGCCGTAAGCCTTGAAGGTCTGGTAGGCGACGATCGGAGCCACACCGACCGACTGGTTGGCGGTGAACTTCCAGGACAGGGTGGGCGCGATCAGCACCTGGGCGAGGTTCACGCCCAGCCTGCCGGGACCCGCGAGCAGGTTCAGTCCGGAAGCTCCCGGGCCGAAGTTGAGCTGACCCGCCGGGTAGGTCGTGTTCATGCCGCCATTGCCGTAGACGGCGATTCCGAGCGAGAGGTCGTCCCGGATCGGTCGGGCGTAGGCAAGTTCGGGAATGAAGAAGTTCTCGCGGGTGCTCTCCACGCTCCCGTTGAACGGCGCCGCTGGACCGCTCCTCGATGCGCTGCGGTCCGGGCGGAACCAGTCGACGCCGAAGTCGACCCGCTCGCCGACCCAAGCGACCGAGGCGGGGTTGTTGGCACCGCCGAATGCGTCGTCGGTCTGGGCGATGGCTACGCCCGCCCGCCCCTTGGACTTGATGCCATAGCCATTGGAGAAATAGCCGTCGGTGGCGTGGACTGGACGGGATGCGGCGAGGACTGCGGCCACGCAGAGGGTGCGGGTCGCGAGGCGGGCTGCGGAGGAACGGATCGTGGATGTGGGCATGGGACTTTTCCTGGGAATGGATGGATTATGGAAAAATGGATGGAACTACTGTTTCGTGTCGGTCGGCCGTTTCGCTTCCGGGTTTCCGGACGGAGAGCAGAACGAACACCAGGGCGGAGGCGATGATTGGAGTTCTGAAGTTTGCGTTCATGGGGGGCTTTGGTCGGTTCCCAAGGGGGGCTGTGACTGCTGAGGACTGCTACCGGCGACGGCTGGCCGGTCCGGTTGAAGGAGGGCGAAGGCGTAGCCCAGGCCCGCTCCGAATCCGAGGCCGTAGAAGAGGCCCCAGGACAGTTTGGCGAAGATGATCAGGTCTGGAGCCGTGAGAACGGGGGGCGGCGTCCGCCGGGCCAGACCGATGAGCAGCGCCATGGCTTGGCCGCCCGTGAAGTATCCCAGCGAATGCAGGACGAAGAAGGCACCGGTTACGCGCCCGACTGCGGTCCAGTTCCCGAGGCGCCAAGCGAGAATTGCGACGAATGTCGCGCTGCCCAGCAGGGAGCCAAACCATTCTCCGGGACCTTGCCCGAGCCAAAACCAGAATCCCGACCACACGACCGCATAGACGAGGAACGCGGGAGCGAAGGCGGCGTAGAATCGTCGCAGCCTGCGTTCACCCCGCACCAAGGGATGCAGAAGCAGCCCACTGAGGGCGATGAACACGCCTGCGATCGCGGCATAGAGGGCACCTTCCCCACCATGTCCCCGAAACCAACGCCCGGCGAAAGCCCAGACCGAGAACGCACCCACGCTGACAACGGCAAACCCGATGGCTCCCCGAAGCGTGTGCGCGAAGGTCGAGTCCACATGAACCGGGGTGTCGGCGGGAGACGAAGCGTTCATCGGCCCGGGTTCAAGGCTTGAGGGCGGCCACGGCAGCCTTGAGTTGGTCGAGGTGGACCTGGGCGTCGCGCGAGTCCGTCACGTGCAGAACCTTTCCGTCCTTCCCGATGAGGAAGCTGACACGACGGGACCGTGGCCGGTCCGGTGCAGAGGCCCCGTAGGCCTCGGTGACCTTGCCGTCGGTATCCACCAGGAGCGGGAAGTTGAGTTGGTGCTTCTCGCGGAACTTACGGTGGCTTTCGGCGTCATCCCGGCTCACGCCGACGACGGTGACACCCAGTTTGGTGAGGTCGGACAATTGATCCCGGAAGCCGCAGGCTTCCTTGGTGCAACCCGGGGTATCATCGCGAGGGTAGAAGTAAACGATGACGGCCTGCTTGCCGGTGAGGTCGGCGAGCTTCCAGGGCTTGCCGTCGTGGTCGGTGGCTTCGATGGACGGTGCCTTTTCGCCGGCCTTCGGGAGATCGGCGGCGAAGAGCGTGCAGTAGGTGAGCGCCAGGCCCAGGGTGAGCCCGGCAGACAGGATCGAGCGGAGCGGTGGTTTCATCGGGAGGTTGAAGGTGAGGAATGTTGGGAGATGTCCTGACTAGCGAGTCTTGGCGGATGAATCGGCGAGGGCGTACAGGTTCTGTTTGCCGCGGAGGAACAGTTCGTTGCCAGCGATCGCCGGGGTCGCGTCGAAGGCGTCGTCGAGTCGGTTCTTGGCGAGGATGTCGAGCTTGGGACCGTTGCGGATCACCCAGACGGCTCCGTTTCGGCCGGTGAGATAGACGCGGTCGGCGGCACCGGTCGGAGATGCGTAGACGCCGAAGAGTCCGTCGAGGCGTTCGGCATCGATCTCCTGCTTTCCCTCGCGGGCGTTGAAGACGGAGAGTTGGGCGTTGTTGTTGGAGTAGAAGTAGAGGTAGTCGCCGTAGAGAAGCGGGGAGGGGACGTACGGCGTGTTCTTGGCGTGGGACCAGGCGATGGCGTCTGTGCCCGTCAGGTCGCCCTTCTTGCCGAGGGTGATGGCCTGCAGGGCGGCGCCGCGCCAACCGCTCGTGACATAGACGCGACCGTGGCCGGGAACGGGTGCCGGAATGGCGTTCTGGGTCTGGCCAGACGCTTCCCAGATCGTCTCGCCGTTGGAGACATCGTAGGCGCGGACCTTGTTGCCGGAGTTCACCACGGCCTGGACCGAGTCGCCGTGCTGGACGATCAAGGGGGTGCTCCAGTTGGTGCTTTCCTCGCGCGGTTTCCGCCAGAGTTCCTTCCCGGTCTTCTTGTCGAGGGCAACGATGAAGTCCTCGCCTTCGTGGTCCCACACGACGATGACCGTGTTGCCGTGGAGAGCGGGAGAACTGCCTTCGCCGAAGGAGTTGCGGGTGGACTGGCGGCCGAAGTTCTTCGACCAGAGCTTGCGCCCCTGAAGGTCATAGGCGTGGAGTCCGCGCGAGCCGAAGTAGGCGATCAGGACTTCGCCGTCGGTGACGGGCGAGGAAGAGGCGTAGCCGTGGTCCTTGTGGTGGCCTTCGTGCGGCAGCTCAGAAGTGGGAGTGTCCTGCCAGCGCACCTTTCCGGTGGCCCGATCGTAGGCAATGACGGTGAACCGGTGTGACTGGTCGGGCTGCTCGACCTGGGCCCGCCCGCCGCCACCACCGCCACCGCCGCCAGGGCCGCCGGTGCCATTGCCGCCGCGGCGTCGGCCGGGGGTGTTGGTGGACGCTCCGCCGTTGGCAGGGGCGTTTGTGGATGGAGTTGGGGTGGACGTCGCCGGGGTGCTGACGGCTGGAGTGGGAGTCGGCGATGGAGCGGTTTTCTCCCCGAACGGGACGGCCGTGAGTACAAACACCTGGTCTTCCCAGACGATGGGTGAGGCGTTGCCGTTGCCGGGCACGGCGACCTTCCACTTCACATTCCGGGTTTCATCCCATTCGACCGGTGGGTTTGCTTCCGGGGCGACGCCGGAGGAAAGAGGGCCGCGCCAGGAAGGCCAGTTGCGGAGCGTGGGGTCCGCGGATTGGACTGTGGAGACGAGTGCAGACGCCAACAGTGTGACAGGCAGGATTTTCATGATTGCAGGGCGGTTTTCAGTGGAAGAAGGGAGAATCAGGATGGGCAGATCCGGGCGCCTGTGAGGCATCGATAACGCGATTCAGGGAGATCCA
>Ga0172372_10002692_pt1 | contig 26759 bp, 24 predicted proteins | sample LakKiv5m_2_FD_114544 | JGI IMG/M metagenome (GOLD analysis project Ga0172372, IMG submission 114544) | Freshwater microbial communities from Kabuno Bay, South-Kivu, Congo - kab_092012_9.5m | ecosystem: Environmental > Aquatic > Freshwater > Lake | place: Democratic Republic of the Congo...
CCGCCGCGCGAGACGGAGGTCGTGAACTTCGCCATCGCCAACGGCCGATTTTTCGGGGGCGGGATGCACGTCGCCCCCGACGCCCGGCTCGATGACGGCCTCTTCGACGTCGTCGGCATCGAGCGCATGACCCGGCGCGAAATCATCGCGCTGTCGCGCACCATCTATCGGGGCGCCCACCTCGACACGCGCGGCGTCACGCATGCGCGCGCGCGTCGCGTCGTCGCGGAGCCGCTCGACCCGCACGGCGAGCCGGTGCTGCTCGACGTCGACGGCGAAGCGCCCGGCCGCCTGCCTGCGACCTTCGAGATGCGCGCCGCCGCCCTGCTCCTGCGCACCTGAGCCCGCTGACACCCGTGAGCCGCTTCCCCTCCCTCATCCGTTCGATGCGGCCCTTCGCCTTCGCGGCGCTCGCCGGCACGCTCTACGCGCTCTCCGGGCCGCCGACGGAGCTCGGCGTGCTCGCGTTCTGCGCGGGCCCTTTTCTGCTCGCGGCGCTCGAGGAGTCGCGCACGCCGCTCCGGGCCGCGTTCACCGCAGCGCTCGCGGGCTTCACCTGCAACGTGATCGTGCTCGGCTGGGTGGTCGGCCTCCTCGAGACGTTCGCGTACATGCCTCTCGTCGCGGCGCTGCCCGTCGCGCTGCTGTTGTGGGCGGCGCAGTCGCTGCCCTTTTTCGCCGCCGGCGCCGTGACGCACGTGCTCTCGGCACCCGCGAACGCGCATGACGCGACGACGCCGGCCTGGCTCGTCCTGCCGTTCGCGCTCTCGGCGGCGACGGTGCTCGTGCCCGCGATCTTCCCGTGGAACGTGGGCGCCGCGACGCTCCCGCTGCTCGCCTATGCGCAGCACGCGGAGCTCGGCGGCATCGCGCTCGTCGACCTCACGCTCCTGCTCGCGGGCGGCGGCCTCCTCGCGGCTGCGCGGTCGCGCGATCTGCGCAGCGCACGCGCGCCGCTCGTCGTCGGGCTGCTCGCGCTCGTCGTGCCGTTCGCCTACGGCGCGCTGCGCATCACGCAGATCGAGGCCGCGCGCGACGCCGCTCCGACGATGCGCGTCGGCGTCGTGCAGCCGAACATCGGCATCTACGCGAAGCACGATCCGAGACAGCATCGAGGCCACCTCGCGCTCCTGCGCCGCATGACGTCGCAGCTCGAGCGCGACGGCGCCGAGCTCGTCGTGTGGCCGGAGACCGCCTACCCCTACCTCGTGCCCCGCGAGCGCGAGGCGCAGGCGGACGGCTTCGTCGCCGCGCGTGGGCCCGATGTACGCGGTCCGCTGCTCGTCGGTGCGATCACCGCCGCGGGCGAGGCGCACTACAACTCCGCGCTCGGCGTCGAGGCGGACGGCCGCATCACCGGCATCGCCGACAAGGTCGAGCTGCTCGCGTTCGGCGAGTACGTGCCGCTCTGGGACTATCTCCCGCCGCTCCGCACCTACTTCCCCTCGCGCGGGATCACACCCGGCACGGCGCCCCGCGTGCTCGGCGTCGCGGGTCGGCGCATCGCGGTGCTCAACTGCTACGAGGACGTGCTCCCGAACTACGCACGGCAGCTCGCAGCCTTCGCGCCCGCACCCGACTTCTTCGTCAACGTCACCAACGACGCGTGGTTCGGCGACACCGCCGAGCCGCACCTGCACAACCACGTCGCGCGCGTGCGGGCGATCGAGACGCGGCGCGACCTCGTGCGTGCCGTGAACACCGGCGTGAGCGCGCACGTCTCGGCCACGGGCGAGACGCTGCGGCGCACGCAGACGTTCATCCAGACGTCGTTCGTCGCGGACGTGCGCGTGCTCGACGGAGCGACCCCGTACACGCGCCTCGGCGACTGGGTCACGCCCGCGGCGTGCGCGTTGCTCCTCGCGCTGGCCTTCCGGTTGGCGCTGCAGCGCCGCGCAGCGAATTCAAGCCGAGGCGACACCTGAGTCATCGATTGCGCGCGTCTTCACGCGGCCCCCTCCGAGACACAACACAGATACGACAGCAACTGCGCTGCGAGAGCGCGCAGCGCGTTCAGGCAGGCGGGATCGCGGGCTGCGGCTGCACGGCGTAGAGGCGCGCGATCTCGCGCGCGTCCGCGAAGGTGTCGGCGCCGATCCGCGCGAAGAAGACCGCCGCGGCCTGAAGCGCGGCGAGCACGAGGCCCTCGGCGCCGTTGCGGCGCACCGCCCAGACGGCGCGGTCCTGCGCGGCGTCGAGCGTCGGCTCGGTGAGGTCGGCGGGCGCCGGTACGCGCGCGATCTCCAGCGCCTTCGCGAGGGCTTGATGCGCGAGCGCGAGCACGGCGATGCGCTCGTCGAAGTCGCCGCCCTCCATCTCGCGCCAGCGCGCCTTGCGGGGGCTCATCTGGCCGAGCACCGCGCGGAAGGCGTTGACGGCGTAGACCGCCGCGAGGCGACGACGCTCCTCGTGTAGCTCGCGCAGGATCGCGAACGGGTCCGCGCGGCCGGCGCCGTCGGAGTGCTTCGCGATGATGGCGTTCACGAGGCTGAGGTGCGCCTCGGCGGAGAGGACCTCGTCCCACGCGAAGACGGCGCGCAGATCCCGCGGTGCGCCGCGGTAACGCTCGAAGGCCTCGGTGAAGTCTTGGTCGGCGGCGATGCGCTCGACGACGATGGCGCCCCACGCGCCCGTGAGGCGATCGACGAGCGTGTCGGAGGGAGACGTCCGCGCAGCGGCGGCCGCTTTGCTCGGGCGGGCTCGCCCGGGCTCTGCCGACCGTGCGACGGACGCCTTCTCGGGCGCGGCGGCGGAGGGCGCGGCCTTGCGGCCTTGGCCTCGCTTCACGCCATCACGTGCCTTGCCGCGCTTCGCTCCCGGGTCGGTCGCTCGCATCGCGGACGAGAATGCCGGATCACGCGCGGGCGTGCCAGCCGAAGACCCGTGAGACGGCGTGCAACGCGCACTCCCGCTCAGCGACGACGCAGACCGAGGAGCGTGAGGGGCTCTCCGGAGCGCGTGAAGGTGATCGCCGCGCCCATCTCGACGGGTACCGCCGCGTGCGGGCCGTCGAGGAAGAGCTGCGCCGCGCGCATCTTGCTGACGACGCGCAGCGCGTCGCCCGGCGCCACCAGGCCGCGCATGTATCGGTAGCGCTTGCCCTGCGCGAGATACGGTTCTCGCACGACGAACTGCAGGCGCTGCGAGCCGACGGGCAACACGCGCCCGCCCGCGGAACGCTGCGCCGCCGTCGACCCGGCCGCCGGCCCGATCCACAGGCCGCTCGAGCGCTGCTCTTCTTCGTGCGCGCCGACGTGCAGCAGGTAGCGGGACGTCGCCGCGGGGCACTCGTGGCAGAAGAGCGCGTCGTTGAGCACGCGGTTCGAGACCTCCGCGCCGTCGAGCTCGACGCGCATCCGCGTGAGCCGCGTCGCGCGCGTGCGGCCCGCGACCGCGTCGGCGAGGACGTCGCCGAGCGCATCGCGCGTGCCGGCGCAGAAGAAGCCGACGCTGTCCTTCGGCGCCGTGTTGACCGCAACGACGGGGACCTCGGCGCCGACGGCATGCGAGGCCCAGAGCAGCGTGCCATCGCCGCCGAGCGTGACGACGAGGTCGAAGCCCTCGGCCGCGCCCACCTCCGCGCGGTAGCGGAACACCGCGCGCGCGCCGGTCGCGCGCAACACCGTGCGCGCTGCCGCGACGGTGCCGACGTGATCCTCGTGCGCGGCCCGGAGGCGCGCGACCGTGACGTGCCCCTCGCGCAGCAGCGCCGCGATGCGCGCCGAGCGCCGCTCGCGCACGTAGATCTGAAACGCCGACTTCTTGTAGATGACGAGGACACGCGGCCCCGCACGGCGTGTCACGGCGTCTCGCTCCGCTCGGCGAGGCGCCGCAGCGCGACCTCGGTCTTCACGTCGCCGACGCGCCCGTCACGCACCGCCGCGAGCGCAAGGTGCAGCGGCACGAAGCAGACGACGGCGTCGGCCTCGACGGGCGAGCCGTCTTCGGTGGGGGTCCCCGCGGCGCCGGGATCGACCTCGGCGACGAGGAAGTGGACCTTCTCGGCGAGCACACCGGGGCTCAGCACGACGGGTGGCCCGAGCGGACTGAATGACGATTCAGCGACCGCGAGCCCCGTCTCTTCGAGTGTCTCGCGCGCCGCGCACGCGCGGAGGCCCGCTTCGCCCTGCTCGTCGGGCTCGACGAGCCCCGCAGGCACCTCCCAGACGACGGGATGCGGCGCCGGTTCGGCGAGAGGCAACGCGTAGCCGGAGCGGAACGCGAGCGGTGGCCGCAGCGCACTCCGCAAGCAGACGCGCAGCGCACCTCCATCCGCCGACGGTGCGACGAGCACGATCGCGACGGCGTCCATCGCGTCGCGCTCGACGAGGTCGTAACGGTAGGCGCGGCTGCGGCTGCCATCGGGGCGCCGGTTTTGAAGGGTCACGCGGCGCAGGCGCAGGAAGCCCTCATCCCCGCGGAGCTCCGCGGAGTGATCGGCCACGACGTCGATCGCGATGTTCGGCAGCTCAGGCAGGGAATCGTCAGACATGGTGTCAGGCGCCGGGCGTGGTGGTGGGGGCGTCGGCCGCAGCAGGCGCGGGTGCATCCGGAGTCGGCGGTGCGGGCGGCGCCGCGGGCGCATCGCTCGCGGGCGGTGGCGGCGCGGGTGCCGGGGACGCGGGCTCCGCAGGGACGGGCGCGTCGTCGGACGTGGAGGCTTCTTCCGACGGGGCAGGCACTGCCTCATCGAGCGCGGCTTCGTCGCTCGCGGCGCTCCACACGAGCGCGAGGCCCGGGGACAGATACGACTCGACGCCGCGCTCGCCGGGCCGCAGCTCGGCGCGCTGGAACCAGACGTCGAGCCCGACGCCGAGGCTCGCGCGTCCGCCGAGCGGAAAGGTGAGCCACGCGCCGCACGCCGCGAAGAAGTCGGCGTCGAGCCCCGCATCCGTCGCACCCGCCCACGCGCCGAGGCGCGCGCGCACCTCGAAGCCGACCGACTCGCCGCGCCAGAACAGGCTCGCACTCGCGGCGAGCGGCATGTAGACGCGCGACCGCACGCCATCCGCGCTCGACACGGCCGCAAAGCCCAGCGAGCCACCGACGCGCAACACGCCGAGCTCATGGAAGAGGTCGACCATCGCGCCCGCGCCGTAGTCCGCGCGCTCGCTCCCGCTCGTGGCGCTGCGGCCGTCGGGCGCGCTGCGCTCGTCGCCGACGAGCATCACGAGACTGGCGGCTCCCGCCGGCCCCTGCTGCGCGGCTGTGAGGCGTGGAATCACGGCGGCGACGACGCTCAGCAGCGTCGCGGCGACGAGCACGGAGCGGAAGCCGGGTCGACTCGCCATGCGTCGCCGTGGTGTACGCGCGCGGCCCGCACGGGGTCAAGCATGGCGCGCGCGACGCCCCGGGCGAATAAGCGTCGGCGGCCAAGCGTCCATCGGCGCATGGCATCGCTTCGACGGTCCGGCTGGCCCGCTCTGCCCTTCGCGCTCGTCGCGGCCCTGCTCTGCACGCGGGCCCGCGCGCAGGCTCCCGCAGCGAGCGAGGCCGCCGAGACGGCGCGCCTCTCCGCGCTGTCGTCCGCCGACCGCACGGCGCTCGCGCCGCTGCTCGCGCGTGGCCCCGTCGCGCTCGTGGAGTTCACGGAAGGCGATGCGCTCCCCGCGCTCCTGCTCGCGGCCGAGATCGCGGCGCCGGCAGCGACGGTCGCGGCGGTCGTCGGCGATCCGGCAGCGTATCCGCGCTTCATGGGCGTGCTCGACACGGTCGCGATCACGGGCCGACACACCGGCTCGCTCTCCTACGACTGGACGTGGCGCACGGCGATCTTCGAGCTGCGCGGCTCGAACGTCATGACGCGCACGGACCCGCCCGCAGGGCACCCCGAGCGCGGCTGGCGCTTCGGCGTTCGCGCGACGGGCGGCGATCTCGGGACGGGGCGCTTCCTCTGGAGCGTGCTGCCCGTCGACGCGACACACAGCCTCGTCACGCTCGCGACGCGCCTCGATCTGCGCGACGCGAACTACCTCGCGCGGCAGATGTCGCAGGCGAGCAAGAGCGTGAACCGCTCGATCAACCTCTCGCTCGGCTTCGTGATGCTGCTCGGCGTCCGACAGGAAGCACAGCGCCAGGCCGGTCACACGCCCGCACGCCTCGCACAGCCCGGCGCTCCGCTCGCGCCGAGCGGCGTCGATCTCGCGCGGCTCGCGCCGCTCCTCACGCGCGGCGACCTCGTCGCGCTGACGCTCGACGGAGACGCGCTCGACCACGTGACGGCCCTCGCGCGGACGGGCACGGGGCGCGAGTTCGTGACGCCCATCGTCACCGATCCGCGCGCGTTCGGGAGCGCGCTCATGCCCGGGAGCCACGCGACCGTCGTGAGCGTCGACGAGCCCGGCGCCTGCGCTCCCGGCGCCCTCTGTACGGGACGCGCGACGGTCTTCGACTGGGCGATCGACATTCCGCTCATCGGGACGAGCGGCCGCATGCGCCTGACGCCCGCCGACACGACCGGAGACGTCGTCGAGGTCGCGGGCGTGCGTGGCGCGATGCACGCCGGGCACTGGCGCGTCGAGACGCACGTGCAGCCGTGGGGAGAGGCCGTGGTCGTCGCGGTCGGGCGTTTCGATCCGGGCGACACGACGTGGCTGCTACGCGGCGTGGTGCGGAGCAGCGCCGACTTCGGCGCCGGGCTCGCAGCGTCCGCCGAGCTCATGCTCGCGCGCGCCATCCGCGCACGGGCGATGGAAGCGCTCGAAGCCCGTGGCCCGTGAGGCGGCAGCGCGGATGGCCGTGGCGTCGCTGTGATCGGGCGCCCCAACCCCACCTGCGACTGAATCACCATTCAGCCGAAGGGCCTCGCGGGGCCCGCCGCGAGGCGATTCACGACGGGATCAGAACGTGAGGTGCGCGGACACACCGCCGCCGTTCGCGCCGACGACGGGCGCGATCTGCAGGCGCGCGGTCGGCGCTGCGGCCGTCTCGGCGGCTTCCTCTTCGTCGTCGCCCGAGGCGAGCTGGAGTACGAGCGCGGTGACGAGTCCCGCGACCGCGACGCCGAAGCCGACGTCGGCGAAGAGCGCGAGGCGCTCACCGCGATCCGCGATCGCCTCGGTCGGCGCGACGTCGAAGTCGCTCTGCTCCGAGAGCGCGAGGAAGCCGAGCACGGTGCCGCTCACGAGGCCGGCCGCACCGACGCCCGCCGCGATCCAGACGGCCGCGCTCGGGCCCTCGGAGGCGGGCTCCTCTTCGGCGGGCGGTGCAGGCTCGGGCTCGGCTGCGACGGGCTCGGCGGGCGGTGGCGCGGCTGCCGCGGTGAGCGCGGGGATGGCGAGCTCCTGGCGTGCGCCGAAGCCGACGGTGACCGTCTGCGAGGCCGACTCGTACCCCGCGAGCGACACGGCGATCGTGTGCTCGCCGGGCGCCGCCTCGACGTCAGCGGGCGTGACGCGCCCGGTGTCCGTGCCGTCGAGTGCGATGGCCGCGCCCGCGGGCTCGCTGCGGACGGCGACGACGCCGGGGCGCGCGCGGAGGGCTTCGATACGCGTCTGCACGGCCGCGCGGTCCGGCGCATCGGCGCGCAGCGTCAGATAGCGCTCGAGCGTCGCGACGGTGTCGACGATGCGGCCGAGGCGCTCCTGCGACTCGGCGATGCTGAGGAGCACGACCGAATTCGGCACGCTCGCGAAGGCCGCTTCGAACTGTGCGAGCGCCCCCGTGAAGTCATTGGCCCCGAAGAGGCGCTGGCCTTCGCCGTACGCCGCGCGCGCCGCAGCCGTCTGCTCGGCAGTCGGCCCCGCGGGCGCTGCGGGAGCCGCCTGACGCCCGCCGCGACGCTGCGCGTCGGCTGCCTCCGGGGCGAGCCAGGCCGCCGCCACGAACATCACCGCCGACATCGAGACCACCGCGATGGAGCTGCTGCTCCGGAGCACGCCGTTCATGCGGGGACGGTACGCGCCCGCCCCGAGGTCCGTCAACCTGCGGGCGCCGCGAGGTCGCTGCGCGCGCTCACGCGTCTGCGGAAGAACGCGAGAACTGCGCGGCGAGGAAGGCCTCGACGCGATCGAGAGGCGCGCGAAGACCTGCCGCGAGCGGATCGAGGCGCGCCAGCTCGGCGTCGAGCGTGTGCACGTGCGACGCCAGCTCGCGCTCCACGCGCTCGTCGTGCTGCTCGAGTTCCACGCGGAGCTGCGCGAGCTTCTTCTCGAGTTCGTCGCAGCGCGCCCCCTCGGCGCGGAGCACTTCATCGACGGCGGCGACCTCCCAGAGCAGCGCGTCCGTGGCGCCCGCGCCCGTCACGACGCCGGCAGCGGGATCGCGCGCGGCCGCGAGCGAACCACGCAGCGCCTCGCGTCGTGCGCCGAGTCGCTCGAGCTCTCCGCGACGCTCGCTGAGCCGACGCCCGAGATCGTCGATGTGCGCGCCGCGCCGCGCGCGGAACTCGCGGGCCTGATCGGCGAGCTCCTCCACGGCTTGCTGGCGCGCCTCGGCGAGCCGCGCGCCCTCTTCGAGCATCTCGAGGGAAGTCGCCGCGTGCGCCATCGCCTGCGCGACGTCCGGGGGCGCGGGCTGCTGCGCCTCGACGTCGTCGAGCGCTGCGCGAATCGCGTCGAAGCGCAGGCGCCAGCGGCGCACGCCGAGCAGACCGTCCGAGGTGCGCGCCGGAGCGGCCCCGAGCGAGATCCCACCGGGCGGGGACGCGCTGATCCAGCCCCCGCCTCGCGCCGCGGGCGACGGCGTGTCGAGCCCATCGAGCGCCGGCGGAACCGGGATCGTGTGCCGGTTGTAGTCGAGCCCGGAGAGACGCGGCGCGCCGAGCGGCGTCGCCCCCCCCGACGCACCGGGCCCGCCGATGTTCATCGCGCCGAGGCTCGAATCCAGCGTGGCGTCGGCCGCGGCGTCCGGCGTACCGACGACGATGCCGTCCGGGGCCGTCGCCGCACGCCGCGTATCTGTTCCACCGTCCACGGAACCGACCGACTCCGGTACGGCATCCTTCAGCCGCCCTCGCGTGGCCGCGAGCTCAGCGAGGAAATGGAACGCGTCGCGGAAGCGCTCCTGCGGACTCTTCCGCAAGCACCGCAACACGAGCGCCTCCATGGCGGGATCCACGGTGTCGAAGCGCGCGCGGGGCGGGATGGGCGCCTCCGTGACGTGCTTCACGAGCAGATCGCCCGGGTACTCGTAGTCGAAGGGCAACGCGCCCGTGACCATCTCGTAGAGGATCACGCCGAGCGAGTAGAGATCCGCGCGACCGTCGATGTGCGTCGACTGGATGTACTCCGGTGCGATGTAGCCGGGCGTCCCGAAGATCTGCTGCGAGCCGGTGAGCGAGGGCGCATCCATGATCTTCGCGATGCCGAAGTCGAGGAGCTTCACGAAGTCCGCACGGCCGCGCTTCTGGAGCAGGAGGATGTTCTCCGGCTTCAAATCCCGGTGGACGATGCCCATCTGGTGCGCGCGGGCGAGCGCACCCGCGATCTGCTCCGCGATGTCGAGGGCACGGAGCGCCGAGAAGGGGCCCGCGGACATGGACTTCAGCAGCGTCTCGCCGGGGACGTACTCCATGACGAGATAGACCATCCCGTCGTCGGACTCGCCGAAATCCGTGATCTCCACGATGTTTTCGTGGTTGATGCGATTGACCGCGCGCGCCTCGCGCACGAAGCGATCGCGCTGCACGGGGTCGAGCGAGAGGTCACGGCGCAGCGTCTTGATCGCCATGAGTCGATCGATCGTGATGTGCCGCGCGAGGTAGACGCTCGACATCCCGCCCGAGCCGAGCCGCGAAATGAGCCGGTAGCGGCCGCCGACGGTGCGCCCGATCAGCGGATCGAGCACCGCGCGCAACTCCACCCCATCACGCGGACAGCGGTCGGCGTCGTCCGGGAAGAGGTCGGAACAGCGTGGGCAGACCTTCATCGGAGCGCGCCAGCGTACCCCCACGCTGTGCGCGCGGGAAGCCTGAGCTTCGCCCGCGAGGTCGGTCGTCAGGTCCCGGCGTCGGCATCGCCGGCCGTACCGGCGTCGTCCGACGCACCGAGGTCGGACGCAGCGCCGAGGTCCGCGGCCCCCTCGCCTGCGTCGGACACGCCCGCATCGTCGGCACCCGTACCTGCATCGCCCGGACCCGCATCGAGGTCACCGGCGTCGGCGCCGAGATCCACGGACATCGCGAGGTCGAGCGGCTCGCTCGCGTCGTCCGCGCCGAGGTCCCCGGGGCCCGCGTCGGCGGTGCCGAGATCGCGCGCGCCGGCGTCGACGGCGAGGCAACTCACGGCGCAGACCCCACGGTCGGTGAGACTCGCGCTGCCCTTGCAGCAGACGAGGCCCGTCTCGCAGTCCCCGTCGAGCTGACAGACGTCCCCCGCGGCGCCTTCGCAGGACGCGAGGCCGAGGAGCGCCGAGGCGGAGAAGAGCCAGGCGAAGAGTGGGAAGGCAGCGCGCGAACGAAGCGGGGCGGGAGGGAGTGTCATCGGGCGGGCCGACGATAGCCTCGCGTTTCCGGCGTGTCGATCCGTGCGCCGTCACGCAGCGCGTAGGCGCAGCGGAAGCCGACATCGGCCTCGCGCAGCCCCTCGGGGGCCGCGGCGCGCGCAGCGTTGCGCAGCGCGAAGGGCAGCGCGCGGTACGAGCCCCCGCGCAGCACGCGGAGCGCGCCGTTCGCCGGTCCGCGCGGATCGACACGCGGCGAGCGCGCGTAGAAGTCGGGCGCAAACCAGTCGTCGACCCACTCGCTCACGTTGCCCGCGAGGTCGAGGACGCCCGCGTCGCTCGCGCCATCGGGATACGCGCCCACCGGCGCGAGCAGCGCGTACACGACGCCCGGGCCGCGGCCCGCCGCGCTCGGACGGCCGTGATGCGCGAGGCGCCCGTCCCAGCCATTCCCCCAAGGAAATGCGCGGCGCGAGCCACGTCCGCGCGCGGCGTACTCCCACTCGGCCTCTGTCGGCAGTCGCCCGCCGACGAAGGCGCAGTACGCGCGCGCCTCCGCGTGAGACACGCCGACGACCGGCAGTCCGGGCCCCGCGAGGCGCGGATCGCCCTCACCGAAGCGCGACGGGGCACACGCGCCGGCGAGCACACAGCGCGCGTACGACGCCTGCGTGACCTCGCTGCGATCGAGCGCGAAGGCCGAGACCGTCACGCGATGCGCAGGCGCCTCGGCGAGGAACAGCGCGTCTCCACAGCGCTCCGCGAGCGCGCTCGTCCCGAGCGTCTGGCGGCAGAGTTCCACGGCGTCGCGGAGCTCAGCGGGGGTGCTTCCCATCGCGAACTCGCCACCGCCGATCCGCACGATCAGCGATGCACGGACGACGTGCGCCGTGTCGCCCGCTGCGACGACCGGCGCGAGCGCGACGACGGGCGCGAACGCCAAAGTGAGGCCGAGGGCGAGCGTGCGCGACACGGCGCAGGAGGGTAGCAATGGCGGCGTCACGCGGGCAGATGTGGCCGCCGCGCGAGCCAGACGACGGCCGCGAGCACTACGCAGGCGCCGAGCCACTGCGACGTCGAGACGCCGAGCACGAGCCCGCGCATCGCATCGCCACGCAGCGGCTCGAGGACGACGCGGACGACGCCGTAGAGGGCCGCGTAGACGGCGAATGTTGCGCCGTCGCGTGGGGATCGGCGTCGCGCAGCCCGCCATGTGACGACGACCCCCGCGACGAGGAGCAGCGCGAGCGACTCGTAGAGCGGCCATGCGTGGCGCGAGAGGGACGGTTGCGCGGCAGAGGCGCGCACGTCGGCGTACGTGATCGCGAACGGCCCATCCCACGGCGCGCCGTAGCAACATCCGCCGAGCAGACATCCGATGCGCCCGATGGCGTGCCCGAGCGGCAGCGCCGGCACGGAGCAGTCGGCGAGCACGCCGAGAGGCAGTCGGAGGGGGCGCGCGACGACGGCGAGCGCGCCGGCACCGCCGAGAAGCCCACCCAGAAAGACGAGACCACCTCGCGCGATGGCATGACGGACATCGCCCGTCCGCAGCCCCTCGACGCCCACGAAGAGCAGCCACGCGCCTGCGAGCGCGCCACCGATCGTGAGGGCCAGCGCTGCGCAGACGCGCCCGACGTCGAGGCCGTGACGAACCGCGCGCCGCACGAAGAGTCCGCCGCCGACGAGCAGCGCGAGCGCGAGGCACACGCCATAGGCACCCACCGGGCGCGTCCCGCCCGGGACCGGCAGCTCGACGAGAACGGGATGCACGTCAGCGCGGCGCGGCGGGCGTGGCGGCGCCAGACGCGGCCGGCGGCTTTGGAGTGCCCGGCGCGACGGCAGCAGGCCCAGCGGGCGGCGCCCCGGGATTCGCGGGCGCAGCAGGAGCAGGCTCGAGTGGCGGCGGCGGGAAGGCCGGCGGTGGCTCCTCCGCTGCCGGGCCGTCGGTGGGCGCGGCGCCGGGAACAGGTTCATCCCCGGGACGGGGAGGCGAACCCGGCGGTGGAGGCACGATGCCGAGCCCGCCGTCGAGATCGCGCATCCACGCGGGCGGGGTCCCGCGGCCGACGCGCCACATCACGCCGCCGTCTCGAAACCGCCCCTGATTCGAGGCCACGCCCGCCGTGAAGAGCGCGTTGCAGAGCCCGCACGTCAGCGCGAACACGAGCCCGAGGAGAAACGCGACGATCGACACGATCAGACCGGCGAGCCCGGCCCCGCTCGAGCCGCCCTCCTGCTTCGCGCGCGACATCGCGAGGCCCCCGAGCACGGCGCCGACGAGGGCGACGACGGGTGCGCCGAAGGAGAGCAGGCTGCCGACCGCGGGCAGCCACGCGAGGAGGATGCCGCCGAACATCATCAGCAGCGCGAGCACACCGACGAGGACCGAGGCGACGCCCATGCGGCCGAAGGTCCCATCCTCGCAGGGCGCGTCAAGAGGCGCGTCCGGGGTCGCCTGCTACGCTCGCGCGCCCATGTCGTCGCAACCCGCTGAAAAAGGACGCCGTCCGCGCACCTCGCGGCCGGAAGCCGAGCCGCCACGCAGCGGTCGCTGCGCCCTCGTCGGTCGTCCCAACGTCGGCAAGTCGACGCTGCTGAACACGCTGCTCGGACAGAAGCTCGCCATCGTCGCGAGCAAGCCGCAGACGACGCGCACGCACATCCTCGGCGTGTACCTCTCGGCGGATCCGCCGACGCAGATCGCGTTCCTCGACACGCCGGGCCTCCATCGCCCGAAGAACGCGCTCGGCCGCGCGCTCGTCGAATCCGCGAAGGGCGCGCTCGAGGGCGCCGACGCCGTCGTGATGCTCGTCGAGGTGCCCGCGCGCCGCGAGTCGGGCGACGCGAAGACGCCGAGCGCCGCCGACCTCGAGGTGCTCGCGACGGTGAAGGCCGCGGGCCGCCCGACGGTCCTCGCCCTCAACAAGGTCGACCGCCTCGCGGACAAGACCGCGCTCTTCCCGCTCCTCGAGATGTGGTCGAAACAGCACGATTTCGTGGCGCTCGTGCCGATGTCGGCGCGCGGCGGCGACAACGTCGAGGCGCTCGTGAAGGCGCTCCGCGGCTCGCTGCCCGAGGGTCGTCTCTACGACGACGACGACTTCGTCACCGACCGCCCCGAGCGCTTCTTCGTCGCGGAGCTCGTGCGCGAGCAGGTCATCCAGAAGACGCGTCAGGAAGTGCCGCACTCGGTCGCGGTGCTCGTCGATTCGTTCACCGACGAGGGCCGCCTCGCACGGATCGACGCGACCGTGCTCGTCGAGAAGGACTCGCAGAAGAAGATCGTGATCGGCGCAGGCGGCGCGATGCTCAAGGCCATCGGCACCGGCGCGCGCGCCGGCATCGAGTCGTTGCTCGGCAAACAGGTGATGCTGCGCCTCTGGGTGAAGGTCGTGCCCGACTGGACGGACGTCGAGTCGCGCGTGCGCGAAGTTCTGCGCAGCGACGCGGTCTCGAGCTCGGCGCCACGCGCTGCGACGAAGCGCAGCGACGCGGTCTCGAGCACGGCGCCACGCGCTGCGACGAAGCGCAGCGACGCGCCACGCACCGACGCCAGGCGCGACACCGCAACACGCGACGACACGAAGCGCCACGTGACGAAGCGCGACGACGCGAAGCACACCGACGCCAAGCGCGACAACACCAAGCGCGACGACGCGAAGCGCGTCGAGGCGAAGCACGCGGCCGGTCCACGCAAGACGGATACGCGCGGCAGGAGGCCCTCGTGACGCGTCGCCGCCATCTGCCCCCCGCAGCGCCCGTCGACGTCGAGGCCGACGTCAGCGCGCCGGACGTCGAGGCGCCTGCGCTGCTTCCACGCGAGGTCGCGCGCGCGTCGCGCGGTCAGCGCCGCCGGGCACTCGGTCCGCTGCCTGCGGGCGCCGTGTTCGCACGGCCGCTCGTGGCCATCGTCGGGCGCCCCAACGTCGGCAAGAGCACGCTCTTCAACCGCCTCGCGGGGCGCCGCCTCGCCATCGTGGAGGATACCCCCGGCGTCACGCGCGACCGCCACTACGCCGACACGCTCATGTTCGGCCGCGAGATCGTGCTCGTCGACACGGGCGGCTTCGACCCCGACAGCGACGACCCGATGATGGGCAGCATCGCGCGGCAGGTGCGCCTCGCGCTCGCCGAGTGCGACCTCGTCGTCTGCGTGCTCGATGCTTCGGTCGAGCCCCAGCCCGCCGATCGCGAGGCCGTGCGCCTGCTGCGCGAGACGCGCAAGCCCGTGATCTTCGTCGCGAACAAGAGCGACACGCCGCGCATCGCCTTGGAGGCGAACAGCTACTACCGCCTCGGCGTGAAAGAGCTCATCCCCGTCTCCGCGCTCCACGGGCACGGCACGGGCGACCTCGAGCAGGCGGTGCTCGCCGCCCTGCCCCCGGCCACGTCACTGCCGACGCTCCCGAAGCTCGACGGCGTTGCGCGCGTCGCCATCACCGGCAAGCCGAACGCGGGCAAGTCGTCGCTCGTGAACCGCCTGCTCGGGCGCGAACTGCAGATCGTCGACTCACGCCCCGGCACGACCGTCGATGCCGTCGATGCGCTGTACGAGCGCGGCGATCGCCGCCTCGTGCTCATCGACACCGCCGGCATGCGCCGGAAGAGCCACGTCGACGAGAGCGTCGAATCGCTCGCGGTGCTGCAGGCGGTCCGCTCGATGGAGCGCAGCGACCTGGTGGTGCTGCTGCTCGACGCGAGCGCAGGCGTCGCCGAACAGGACGCGAAGATCCTCGGGCTCGCCGAGGATCGCGGCCGCGCCATCGTGATCGCGCTCAACAAGTGCGACCTCCTCGACGACGCCGCGCAGCGGAAGGCCGTCACGCGCGCCCGCGACGTGCTCGCCTTCGTGCCGTGGGCGCCCGTCGTCCGCATCAGCGCGCGCACGGGGCGCGGCGTGCCGAAGCTGCTCGCGGCGATCGACGGGGCCGTCGAGGCGCACGGCAAGCGCGTCACGACGGCGCAGCTCAATCGCTTCTTCGAAGAGGTGCTCGATCGGCACCCGCCGCCCATCCATCGCGGCAAGCCCGTGCGGCTCTACTACGTCACGCAGACGCAGGTCGCGCCGCCGACGTTCACGATCATCACCAACTACCCCGACGCGGTGCACTTCTCCTACCAGCGCTACGTCGTCAACCAGATCCGCGAGGCGTTCGGCTTCGAGGGCACGCCCGTGCGCGTCTTCTACAAAGCGAAGCGTCAGCGCGACGTCGGCGCCTGACCCGGCCCACGGGGCGGTCGCGACGCACCGCGGTCACGGAGGAGAATCACGGGTGCGACTGAATCGCCATTCAGCGATTGGGACGCACGAAACGCTTTGATTTTCGGGACTTTGAGCCCGTCAGATCGTCTGGCCGCTCGAGCCCGCGGGCGCGGCAGTCGGCGGCGCAGCGGGCGGCACCGTGGGCGAGGGCGCAGCGGGCGCAGGCGCGGCGGGCGCGGCGGCGGGCGGCGCAGCCGCAGGCGACGCAGGGCGCGCGGGAGACTGCGCGAGCAGGCGGTCGATGGCGCCGCGATCGAAGCCGAGCAGGATGCGACCGCGTACGTCGATGACGGGGATGCCCGTGGGGCGGAGGCCCTGCGCCATCGCCTTCTGCATCATCTCCGCTTGCGCGCCAGGGTCACGCTCGACGTCCTTCTCGACGAAGGGCACGCCGCGCGAGCGCAGGTACGCCTCGGCCTGACGGCACGCGCCGCACCAGGAGGCGCCGTAGACGACGACGTCGGCGCTCGCATCGCCCGCCTGCGCGACCGCCGCCGCGGCCCCGCGCGCTTCGGCGAGCAGCGCCTCGAACGAGGTGCGCGCGACGCGACGCACGACGTAGCTGCCATCGGCGCCGGCCGCGCGCAGGTCCGCGAGGTAGACGAACGCCGGGTCGAGGCGGTCGTCGGGCGCGACGGCGAGCGAGTCGATGCGCACGTACTGGCGATGCGCCTCGGGCACGTCGGCGCGGCGCGGCGCGGGGTGTGGACCTTCGTCGTCGAACCACACGAGCAAGAGGCCCTCGAGCTCGCCGCGCACCGCAAAGGGGGGGCGCACGATCTCTGCCTCCGAGACGACGGCCGCGCCCTCGCGCGGGGCCTCGCCGGACGCCTCTGCAGAGCCGCTCTCGGCGCCGTTTCCGCACGCCGCCGACATGCCGAGGACGGCCAGGACGAAGGTCGCGAAGGCGGTGCGGAGGAGGCGTGACACGGTCGACTCCGGGGCGAAAGGATGGCGGCGTCAGCGCCCCTGCGCACGCCCGCCGAAGCGCAGGGCGAGGCCGCGCTGGCCTTCCTGACACGCCGGGAAGAGCGCGCGCGAGCGCGCGATGGCCTCATCGGAACGCGCAATCGACGCCGCGATGCGCTCGGCCGCCGCGGGCGCGAGCTGCGCGCCGCTCGTCGTCGCGCGCTCGAGCGCGGTCTTCGCAGACTCCTGCTCCTGCTCGGCGGTGAGCAGCGCGTCGTGCGCGCGAACGCACGCATCGCGTACGCGGACGACCTCGGGCGCACCGAGGCCGAGGCGCTGCACCTCGTCGAGCGCGCGGCGACGCAGCGCGACGGGGCCGTCATCCTCGACGCGGGCGAGCCGGGCGAGCAGCAGCTGCGCCTCGTTGCGCTCCGCGCCCTCGCAACCAGCGACGCACGCGAGCACGCCGAGGCCGAGGCACAGCAGGGAGGCGCGCAGCGAGGGACCCATGGGCGCCGGAGACTACCGTGCGACGCGTGCTACGCCACAGGCCGATGTCGGCCTCGGCGCCCCACGAGCTGCACCGTGTCTACCTGATCCCCGGGATGTTCGGCTTCGGTCGCCTCGCGGGCTACGAGTACTTCGGCCACCTCGAGGCCGCGCTGGCCGCTCGCTTCGCGGAGCTCGGCGTGCCGCTCGTGCTCGAAGTGATCCAGCCGCCGCCGACGGCGTCGATCCGCAGGCGCGCGGACGTCGTCGCCGCCGCCATCGCCGCGAGCGCAGGCGGTGCGCACGGCGGCCCCATCCACCTGATCGGCCACTCGACGGGCGGGCTCGACGCGCGGCTCGTGCTGTCGCCGTCCGTGAAGCTCGACGTGCCGCCCGAGTCGCTCGCGTGGCGCGCGCGCGCACGCACGGTGCTGACGCTCGACTCGCCGCACCACGGCACGCCGCTCGCGGCGTTCTTCACGACGGTGTCGGGCACGCGCCTGCTCACGCTGCTCTCACTGCTCACCGTGACGACGCTCGGCGTCGGGGCGCCGGGGCTCTCCGCGCTCTCCTCGCTCGTCGCGGCGATCGGCTCGGTCGACGAGGCGCTCGGCATCGACATCCGCCTGCTCGATCGCGCGACGGATCTCGTGCTGCGCTTCATCGGCGACCGCGGCCGTGACGAGGTCGCGCGCTGGCTCGACGGAATCCGCCACGACCAGGGCGGCCTCGTGCAGATCACGCCGGAGGCGATGGACCTCTTCAACGCGGTCACCGCTGACGCGCCCGGCGTCTTCTACGGCTGCATCGCCGCGGCCTCCCCGCCGCCCGCGCCCGGGCGCCTCGTACGGCAGGCGCGCTCGCCCTTCGGCGCCTTCACCGCGACGGCCTACTCCACGATCTACGGCGTCACGAGCCACGTCGTCTCGCGGTACGCATACCCTGCACCGAGCGCCGCCGCCGAAGCGAAGCTGCGCGCCGCGTTCGGCGCCGAGGTCGACGACAGCTGGTGCGACGGAGTCGTGCCGACGCGATCGATGCTGTGGGGCGATCTGCTCTGGGCGGGCAAGGGCGATCACCTCGACGTCGTCGGCCACTTCCGCGACGACGAGACGCCCGCGCGCCACATCGACTGGCTGACGAGCGGCGCGAGCTTCGGGCGCTACCGCTTCCGCGGCCTCGTCGACGCGCTCACCGACGCGCTGCTCCGCGACGTGACCTTCGCGCGGTCGAGCGCGGGCGCGCAGCCCGCCGCCTGAACGAGTCCGCCGATGGCGCGCGCGAGCGACACGGCCGCCGCGACCTCGATCCCGCACCCATGGTCGCTGACCCCGGACGAGGCGCTCTCCGCATACACCTCATCGCATGATGGTCTCAGCGCCGACGAGGCCGCGTCGCGCCTCAATGCGCAGGGCCCGAACACGCTCCGCGAGCGCGACGAGGACACGCTCGGCGGAGCGATCCTCCGTCAGCTCCGCAGTCCGCTCACGCTGCTGCTCGGCGGCGCGGGGATCGTCGCGGCGCTCGTGGGCGAGTGGACGGACACGGTCCTCATCGGCGCCATCCTGCTGCTCGGCTCGGCCGTCTCGCTCACGCAGGAGCGGCGCGCTTCCTCGGGCATCGAGGGGCCGTCGACGTCGCGCGCGAGGCGGCGGACTTCGTGCTGCTCGAGCCGGATCTCGGCGTGCTGCGCGCGGGCGTGCTCGCCGGGCGACGCAGCTTCGCGAACACGCTCAAGTACCTCTACACCACGCAGAGCGCGAGCTTCGGCAACATGCTGAGCATGGCGGTCGCGCCGGCGTTCCTCGCGTTCCTGCCGCTCACCGCCGCGCAGATCCTGCTCAACAACTTCCTCTCCGATCTGCCCGCGATGGCGCTCCCGAGCGACACCGTCGATGCCGAGGACGTCGCGGCGCCGCGCCGCTGGGACCTCGCCGCGCTGCAGCGCTCGATGCTCGCGTTCGGCGCGCTCAGCTCCGTGTTCGATCTGCTCACGTTCGGACTGCTGCTCTTCGTCGCCCGCGCGACGCCCGCGACGTTTCGCACGGGCTGGTTCGTCGAGTCGCTCTTGACGGAGGTCGCCGTCGCGCTCGTCGTACGCACGCGCCGCCCCTTCTTCCGCAGCCGCCCCGGGCGCTGGCTCGTGATCGCGAGCGTGGCCGTCGCCGCCGTCGCGCTCGCGATCCCTTGGATCCCCGCCGCCGCGACGCTCGGCTTCGTGCCGCTGCCCGCGTGGCTGCTCGCGACGCTGGTCGGCGTGACGCTCAGCTACCTCGCTGCCGTCGAAGCGCTGAAGCGGCTCGTCTTTCGGCGGCACGCCGCACCGCCACCGGGTCGCGCAGCCGCGCGGATCTGAGCGCGCGCGCCTCATGTGGTCGGCGCGCGCTGCGTCCCGCGTGGTTCCCGCTCAGCGCGCGGCCACGGAGAAGCGCGGCTCGCGCATCCGCGCACGCAGGCGACCGATCGTGCGGCGCGCCGACGCGACGTTCTGGTCGGTCATGATGCTCGCGGGGAACGGCAGATCCGGCTCGACGAGGAACTCGAAGGAGACGAGCGTGCGCGCCCCGCCCTCGAGCGCCGTGAGCTCCCAGAGCGCAGCCATCCGCTCGACGTTGCCGGAGACCATCGTCGCCTCGACGCGCCAGGTCGTCGTGCCGTCGGCGTTCGTCACGGGCGCGCGCGGACGCATGCGCATCTGCGTCCAGAGCGTCGTCGTGTTGTGGAGCACGCTCGCCTCGAGGTAGACGAGCGCCTGCGCGCCGCGCTGCGAGAGCACGCGCGACGCCTTGAAATTGGGGAGGAACTCCGCGTAGCGCGCGTAGTCCTCGACGACGCGTCGGACGAGCTCGGCGGGCGCATCGACGAGCGCGGTCGCCCGACCGGCACGCACGTTCGTCCCGGGAGCGGCCACCTCCCGCAGCTCGACGCGCTGGTCGGCGAGGCGCGCGGCCGTCGCCGTGGGCTGCTCCGTGGGCCGCACCTGCGCCGACGTGAGCGACGGGGCGACGACGGACAGGGCCGCACAGAGACACGCCAAACGGAGCGCACGGGCAGCGGCGGAGAGAGAGACGGCGAAGAGAGCGGACCGAGAGCGGGTCATGCGCACCTCGAAGCGAAGGCCGACGTGACCGGGCACACTCTGTCCCGGCGCGCGGATCGACGCACGCACGCTCACGGACATTCACCGCGCCTCGTCCCGCTCGGGCCGCGATCTCCGGCCCGCGCCGCGCCCGCCCGCAATTTTTGACACCCCGATCCCGCGGGGTGAGGGTCCGCGCGAGGTCCCCGTGAAACCGCGTCTCTTCCTCGTCGCCGTCGTGATCTCCGCGCTCGCGGGGCTCTTTTTCTCGGCATTTTCCACCTACGACTTCGCGCAGCACCTCGACCGGCAGGTCCACGGCCTGCACTGCTCGTTCATCCCCGGGCTCGCTTCCACCGAGGCCGCCGGCACGGGCTGTCACGTCACGCTCATGAGCCCGTATTCGTCGGTGTTCCGCACGGCGATCTGGGGCGGGCTGCCAATCTCGCTCCCCGCGATGGGCGTCTTCGCCTTCCTCGCCTTCTGGGCCGGCTATCTCCTGCTCACGCGCCGCGAGAGCGACGCGCGCGCGACGCTCTTTCTCTTCGCCGCGAACACGCTGCCGCTCCTCGCGACGCTCGTGATGGGCAGCATCGCGGCCTTCACGCTCGGCGCCGCCTGCAAGCTCTGCATCGGCATCTACATCGCGAGTGTCGTGGGCTTCACGGCAGCCGCGCTCGCCTGGCGCGCCGCGCGTCGCAGCCCCGCGATGGGTGGCCGCGTGCCCGACGCGACGGGCGCCGCCGACACCGTCCCCGGCAACGTCTACGACCCGTCGCGCGATCACGGCGCGGACGCGCTCTCGCTCGGCGCGCTCGGCGCCGCAGCGGGGCTCGGCGTCGCCTTCGTGCTCGTGCCCGCGGGCGTCTACGCCGCGACCCTCCCCGACTATGCGCGCTACACGGGCCGCTGCGGCGCGCTCGCACAGCCCGCGGATCCGGGCAATTTGATGGTGCCGCTCGGTACACCAGCCCCCGGCGCGCGTGCCGCGATCGAGGTGCTCGACCCGCTCTGCCCCTCGTGCGCGGCGTTCGAGTCGCGCCTCGATGCGTCCGGCCTCGATGAAGCGCTCGCGCGGAAGGTCCTCTTGTTTCCGCTCGACAGCACCTGCAACTGGATGGTGGATGAGCCCGTGCATCCGGGCGCGTGCGTCGTGAGCGAGGCCGTGCTTTGCGCGGGCGACGCGGCCCCCGAGGTGCTCGACTGGGCCTTCGCGGAGGGCGAGCGCATCCGCGAGGCGACGAAGGCCGACCCGGAGGCCGCCGCGCGCCTCGTGCGCGAGCGCTTCCCACGCGTCGCGTCGTGTCTCGGCACCCCGACGGTGCGCGCGCGCCTGAACCGCTCGCTGCGCTGGGCCGTCGCGAACCGGCTGCCGGTGCTCACGCCGCAGCTCTACGTCGAGGGCAAGAAGCTCTGCGACGAGGACACCGATCTCGGCATGGACTACGCGCTCACGCGCCTGCTCGCGGGAGGTGCGCGATGACGCAGGGACGCATGGTCGCAGCGGGCGTGCTCGGGCTCGCGCTGCTGATGACGCCGACCGCGCTCGTCGCTGGCTGGGTACACGCGGCGAAGGGGCGTCTCGTCGCCGCCGAGCGCGAGGCTGCGAACGCCGCGGAGAATGGCGAAGGTCAGGTCGCCGTCGCCGCGGCCGCCGACGTCGGTTACTGCAACGGCGACTTGAAGCGCGTGCTGCGGCGCGTCTTGCAAAGCTGCGGTCTGCTCGGCGAAGGCGGCGGCGTGCGCGGCTGTCAGCCCGTGCAGGCGCGCAGCGTCGCGACGATGAGCGGCGACGACTTCAACGCGCTCTTCACGCCGCTCGCCGAGCGCGCAGGCATCGTCGAGTTCGACTTCGACCGGGCCGAGCTCGACGCGGGCGACACCGCGCTCATCAACCGCCTCTTCGCCGATCAGCGCGGCGCCAGCTACTTCTTCGTCGTCGCGCGGGCCTCGCCCGAGGGCAACGACGCCCACAACCGCGACCTCTCGAAGGAGCGCGCAGAGGCCGTGATGAGCTACCTCCGCACCACCTTCCAGGACCCGGACCTCGACAAGGAGGTCGGCCTGCTCTGGCTCGGCGAGGAGTACGCGCAGCTCGACGCGCAGTTCTGCACCTGGCAGCGCAGCGGCGGCGCGGGTGAGTGCGACACGCGCACCCTCAACCGCAGCGCGTTCATCGCCTGGATCGACTGCCGCCTGTGATGCGCCGCGTTCTCCGCCTCGCGCTCCTCGTCGCGCTCGCCGTGCCGTCTCTCGCGGGCTGCGGCGACGGCGCGACGAGCCCCGCAGAAGCGCCCCTCCGCCGCGTCGACGCGGTGCGCGCCCGCGGCCCCCGCGGCTCGATCGACGACTTCTGCGACGTGCACGCCGACGCCGTCGCAGCGCCCGCCTTCACGTGGCCCGCGCTCGCCGACGGCGCCTCGCCGCCGCCCCGCACGCCCGGTCGCTGGCAATGGTTGAACCTGTGGGCGACGTGGTGCCGCCCCTGCGTGAGCGAGATGCCGCGCGTCTTCGAGTGGCGCGAGCGCCTCACGCGCGCGGGCAGCCCTGTCGACGTGCAGCTGCTCTCGGTCGACGCCTCGAGCGACGAGGTCGCGCAGTACGCGGGCCTGCACCCCGAGGTGCGCGGCAGCGTGCGCATGGCCGAGCCCGGCGCGGTCGCCGACTACCTCGCAGCGCTCGGCCTCGACGGCGGCGCGAGCATCCCCGTGCACGTCTTCGTCGACCCGGCAGGCCGCGTGCGCTGCGTGCGCGCCGGCGCCATCTCCGAAGACGACTACGACGACGTCGCCCTCGTCGTCTCGCAGTAGGCGCCCGGTACGACCTCGTTCCGCGCGAGACTCGACGCCCGTCTCGCCGGCTGCGGCCGCGCGCACCCTCGACAGGCCGAATCGGCACCTCCATCCTCGCGCGGTGACGACGCCCCCGGAGCCGACGAACGCAGCCGCGGAGCCCTCGGGGCCCGTGGTCGACGATACGCATGCGGCGCCCGTGCCGGCGCCGGCCTCCTCGCAGGCATCCGCCCCCGCCGAGGCCTCCGACGCCCCAGAGCCACTTCCCCTCCGGCTCCTCGCCACGCTCGCTGCGATCCTCGTCGCGGCCCTCGCCTTCGGACCGAGCATCGGCAACGGCTTCGTCTACGACGACGTGGACCTGATCGAGAAGAACGACGCGCTCCCGGACCCGGCACGCGCGGGCGAGCTGCTCCTGCGCCCCTTCTGGGCCCACGCCGCGATCGACAACAGCGAGGTCTCCGCCGTCTACGGCACGCTCTACCGGCCCGTCGTGATGGCCTGGTTCCTCCTGCTCCATCGCCTCGCCGGCTTCGAGCCCCTCGCGTGGCACGCAGCGTCGGTCGCGCTGCACCTGCTCTGCGTCGGTCTCGCCGCCGCTTGGCTGCGGCGCCGCTTCGTCGCCCCTGCGAGCACGAATCCGTCGGCGCTCGGCTGGGATGCCTTCGCCATCGCGGTCGGCCTCACCGTGTTCGCCGTGCATCCGACGCGCGGGGAGGCCGTCGGCTGGCTCAGCGGCGCCACGGAAACCTGCGCCGCCGCCGCCTGGCTCGCCGCGCTGCTCGCCTGGCCAGACATCGCGCGCAGCGACGGTCGAGCAACCTTCCGCCGCCTCGCCGCGGGCCTGCTCTTCGGCGCCGCGCTCCTCGCCAAGGAATCCGCGGCCGTCGCTCCGGTGGTACTCCTGCTCGACGAGGAGCTGCGGGGCTCGCAGTCGACCCACGAGCGCCCCTCGGCCTCCCGACGCGCGCGCGCGTACGCGACCGCGCTCGTTCCCGCCGCGACCGTCGTGGCCATCCGCTTCGCGGCCTACCCGACCACGACGCGCCCACTCTCCGACCCGAGTGTCCTGCTCGGTCACCTCGCCGCGCTCGGCGCCTACGCGCGCCAGACCGTCGTGCCGTGGCCTCCGCGCCTCGATCTGGTCGCCGTCGATGGAACGTTCTCCGGCGGGCGCATCCTGCCCGTTCATCTCGTCGCCTTCGGCGTCACGACGCTGGTCGGCCTCGTCGCGCTCGTGGTGGTCGCGGTACGGAAGCCCGCGGCCCGGGGCGTGGTCGGCGATCTCGCGTACTGGCTGCTGCCCCTGATCCCGGCGCTCGCCGTCGTCGCCGCGAGTGCCATGTCGCTGGCTGCCGAGCGCTTCCTCTACCTGCCGATGCTCGGCATCTCGGCGCTCGCCGTGCGCGCGCTTCGCAGCGTCGGCTCCGCACGACCCGCGTGGCGGCCCGTGCTGGCCCTCGGCAGCGTGGTGGCGCTCGCCGCCTCGACGTTCGCCGCGCAAGCGAGCGCACGGCGTTTCGAGAGTGATCAAGCCCTCGCACGCGCGGAGGTCGAGGTGTCACCGCTCGACCCCATCGCGTGGCAGCGGGTTGCACGCGCGGCCCCCTTCGAGCAGCCGGATCTCGCCCTCGAGGCCTTCGCGCGCGCCCACCGACTCGCCCAGAGGCAGCGCGTACACATGCTCGCCGCCCGCATCCTCGGCGAAGCCTTCGTGCGGGCGACGCAGAGCACCCCCGACCACGACGACGCGGCGCTGCGTTCCCTGCTCGAGTTCTGCGATGCGGTGAACGACGACGGTCCGCTCCGCTTCCGCCACCTCGGCCAGGACTTCGCGGTCGAAAAGCCCGCGATCGCCCGCGCCGTGCTGCGCCAATCCCCCTCCGAGTTCGGCGCGCCGTGCGCGTTCCTCCATCTGCGCGTCGGCGACACGCGCGGAGGGCTCGCCGCCAGCGAAGCGCTCGCACGCGACTTCCCGGACCGCATGGCCGTGCAGTTCACCGCCGTGCTCTTGCGGGCCATGGCGGGTGACCTCGACGGTGCCGCCGCGACCCTGACCGCGATCGAGCAGCGCGGAGCACGTCGCGTCTTGGCCGGCGACCTCCGCGCGCGCCTCGACCGCGCCCGGCGCACGCGGGACGAAGGCCGTGCCCTCGTCGCGCAGGATCCGTCGCTCGCGCCCTTCGCCGACGCGCAGGTCGCGCTCTCACTCGGCTCCATCGGGCTCGCGCGGCGCGCGCTCCAACCCCTCCTCGATACCCAGCCCACCCGCCCCGAGGTCGCCCTGCTCGGCGCCCGCATCGAGCAGCTCGACAGGCGCCCGGCCGCCGCCCTCGCGCTGCTCGAGGGCGCCCTCGCCGCCAGCCCGCCGCCGCCCGTGCGCCAGATGCTGCTCGAGATGCGCGCTGCCGTCCTCGCACCGCCGCCCGCCCCCCAGTGAGAGACCGCAAGGGTCGATGAGACACAGCCAGCCGGCTGGCTGTCTCAAACTCGCGGTAACGCGCTCAGCGCCGACGTGACGGGCGCCGCGGCGCCTTCGACGGCGCCTTCCTCGGCGCCTCCTCGCCCGCATAGGCGACGACGCTCGCGGCGATGGGCCGACGCGCGGCGAGGCCCGGCGAGGCGAGGTCGCGCACGATGAGGTCGACCGCCCCGCGCTGCGCTGCGTCGAGCCTCGCGAAGTCGCGGAGCAGCGCGTCCTCGGCCGCGACGCGCGAGGCCGCATCGACGCCGAAGAGCGCGTCCGTCGTCGTGCCGAGCGTCCGCGCGAGCCGCAAGAGCGTCAGGTGGCTCGGGAAGAGCACGCCGCGCTCGTAGCGGCTGAGCATCTCGGAGCCGACGCCCACCTGCTCGGCGACCCACTCTTGCGACCAGCCACGCGCCTCGCGCCCCGCGCGGATGTTGCGACCCACCACGCGCCGCAGCGCGTCGGCCTCGGTCTTGTCGTTCGTCTTGTAGGGCATCGCGGGACGGGAGGACCGAGAGCAGACCGCCGCACCCCGCGCCGCGAAAGTGAGCGATGCGTTGACATCCATGCACGCATTGCGTTGAATCCCCACCTCGTGAGGGGCTGATTCACACCCCCTCCTCTCGTCCCGGCGCCCCGCCGAAGGAGCAGCGATGACCGAGCCGTTCACGTCCACGACGCGCATCCCCGCGACCGCCTCGCCCGCAGCGTCGCGACTCCCGGCCCGCGCCGAAACGCAGTTCGCACGCCGCGTCACCGCGCTCGCCGCAGCCGCCCTCCTCGCGCTCGTCAGCGCGTGTGGTGACGATGCGCCCGCGATGATGCCCGACGCGGGCGTCGTCGACGCGGGTCGCGACGCGGGGATTGCGTTGACCGCGTGCACGAGCAACCGCGATTGTGGCGGTGGCGAGGTGTGCCGCGACGGCTTCTGCCGCACGACCTGCGCCAACAACGGCGATTGCGCAGCACCGCTCGGCGTCTGCGACGCGACCCTCGATTATTGCGTGCAATGCAGCGCCAACACCGATTGCGGCCGCAATGAGCAGTGCAGCGCCAACGCCTGCACCTTCTATTGCCGCGAAGACGCCGCCTGCGACACCGACGAGTTCTGCCGCATGGACACCGGCGCCTGCGCGCCGCGCGAGTGCGAGACGACGCGCGATTGCAGCGGTGGATTCGAGTGTGTGCGCTTCGAGTGCGTGTCGATCGATCCGATCGTCTGCGACGCCGGCGAAGAGGCGTGCAGCGCCGACAATCGCACCGTGCTCCGCTGCAACGCGGACGGCACGATGGAAGCGATGGAGTCGTGTGCAGCGGATTCGCGCTGTGTGTTGAATGGCACTTCCGCGGCGTGTGCAGCGGTGGTGTGCACCGCGG
>Ga0172372_10002693_pt1 | contig 26756 bp, 21 predicted proteins | sample LakKiv5m_2_FD_114544 | JGI IMG/M metagenome (GOLD analysis project Ga0172372, IMG submission 114544) | Freshwater microbial communities from Kabuno Bay, South-Kivu, Congo - kab_092012_9.5m | ecosystem: Environmental > Aquatic > Freshwater > Lake | place: Democratic Republic of the Congo...
CCCCAAGCTCGTATATGCGGGCCCCCCGGTACGCCCCCATGCAGCGAGCCCAGTGCGAACGGGAGAAACCGCTGTCGCTTCCGGCGAGTGCGGCTTGGGGAATTACCAGAGACCCGCGCTGCCGGTGTCGGGGTTTGGGGAGCACAAATCTGACATTCAAATCCCCCAAAACCAACTCGTCCCGCCACGCCGACACCAGGCCCTCCCCACCGACGAGGGCGGCGAGATCCGAGGTGAACACTGGTCGGGGCACCGCGATGGACGCCATCAGCTGCTCGCGTATCTCCGCAGAGAGTCCTCCCTGCGGAGCCCCCTCTCTTGCCGCCCCGTCAGCTTCCGGGACATCTGGCAGGGTGGCTTTGGTGCGAACCGGCTTCCTAGTGCGTTTAGTCGGTTTCACCGCGCCGGTTCCTTGTGGGAAAAGTTGAGGTTTCACCGTTTTCCCGGTCGCCCAAGCCGGGAGAGCTGGTTGCGATGTGGCACCTTGTGCAGGCTCTTCTATGGCTCTATCTCCCCCGCCCTCCGATTTAGAGGTTGGCTTGGTGCCTGCGCGCTTAGCGCCTGTGCGCTTCGTGCCTGCGCTCTTCGCGTCTGTGCGCTTCGTGCCTGCTTGATTCGTGTCTTCCTCTTTCCTCACGTCTTGATGCTTGGCATCTGTGACAGACTCAACTCCCGTGATAAAATCATCTGGCCCGTCCTCGAAACTGAACGCTCCCGCAACTTGGGCTTCAGGCAACTTTTCGCCGTCGAAGAAATCAATGTCTGGGTCGCTGCCGAATTTCTCGGACTCATCTGAGTGAGGGGACCCGAGATCCCCCGTCCCCACCGAATCCCTGGATTCGTCTCCGGCACTTTCGAGGGGTTCTACCAGGCCTCGGCCCTCCACCACCGACCCCGACCCCTCTTGGGCGGCCTCCCCGCCTATGGCGGGTTCCGGCTCGAAGAGGTCGTCTAAATCCAAGTCGGCCCTGGGTTCAACTGGGATGACGGCGAGCAGGTCTCGATTCCGTAACAGTCTTGGGCCGTTATCTCGCCCTACCACCGGTACTGGCGGGGTTCGCTCCCCCACCCGCGCCTCGACTCCGTGCCGTCTGATGGCTTCGGCCCATTCGCGCAGATCTGCACCCGCTGGGAGGAACACCCCGATGTCGTTCAATGCCTGACGCAAATCGGCCACCCCCTCCGGCTCTTCGGCAAGGATTGAGGTGCCCATGAAACTCTCGAGATACGCAACCAACACCTCGTCGGCGACCTCGGACATCCTCTTTCCAACCGAACGCTCCGCCTCGCCAAAGGCCCGCGGGAAGGCCCGCTTGGCGGCGAGCACCAACTGGTTGCGTAGCCTACCGACGCGCGAGACCGCCTGCGCCTGCCGCGCCGCCATCTCGGTCAGTGACCGCTGCGAACCTTCGTACAGTCGACGGTATCGGCAATTGTCATCACAGAGTTGCACCTGCTCTTGTTTGCGCCCCCGGTACATTATTCGAGACCCCCACCGACGAGATCTACCTTGTACCTTTCCGCCAAGGGCCGCAACTTGGCCCCGGCGGCAATGGTCTCGGCCAGGAACGCTCCACGATTTTCGTTCATAATCGCCTCGGCTCTGGAATCTGGCTCTACGATTATCTGGTACCGGATCTCTATCGCTGCCGCCCCGGCGGTAGCTCCCGATTTTAGGTGCTGGATTATTTCGATGAGGTCGGGGTCGGGTAGTTCGCCTAGATCCACCATCGACCACCGATTGGATATCTTACGAAGTTCCCGGGCGGCCGGCTCATAATCATTATACCGGGCCCTGGCATCGGGCTGTGATATAACTAAGAGCTCATCAAGCCTACCCATGCGCAATATATCTCCGTATATGGCACGAACGGTGTTGTGCGCCCGCGCCTGATCCGATGTGGCCGCAACCGGTCTCCCGTCCAGCACCAGTTGCGTCGCCCCACCGACACCTACGAGGGCAGGTACACAGAAGGCGACTGCGCCCGCAACCTTGAAAACTCTCCGACTCACTTCATCTTGCGATACCCATGCCCCCACCCCACCACCGATCAGGGCGAGCGACCCCAAAACCCAGAGGTACCAGGGCCATTTGTACGGGACAAACACGGCGAGCAGCAACGCGCAGAGGGATACTACTACAACTGCGATGGATGCGTAAAAACGCTCCGGTCGTGGGTGCTCGTTCGGGGTGTTCGGCTGGTGCATGGTTCTCCCCCGGGTCAGCCCCTGCCGAAATACGAGTCATACGGGCTGGACTCCGGTGGGTGCAGTACCGGTGTACCTACAGTATCGGCCCCCTTAGCCAGTTCGATGCGGCTCCATTCGCGAAGGTTCAATGGATCCATGCTCCCGAGCACACCCTCGACCGAGGCTACTGCGAGCGTTATCTGGTTGGATACCGATAGGCTCTGATGCTCATGTACGTGATCTGCGAAGGCCTCCACCAGCTGGACGTAACTCCTGCGCCTCGATTCGCTGTCGACGACGAAAAGCAGGGCACCCGCCTCCTCGGGGAGGGCTTTCGTGTGCATGTACCCCAAGAAACGCTCTATGTGCCCCCAAGCTTCCCTTCTCGACTGAAACCGCTCGTACTCTACGACATAACGCCGAATCATGCGCCGGCCGTCGAGGTCCTCGGATCCTCGCAATTCGGCGTCAGGCTGGTAAAAAGTGGTGTTTCCTCCCCCGACATCGAAACGCCAGGGCATCGAATGGTCATCGACCGGAAGGACGATACGGGGCTCCATGGAGAAAACTCCACCGCCCACCCATCGATCCGACCCCAACAAGGCCGCAACCACCCGCTGGGATTCGACATCATGATCATAGTCGGTCGCCCCGGTCAGACCGATACGCACAGGATCTATGTCGTCGAGGAATCTCCTCCGCGAGATGCGGAACTCGGAACGCAAGTGCGAGTACATCCCCTCTTCGAGGACGGAGTCGAGTGTTCGGCACAGGTTCCGGGTGATGCGCCAATGGGCGGGAACGACTTCTCGGACGTCGGCTAGTTTATCCTCTAGTTCGACCACATACCCGGATTCAACGAACTGGTGCAGCCACCATCTGCCAAGGCGCACCGGAAGACCCGCCGCCCCGATTGCCGCCGTTGCCGACACACCCTGCCGGGCTCGGTAGTCATCCAAACTGAGGGCCCGAAGCAACTCCACCGCCCCGTGCCGCCCTTTCGCAGCCGCCCGCGGGTACGCCTCTTCGAATGTACGCCCATCCTCGGTGAACTCGGCCAAGGCCCGCCTTCCCGCAGCTGTCGCCCGCCACCGTGATACGGGTCGTCCCTCAAATGCCGCCGTCGCTCCGGTTCGGGTGTCTACCACGACACGGTCCTGGTGTTTCACAAGACCCAAATCGACAAGCCGCCCCAGCCCCCCGAGAGTTCCAGGATACCTAAGATCCCATGCCGATACGATTGGTGCGTAGGCACGAGGCACACTGAACAATAGCCGCAGGGCGTCAAGCGACCATGGCCTAGGATCGTCAAACCCCAACCTAGTTCCGTCTTTCTGCCGGCGCCTTTGTGACATGGACGCTACTGTCGCCGCCCGCCTCTTTCCTGCGAATGGGTGCAGCTACCGACGACTCACTGGGGGGAACACCAAGATTCCACGGTCGACGATACGGATGCGCCCGCCCTCCCGCTTGGGTTCGGTTCCAACCTGACGTTTCTTGCTCATACGTACCTCTCATTCCGGCGGCTCGGCAAGAAATCCAGCCCAAAAGCGGTTTCCCCAAGCGGGGCTTGGGGAAAAAAGCCCCATTTGGGGGAAATTCCTGCACAAACCGGGCAGGGGGGTACACTCTTCGGTGGTGAGTGCCATAAAAAGCTCCCAACACGGCTTGACCGTTGCGCAACGAGAGGTGTTCGACCACCTGCTCGCAGTAGGGTCGACCCGTCCGTTGGCTTCCCCGGCCCTGGCCTCAGAACTCAAAGCAACCATAGAATCGGGCTGCACATCCTCTCTGGACCGTTGGCCCGATGGTCGGTTGTGGGTCTCTAAGTCCCACCTGTCTAGCCTGCTCCGGTGTGAAGGTTCGCTTCCGGCGTCGGCTGCTTCCCGTACCGACACCTATTCGGCTGCTGTCGCCGTGGGCGTGGTCTCACACAAGGCCATTCAGGTGTCCCACACCCACCGCCACCTCACCCCTGCGGCGGCCGTGGAGGCCGCCATTGAAGCGTCCCGCGATGACGAAAAGTTCTCCCTCTGGTGGGATGATCAGAGCCCGGGCTTACAATCGGACCTGCTCTGTCAGATGATCTCACGCACGGTAGGTTTCCTCGATGCCTTCCCCCCTCTCCCGGCCAACTGGGTGCCGAGATTCGAAGAGAACGTTCAAGCCAAGATCGGAGGTCTCGTCCTCTCCGCCCGCCCAGACTTGGTACTCGGCCGCCCTCGATCCGACATGCGCCAGACCATGTTTTTGTGCGACTTCAAATCCGGTAGTTTAAACGACTCCCATCTCTTCGAGGCGCACTACTACGCCCTGGTGGTCACGCTCAGATTTGGTGTCCCACCCTTCCGGTCGACCGTATTCTCCCTGGCATCGGGTGAGTGGACGGAACCTATAATCGATGCCGAAATTCTACGCGCGACTGCCGAGACAGTCGTCGCGGCCGTGAATTCGTACGTGGACATCATGCTCGCCCGTCGCGAACCTGTGTACACCCCCGACCGCTGGTGTACGTGGTGTCCGGCCCGCACTTCGTGCACCGCCCACGCAGCTTACGCAGAAGACCGGTCCACCTCCTCCGCGCCCGTAACTATTCTCCCGTCCCCCACCCCGGCGAAACCTATCCGCAAGGTTCACAAATCCACCACCAAGGTGCAAAGCGTCTACGACATAGAATAGGACTTCCAAGATCTGCCCGGAAAACGATCACGGGATGCCAGGTCTCGCCCCGCCGAGGGTATTGTACCCCGGGGGAGTTCGTTGACGAATCCGCCCGGCCCTCAACTATGGTCACAATGGAAATGTTAGTGCTCGCTTGGTCTCAAGCGCCCGTAGCCGATCAACTGAACATAGCGCTTCAGGTCCTCGTTTCGGTACTGCTCGGTGCGGTGGTTGGGATCGAACGCCGCCGCGCGGACAAACCAGCCGGCACGCGAACGCACGCGCTAGTAGCCGGCGCCGCCGCGCTTACGACGGGAGTATCAATCTCGGCCGTAGAATCTTTCGGTGCAGGCGACCCGACCCGAGGTATACACGCGGTTATTACAGGCATAGGTTTTTTGGGTGCCGGCGCAATCTTGCACCCACGTTCGGGGGATCAGAGCCCGACCGGACTGACCACGGCCGCCTCGGTTTTTTATACCGCATGTATAGGTATATCGGTGGCGGCCGGGTACACGCTGACCGCGATTTTGGGCACCTGTATATCTTTTGCCCTGCTACGCCTCGTCGGAATGTGGCGTCACCGCCACGACGACAAGCCGATCGGCGGTTAAAAGTACGGCTGGGCCGATACTAGGGTGCATCCTCGGCACCTCAACCGGGGGGAGGACACCGATGAACAGCACCCCATTTCCAGGCAACGAACCGTATCAGCCGGTCGACAGTTTCGCCCCTGGTGGCTTCAACATCCCACCCGGGGCCTCTGGCAACTACCCACCCTCCCCCCGAGGTGGTTCTCGAACCGATCAGTTGGTGCGTTCGAAGCGCAGCCGAAAAGAGAAGACGCCGAAAACAGCAACTAAGCGCCTATTGAACAAGCAAAAAGTCTTCGCCTTGCTTTTCGCAGCTATCGCCATCTGGCTAGCACTAAACCTCACATCGACCGAAGTAACCCAGGTGTTTGTTGTGCGCACTACGACGGGGGTGCCTGCGTTGTCGTCGATCGCCGGCCAGTACGAGGTGGTACCGCTTCCGCAAGAAGCCATAGAGGAGGGAGCGGTCTCCGGATCTAGCGAGGAGGAAGTCGCGATCAAGATCTCCGGTCTCGTAAATGCGAGAACGAGGCTGGCCCTACCCAAAGGCCACCAAATCCACCCCGAAGATTTCAGCATCGAGGTTGACCTGGTCAACCCATTGCAACCATACGAACGCATCTTGGCGGTCGAGGCCAGCGTCGTCTCGGCAATCGGCGGGCAGCTACGCGCCGGCGATAGGGTCGATGTGATAGCCGTAATAGACTACCAAGGCAAGACCTATTCCAACATCGTAGCATCTGATATAGAGATCATCACCGCGCTTCCGAGCGAGCAGCAGTTCGACTCGGCGGCCCAGGCCCAGGCCTCGGGGAACCGGGATAAGGGAAGTAAAGATCTACTCCCCGCCGACCCGGTTCCGGGAATCTACAACGTGCGCGTAGACGCTAACCAAGCGGTGATTCTCGCCGCCGCCCAGTCGCGCGGAGATTTGGTACTCATACTGCGAGGAGCCTCGGCGGTGAATACACCGGTTTCTGTTGTGGGTCTCGAGGATTTTGTTACCAGCGAAAATCCGGCGGCGGGCCTACTACCCCCGCTCGAGGAGTAGGGGGTTTGTCTTGCACATCTACGGTGCGGAACTTCTCGAAACGATTCAAATCACAGGAGGTGGTTGAGATATGACAAACTCGTCAGGACTGCACTTGGTGGTAGGCGGCTTCCCCGAACTCGCTTCCGCCCTGGAGTCGACCGGTCTGTTCGAGGCCACTGTCCGCACCGAGAGCACGGGTTCTTTGCGTGAACTCATCAAGAATCGGGCGTTCCCGCGGGATCAGGCCAAGGTTGTGTTCCTTTTCGCAAGCTCTCTCCCCGTGGACACCTCCGAGAACCTCGAGTATCTGGTAGGAAGGCTATCCGCGGCTGGCTGGCGCGTGGTCGTCCTTGGCACCTCCCCGTCGGGTAGGGCCATCGTAGACCGTCATCCGTCGGCCGGCTACTTAGATGCGCCCTTCACCGTCAACCAAGTGCTCGGTGCCCTTGCCGGACTCGGCATGTCCGGAATCGAGCCCAGCGCTGATGGACATGTCGCGGTACCTTTTGGTCAAACCCAAGCATCCAAAATCCCACAAGAAAACTCCCAACCGAGTTCCTCCGGGGCATGGACCCGACCTGCCACACAGCAAAATTCCCCCACCACCACCACCCGCGCCACCGGTCCGCAGCCAACTCCGATCAATCGCCCGACTCCTGCCGACACGACACCTAAACGCCCCGCCCCTACCCAACCCGCGTCCGAGCAGCCCCGCCCCACGCCAACGCCTGTCGGCCCATGGGCCCAAAAGGCCCAGACCCCCGCTGCGTCAAACCACTCCGGGCAGCCAGTGGTTGACCCGCGCAAGGCCACGGTTCAGCCGGTGCGGCCATTAGCCCGCCCATCCCAGGATACCGCCACAGCGATGGCCCGACCAACCACGAACGGGCCTATAGGTAGACGGGTTGGTACCTACCAAGATTTTGCACCCTCCGGACCCTCCGCCCGCCGTCGCGGCCACGTCATCACAGTTACATCACCCAAAGGTGGCACCGGAAAATCGAGTCTATCTGCAAACCTTGCGGTCTACTTGGGGCTCTCCCTTCGTAGTACGGGCCGTCGCGTGGCGCTGATCGACGCGAACTTCCAGCAAGCAGACACGGGAAAGTTGCTCAATGTATACACCCCCAACATCAGCAACATCTTGAAGGACGAAGGATCGCTCACTCCAGAGAAGATCGAGCAGTACATGGTCGACCGTAGGGATTTGAATGCCTCTTTCCTCCTCGGCCCAGCGACCCCAAGAGATGCCACCCCCTCGTTCTTCAATTCAAGATTGTACGGCCAGATTCTCACCGTATTGAAACAGAATTTCGATTATATCCTCATCGACACGCCGGTTGCCGAACTCTATCACGACATACTGCGTGGGTTTGCGCTTCCGGCCGCCGATTACATCGTCGTCCCGATAACCCCCGCAATCCATACCCTCATGAACGCCGACAGTTGGTTGCGGACGATCACGCAACCCCGGCATCAAGGTGGTGATGAGATAGACCCGAACAAGATCGGGGTCGTACTCAACCAGGCGCAGGACGGGATCGAGTGCGACGAAGACGAGGTACGTCGGGAACTATATTCCTGGAATTTCATCGGCTCGGTACCCATGACCAAAGAGTGGCTTAGGGCCAACAACACAGGTGAGTTCATTGCCACCAAGCCCATACCGGAGATTAGCGAGGCCTTTGCAAACATTCTGTACGCGGCGACTGGGGAGGAGTTGCTTTTACAGGGCTTTGACACGGCGCAGGCTGACTCGAAGAGGGGTTTGTTCTCTAAACTGCGGAGGCGAAAGTAATGTCCCCCGCCAACGCAAAGCCTAAGGGTCCTTGGGATCCGGTGGAGGATGTTCCGTTCTCCGCTGCCGCGGCATCGGTGGACGAGCTTGACGAACTGTTCGACTCTCCACCAAAACCCCGCCTCCCTGACCCCGTGAACCTAGATGCTGAGGAGTCGACCGCAACCGACACCCCCGCAACCACGACCTCACCCGAAGCCACACCCGAAACTACACCAGAAACTGCACCCGAAACCGCAGCTCCGGCCACCGTTAGGCCGTCCCGGGTTGAGACCATGCGCGCCGCCGCCGAAGCCGCCGCCGTGTCCCAAGGGTCAGACGTGCAAGAAGTGGTGGACCGCGCCGAATTCGATCGGAGATTATCCTCCCAAGATCGGCTGTTCTCTCATGTAGACCGACTCTTGGGCCTGATCAACCAAGAACCCGACTTGCAACAGTGGGCCAATACGGTCTCCCTAACCCGAGACACTGAAGTCGACCGGCGTCAGCGCCTTGAACTGGAGGCACGGGTTTCTCCAAGAATGCTCGATGCTCGGATAATCATCGATTCGAGTGCGGATTCAAAAGCGGTCTTCGACCTCACCTACGATGAGCTCACCGGAATCTCGATACTAGGCGACTTCTGGAGGGACCCAGAGGTAGATGAAATCTGCATAGATGCATGGGACAAGATCGCCGTAGAGCGCAAGGGAAAACTGGAGCGTACTGGATACCATTTCCGGTCTCCGCAGCACGCCCAGTCGGTAGCCCGACAGTTGAGCCAAAAGATATCAGATCGCGGGGTATCGAACGTAAACTCCCTGGTTACCGCACAACTACCCCAAGCCCGGGTGCAGTTCGTCTATGGACCCCTCTCGTCCCAAGGGCTTGCGATCACCATCCGAAAATTCCGTCCCCTTTTGGGTATGGAGAAACTCCTCTCGGCCGGTGCTTTGACCACGGAGATGGCCGAGTTCCTCTCCGCTTGTGTACGTGCCCGGGCAACGATAGTCGTCTCGGGAGGCACCGGTACGGGTAAAACCACGGCTATCAACGCCCTCTCCGAAGCAATCCCCGACGATGAACGCGTAATCACCATAGAGGACGCCTTTGAACTTCAACTATCAAACACACACGTGGTTTCTCTACAGGCAAAGCAGCGCGCCACCTCCGACGACACCGTCGTCGTCTCTCAAGCCGACTTGCTGGTCGCAAGTTTACGTATGCGACCAAATCGGATAGTGGTCGGAGAAATCCGAGAACCCACCGCCGCCGCCGTGTTCTTCGACGCCGCCAACACGGGTCACGACGGAAGTATGACGACAATACACGCAGACTCCCCCACCTCGGCCCTCAATAACCGCCTCGCAGCCCTCCTGATGCGCTCACACGGGGGCTTTTCCGAGGTAGTGGCCCGAGAATCTGTAGCCCAAGCCGTCCAACTGGTGATCCAGATCACCAGACACCACTCTGGCCGCCGGTTGTTCTCTGACGTTGCCGTCGTCGACCCTATGTACCGCACCGAAGGCTCGATCCGCCCCGTGAGTGTGTTTCAAGCCGAGATAGCCCCCTCTGGTGCAGCAAAACACATCCGGGTCGGGTCGGTGGGTGCCGACACTCAATTAGCCAGCAAGCTTAGAGACGCTGGGGAGGACGCAGAGCGATGGGTAGAACTCTGACAACACTGCTTCTCGCGCTGACGGTCGGAACGAGTGCTTATTTTTTGGTATCGTACGCCCTGACGAAGGTATCATATCGTAAGGTTGCCCGCTCCAAAGTGCTTATGGCCCAGATGGTGATAGCCGAGGCGGAACAGCGCCGGGATCCGAAACTGCTCGACCGTCTGACCGGGAGAATCCGCCTAGCCGGCTGGACCGGCGGACTTGCTCCGATAGTAACTGCCGTTGGGTTCTTGTACGCCGTGTGCGCTCTGGTGGTGTCTCTCACAGGAATCAACGAGGTGGCCGGTGTTGTCTTGGGGATTCCCATTTGCATCGGAGTCGTATCGTTGATCGTCATGCGCATCGCCTTCAAGCGCCAGAGCGCTTTTCAGCGGCAACTCATGCCCGCCCTCGCCATGCTCGCCGCCCAAATAGAAACCGGAAGCGGCGCCGAACGCGCCCTCGAGAGCATACTCCCCTCCCTGGAGGATCCACTTGGCGAGGAACTAAACGCCGCCCTAGCCGCGACGGTGACCATGGAATTGGTCGAGTCCCTAAAGGAGGTTGAAAAACATTATCCATCGAGGGCGTTTACCTTGTTTCTCGCCGCCCTCGAGATAGACCGGCTTCAGGGAGGATCGCTCGCTCCCGCCCTCCGCGAGGCCGCCACCATGCTCGAGCGCCAGTTCGAGTTGACCCAGGAAGCTCAGGCCGAGCTTTCCCAGGCCAAGAGCGAGTTCTACGGGGTTATCATAATTCTCTCCCTTATTGCGGCTCCCCTTCTCACATCGGACGACCCTACCATAAGGTCGGCCTACTTCTCCCCCACCGGTCTAGCTACGCTGACTTTTGCCGGGATTTTGGCTGGGCTCGGGGTTCTGCGCGCCTCAAAGATATTCAAGATGGCAAAACGGGGTTCGGTATGATTCTCGCTCTCCTGATTCTCTCCGCCCTCGCGGTATTAGTTGCCTTTTTTGCCGCCGACTCTCGCAAAACCGGGAACCTTCCTCCCGAAAAACAGGAACGCTGGTCCAACGCAATATCCAACGAGAAATCGGCGGTGGGTAGGATACTTCTCCAAGTCGCCCGTCCGGTTTCGCGTTCCACCATCATCAGCAGGGAGTCGAGTACCCCTCAGTGGAGGGCGCTGAAGCGGAAGCTCGCCGCTTCTGGTTCGTTCTCCTCCGACGTTGAGGTGTTTTTGAGTGTCCAACTTGCTGCCATAATCATCGGATTTATCGCCGTGGCCTTTGCTGCCGTAGCACCTTCGACGATTGGACGGGTGACTGGCGCCGTGGTTGCATTCGGAATCGTGGCATTCCCGTGGAACATCGTCTCCAAGAACGCAGCAAAGCGGAGCAAGGAGGTGCTCGAAGACCTCCCAGACTTCGCCGAATTGTTGCAAATGCCGCTCGCCGCTGGTATGGGAATACCGCCGGCCCTCAAGTCCACCGCCGAGAGATTGGACGGTGTCGTCGCCCGCGAAACCCTCCGAATGCTTGACATCATCAGGGTCAACCCCTCCGAGGAGTCCCAGGCATTCGTTATCGCCGGCGAGCGCCTCGGCGTTCCAGAGGCCAGGGCGTTCTTCGTAGCCCTCCTGCAAGCCCACCTCGAGGGGGCTTCCGTGGCTTCGAGTCTGAGTCGTCAAGCAGATATTCTGCGCGCCGCCGCTTACCAGCGTAAACGGGCCGAACTGAAGAAGCTTCCCATCAAGCTGGTCTTGATCATCGGTTTACACTTCCTCCCGGTTCTGTTCATATTGGCGCTGCTGCCGGTAATCGTGAACTTCGGGGCCGCGTGATGTCCCGTCCAACCCGTAAGCGCAGAGCAGTTGTGATGATAGAGTTCTTCCTGATTTTGCCGATTTTTTTGTTCTTCACTACCCTGGCGGTAGACGCCGGCCGGTGGATGCTGCTGCGCTCTGAATTGCAAGATGCTACACAACAATCTGCCCGCGCCGGCGCCCAGGTCGGCGGGGCTCAGGTGATGCTATATGGGAGCGTTTGGGCCCAAGATGTGTTCGAAGACGCGATCGCCGGGTACGGTTTTGACCGAGACAAAGTAATAGCAGTGTACTCCGGAACCACCTGCGCACCTAGCACCCCGTATGTAGAGGTCTCAGCCACCTACACGGTAACCACGTTCGTCACCCCGGGGCTTCGGGGTATACTAAAAACGATACAACCCGGACAGATGGCGGAAGGTATCACGATAAAAGCTGCGAGCGTGGCTTTGTGCGAGATTACGCCCCCGTGATGGCCTCGCATCAAAAAACCTGGACAGTACTAGGCATGAAAGATCGCGTTCCCTCCCGCCGCCGCCGCGCGGTTGCGATCATATACTTCTTCGCGCTGGGCCTACCATTACTGTTGTTCGGTTTCGCCATATCGGTTGATGTGTCCTCTCTGATCAGCACTCGACGCGCACTACAGCTCGTCGCCGAATCCGCCTCGGTGGCCGGATCGTTCCAGTACGACGCTTCCGGTGGAGGGGGCCTGGACGTCTCGGCCGCGACCCGGGCGGCCCAAGACCTCTGTAAAAAATCCCTGGAGGTGAACGCAATCCCAAGTCAGAGTGTAAGTTTGGCGGGCGGGCCCGAAAATTGGTGCAAAGTATCTTTTGGCACGGCTCGGGGCCGTCCCGCATCCGTCCGGGTCAGCATCGAGTACAGCCCGAAAGGTTTGTTCATACTCCCGCTGCTTGACAGGCTGTACAACTGGAAAGTCTTGGAGTCTTTGAGCACTGCTCCGGCCGCCGAAGCGGCAGCGGTGTGCAACCCCGAGTTTGATTTCCTGGATTGCCGCCGACCGGGTACAGGTTCGGAGTGGTTCGATAGGGCACCTACGGGCCCGGTTTCCCCGTACGCCCCAGACCCGGCTAACGCAGGGAGTCCGTGGACCCCCAACGATGCGCTACGCCCCCAGGGGTACTCGAAACACTATCCGAGCCACTATCCTCCTCATTATCCGGGCCACTACCAGGGCCACTACGCCCCCGACGACTCAGGCCCCACGCAAAGCACCACTCCTGCTCGCCCAGGCGGATCCGACCCCACGCAAGGCACTACTCCTGCTCGCCCAGGGGGATCCTCACCCGTCACCGAAACACCAGAGTGTTCAGACTCGCCTTTGGTGCCTTGTTAGACTAGGATGTCACGTTTGCGCACTAGTTGCCTGGCGTTTCCCGGCGGACACGGTACGCAATGCCAGATCCCTAGAAAGGACCCAACATGGACAAGCCGAAACTCGGCGAAATCATTGAAGGCTGGCCTACGGAAGTCGGCGACTCTCTCGAAGAGTTAGCCCTCATTCCAAAAGATGCGTTTGAAGAAGCATTAGCCTCGCTCGACCCCGATCTAGCACGCCTGGTCAAGAGCCTCCGCGCTCAGGCCCGTGACTTGATCTACGCGAACGAAGGCGAACCGCCTCTGGGAACCCCAGCCGCACTCACGGCAGCACTCCGCGACGGGCGCTTGCGCCCCAAGCCCGGTTTTTGGACCGCTTATCCCCTAGATAAGCTCCACCGCCGAATTTCCGCGCGCTACAAATCGCGCGGCAGCCGGTACGTAGTCGTGCTGAGCACCAAGTTCCCTACCAACGACGGTATCTTAGAAGACGTCGAGGCAGCCAGTGGCTATCTCGTCGTCTGGGGAGGTTCGCCCGACGTGCTCGCCCTCAAAGGCGTGCCCGAGCGAATCAAGGCGTTCACCGCCACACCCCTCGTCGACGTAGTCTTTTGGGAATCTCCGGCCACGACGCTCCACTCTCTCCGCTTCGGGCTGGGAGAGTCGCCGTCTGGTCGAGTAGACTTCTCGCCATCCTTACAAACAATCACAAACAACCTGAAGGAGACATTGTGGCCCTCACCCGCCCCGAAGTCATAGACACCCTCGAAACCCTTGCATCGGTGGAAATCCGCCGGTACTCGCTCGAACAGGTAGTCTCATTCGTCGAACTCTTGCGTACCGGAACCTCCGCTGCGGACATCGCAGCCGGAACCGGACTCAGCGAAGAGGATGTGATCGACTTGGGCGCCAAGCTCGGGACGTGGCTCACCCACGTCTTTGGCAGCGTCGAAGCAGAGATCATCATTGCCGCCAAGCAAGATGACCCATCATCCTTGAAGTCGAAGGGCAAGAAGGTGGTGATTCCTGTAGGTTTTGAGCGCCGCGGAAAGCAGCGCCGAGAAATCAACAGGGCACTAGCCACCGTCATCCGGCACGCGCCGGATGAAGCGACGCTCTCTCGGTTCCTGGACCGCCTCTATCCGTCGAAGAACAGCGTGCTAACCGCCCGCGATGTCTTCATGGTGTGGCGATTCGCCCAACTGGGCCGAATTTCAGGCCTCGCGGGCATTTCACCCAAGCACCCGGCATTTTGCAGGACGATGGTATCGGCATACAACTTGCTCGAAACCTCCATCCTCGACGCCGAACACGCGGTCAAAACACTCGTCAACCTAAAAGCAACGGTGGAGGAACTCTCTGCAGCTTGCGTAAAGGTAGGGTGGATGCACCAGGCCCGAATCGAACGCTTTGAGCGTCTGCTCTCGTCGGTGTCCAGCGGAAACTCCGAACACCTGCTCCGCAAGCATCAAGAGAGACTCGCCATGGAAGTGGCTGCCGCACCCCAAGCGTGGCACATCACCGACATAGCGCAACTTCTCGAAGGACAGGTTCTCCGTCTCGTCCAAGCCTCCGGCTTAGTGAACGAAGAGAACTCCCGCCGCGAAGCTTTGGAAATCCGCGCCCGCCTCATCGAAATCGATGCAGAACACGGGTCGGACCTCGCCAAGGATCTTGACTTGCTCGTCCCTGAAGGCCTGCGCGCAAGGCGCGCCGGTCTCGAGATGGAGTACTGGGATGCCATCGATTCTCGAATCAACGGGGATCCGACATGGCGCAGCCAACTTGAGGCAGCCTTCGCCGGCCAACGACAGTAGACATATCTTTTCAAATCACGAACACCTCCCACCCGGTAGCCCGGGGGGAGGCGTTTGTGTTGTGGGGCCCCGACAGGCCCCATTGGGCCGACCCTGTACGGGAGGAACCTTTCATATGAGCACCGATCTAGATTCCCTATTCTCCGGCGAAGACAAGGGCTCGCTACGGATGTTCGCAATGCTCCGCGACCCGAAAGTGACACAAATTTGTATCAACCGGCACGACCGTATCATCTACTGGGACAACGGTGGCCAGCGGATGGTCAACGACATGATTTTCCCCGGCCCGTCGCAGTATGTCGCATGGCTCAATCAACTGCTTCAACTGACGGATGCGGAGTATCGGGATGTGTCCTCCGCCGTTGTGTCGGTTATTGAAGCCTCATTTCGGGCCGATAGAACAGAGGTCCACGGTTCAGTGCACATCGTTACCAACGAAGTCACAAGAAGCGAACCCGCCCTGACGATCCGCAAGCAGCCACGGAATCTCATAAAACTCGACGATATGCTCCGCTCGGGGATGATGAGTGCCGAAATGCGCATGTTCCTCCAACAAGCTGCGCATGGGCGCCTCAGCTTGATTATATCCGGCGGTTCAGGCGCTGGCAAGACCACCCTGGTCCGCGCACTCAGCGACTATATCGACCCCGCCAACCGAGTCATTACCGTCGAGGAGATAGATGAATTGCACCTAGACGAGCGCTTGCAGAACGTTGTCTCGCTCACGGCCTACCGGAGCCGTGATGGTGAGGGTCGACTGATCAGGGAGACCACCATGGAGGAACTAGTACGTGAGGCGCTGCGAATGCGAGGGGATAGAATTTGGGTCGGGGAGACCCGGGGCCGGGAGGCCTACGCATTGGTAAAAGCTTGCAACAGCGGCCATGACGGTTCGATCACCACCGTCCACGCCGACAACGGGCCCCAGGCGGTGAGGCAGCTGGTGACTTACACGATGGAAGCCGGTCTCAGTGAGCAAGTCGCCCGCGATCAGGTCTCGCGTGCATTCCATCTAGTGGTTCAAGTAGCCAAAGAGAAGATGGGCCGCCGCGTGATTCGCGAAATCACCGAACTTGAGCCCGTACTCGAGGGCTCACAACAGCGGGCTACGACCCTCTTTGCGTACGATCCCGCCCGCGAATCCTTCGTCACTACCGGCAGACCCTCGCGTCGGTTGATAGAGGCTCTGGCCCGCTACGGGGTCAACTTGGACGAGTACCACCAGTACCGCTGACCGCAAGGTTCTCCCAGCACATTCGGCTCTAACAGGTGTAGCCATGAACTCTCTACGGGTACTTCGCCACGGCCCTCTGGTCTTCTGGATTTTGGCACTTGCCGCAATCGTCTCGCTTTTCGCTACCGCCATCGACAAAGGCGCCGGAATCGGGCACACACAGGCACCGCCCCGCATAGATACCTGGTCCCAGGTGGAGCAGTGGCGTACGAGCCTGATGCAACTCCCCCTTCTCGCCGCCGGAGGCGAGGTGGCAGTTTTTGGCCGCTCCTTGCAAGATGTCGCAAGCAAGAACGCCGAGGAGGCAGATTCTCTGGGCCTTTCTAACCTGTCTGCTGCTTGGGAGTCTGCTGCCAGCGCTGCTGAGGATTTAGTGCAAGCCGAATCCACCGGCCAAGAAGCCATACAAGCCGCAATACGCAAATTGGGTCTCGCTGGGGATAGGTTGGCCTTTGCCGCCGGAGGGGTGGCCTGGGTGGAGGGGGATCTACCCTCCGAACTGGTTCTCGACCCGGTACCTGGGAAAATATCTCCCCAAGCAGAGAAAGAACCTGTGCCGACGGAAAAATTCTACGAATAAGCACCCGGGCCCTTGGGTGGTATCCACCCCGGATTTGGTGGGACGCCTCGCGCGCCCATGGTACCTACCATGAGGGTTTCAATTTTTTCACGCTTCCTTGTCGCTGCACTGGTCTCCCTAGTTGCCGCCGCCCCGGCCAATGCCGAAGAGAACGATGTCGTATACGCAGGCCAGTTCGATTCGCTCGCCGCCGCCATGCTCAATTTCTATGCAAACAAGTCCGGTGCCGGACTCCAAGGACTACTCCAGTCCAACCCCCCGCAGGTTGCAAGCATACTCGGCTCCCCTCTAATCGCCCCGCAGTTGGGGCAGGTTTCAACCACCCAGGACCTGCAGTCTCGTTTGCAACTCTCCGGGATTTCTCTCGACTATTCCTCCATGATCGACGTAAACTCCCTTTTTGCCGAGGTAAACGCCAAGGCCGGAACCATCGACGGAAAGGTGACGATGTTCGGTGCGGAATATGCGAACAAACTCGCACAGATGCGCGCACCCATGCTCTCGCTACCAAACCTAGACGCTACCAGTCTCCCCGCTCCCGGCTCGCAGATCCCGGCTGAGGGAATGGCGTTCGGGTTGTTCATGAACGCAAGTTTGACAAATTTGGTCGCCAACCACCCGGATGTGTTTTCGCAGGTTCAGTCCTCCGGTTTGGGATCCCCGGCGGCCCTTGCTGCATGGAAATCCTCGATGCTCAAAGCCGGCACAGTGGTGGGCAGCAACCTTTCCCGCCTTCCGATGCCCTGTATCGCTGAGATGCTAAACGGTATGGCTTCTGGCGTGGCAAGCGGTGCCTCGGCCGCTTGTGGCTCTTGTGCGGTTGCCGGGTCGTACCTGCACAACCAGGCAGGGAAACTACTCGACCCAGCCGCCAACACCTCCCTACCGGGATCCGCAACGAGCGACCCCTCCCAGACGCAGCCTTGGTTGCAAGACGCCCTAGAAAAAGCCAACCCTGGGCTTTCAGCCCAGCTGGACCAGATCCTGGCTCCTAATGCCTCTATTACCGCCTGCACCTCCGCCTCCACCGCCGCCTCGGGTGCTCTAACCGCAACGCTGCCTGGTTTGTTCGCGAATTTGAAGCCCGCCGCCGGATCGAGCACGGCCCCGAAACCCAGCCTCCCCGCCGGGTTCTCCTCTGGCTCCCTCCCGGCGTTTCCGGGTGGTTTCGGTGTGCTCAAACCGAAGTAGCAGGCAACCTGCGTGGTCCCCGCGCTCAGGTACAGTCTCCTCCATGAGGACAAAAGCCTGGGCGTCGACGGCCGCTCTTCTGGTATTGTCCGGTTGCAGCGGCTCGGGCGACTCCGTAACACCGCTCACCCCACCCACGAGTCCTAAGATTGTACTGGCCACCCCCGCTACGTCGAACCCGCCGCCCTCGCAAAACCTCCCCGACACCACACCAGCACCCGTCGCGCCCGGTTCACCTGCGGTTTCCCCGATCAGTGACGGATGCATCAGCTACATGGCTCCGGTCCGAAAATACTACCGATCCTCCGACGTGGAGCGCAAGAAGCCCGAAAACATCGAAACAATTGCCGGAATATTGTCCGAAGTTTCGCAACACTGCACCGGGGAGGAGTACTTGTTGTATCTCGAGGCCGTCCGCGCAGAAGTGAAGAAGTGAAGCCGTAGGTCTTCTACTACCCGGCCCCGCCTCAACAGTTACTCCCATGAGGGGAAAATTGTTCTCTACCGGTGCTCGCACCTTGTACCTACCAGGTGGACGTGATCGCTCCATCGTTCGTCCCGACCTTCGCCATGTGTTCACTCCCCGCCTCTCGGGGACCCCGCTCGGAAACGAGGTCGACTACGACGATTTGATCGTCCACACCACCTACCGGTCCTACGAACCCGACCGACCTGGGGAGGTTCGATATTTCATGTACGAACTCTCCCAGCGCCTTCCCGGAGATTCCGAATACCACTACTTCTTCAAGGCCGTCAGACTCGCCAAGGTGACCCGGGTCCCTCGCTATCTGAGACAATCCTCCGCAACGGGTCCGGGTATCGTAATCGACCAGCAGCGCGACTTGCTCGCTGCCCTGCGCGAGCAAGGGGTGCTGTTCTTGAACGTGATGGCAAAAGCTGACGACACCGCGATGCTCTTCTGTTACGGCGTTCAGGCGGTAGGTGAGGATCCGCTCTCGGCCCAGATCGCCGCCGATGAGGCCTGGGCGGCGCTGAGTACGCAACTGGATGGTCTATACCAGCAACTTGAGTACAAACCGCTCACCGTCGCCGAGGGCGAAGCCCTCGTTCGCTACCAGAACGAGTGGGGGCACTTGGCCATGGGCCGAGGTCGACCCCTCCCCAATGGCACCACCCTCTCAAGTTCCTCCGTCCTCGACGGAAACCGCACCGACGTGGAGAATACGCTCAACCAACTCGAGGCCTTTTTGCGTGGTATGAGCGACAGAAATTTCATCCTCTCACTAGTAACCGTACCGGTTTCCTCTGTAGAGATGACCTTGGCATGGCGCAACATCACGACCCAACTCTCAAAAGTTCGCTCCGAGCAGCAAGGATCGCGGTCGTTCACCGCTGGCGTTGCCCTCCCTCTGTCTTTCGGATCCTCACTCGGCAAGACGACGGGTAATACGCATGCGGTGACCACCTCACAGGGGTTGGCTACGAGCGATGGTGTGTCTCAATCTATGACCGACGGTGTTTCGCACTCGAACTCGGTGGGCTCGAGTCTTACCCACGGCGTCTCGCAGGGTTCGTCTATTACCGACAGCGTATCGCAGGGCCAAACTAGCGGTACCAGCCTCACAGACAGCGTATCGCATGGTCAAACCACCGGTCGCGGAATCACAGACAGCGTCTCTTATGGTCAAACCAGCGGTCGCGGACTCACAGACAGCGTCTCATACGGTCAATCCATCGGCCAGTCCCAGGGCATCTCTGAGACTCAAGGCATATCGGTTGGGCTCAGCGAGGGTTTCTCTGAGACTCAAGGCATATCGGTTGGGCTCAGCGAAGGTTTCTCCGAGGCGGTTGGTAGGACTCTTGGCATCTCGCGAGGCATCTCCGATTCCTCCTCCATCACCGAAGGTTTCTCCACCTCCCAGTCTAACTCTCTCGGCCGCACAGACGGCACCGGCTCGTCATGGTCTTCGAACCTGGGGCAGAGCTTCAATTCCGGGTCGAACCAGTCCGGTTCATGGAATTTCGGTTCGAATCAGGGCTCAAACGTTGGCGTGAACCTCTCCGGCACCCAGGGAGATTCTTCCGGCACTGGCACCTCGACCTCCAACGGGGGCAACTTCAGCGGCGGCATCCCCGGGATAATTGACGGCGGGTCGTCGACCAGTACCGGCGGTAGTACTAGTACGGGCACAAACGCCTCAAACACGATCGGCGCAAACTACGGAGGTTCCACTGGCACCAATTCTGGGGTCGGGGGTTCTTATGGGACATCGCTAGGTCAGGGCGTCTCTTGGGGAGAGGCTCTCGGCGGGTCGACCAACTCTTCTCTCTCGGCCACCAACTCTGTAGGTATCTCCAATTCCCTCTCCTCAGGTCGTACCCTAGGAATGTCCGAGTCTTTCTCCGAGGGAGCCTCGCTCTCCCAGGGTCGAAACATGGGCGTTTCCCAGTCCGAGTCCCTCTCCATGGGTCGAAACATGGGCGTATCTCAGTCCGAGTCCCTCTCCATGGGTCGAAACATGGGCGTATCTCAGTCCGAGTCCCTCTCTGTGGGTCGAAGCATGAGCGTTTCTCAGTCCGAGTCCCTCTCCATGGGTCGAAGCCTGAGTGCATCTCAGGGCGAGTCGCTTTCGCTCGGTCGTAGCCTCGGAGTCTCCCAAGCCGAATCGGTCTCCCAGGGCCGCTCTCTTGGGGCAAATCAGGCCGAATCGCTCTCCCAAGCCCAGTCGCTCTCGAACTCTAACTCTGTCTCCCGTGCCGCCGCCTCCGGTACCGCCCAGTCCTTCTCCCAAAATCAAGCCCTCTCCGATGCCTACTCGGCGGCAATGTCCCGCGCCGTCGCCAGCACCAGTTCTATAGGAGCAGTGCCGAGTTTCGGTGTTTCGATTTCCAAAGCCACGTTCGACGAGGCTAAGCGAATTATCGGCGATGTACTCGAAGCTCAGGCACGTCGCTACATGGAGGGCGTCGAGTCCGGTGGGTACTTCTACCAGATGTTCCTTCAAACTCCGGACAAGGACACACTCTTGGGGGCCTCGGCGCTCCTCAAGGCCTCTTTCTGGGGCCCTGGTTCTGCAACCGAGCGACTCCCGCAGCCTTTCCACACTATAGCCGATTTTGATCCGGCCGAGCAGGGTCGCCTGCTCGATCATGCCCGCGCCTTGACCTTCTACCGCCGCCGCGAGCCGGAGATGGACCTGATTGAACCATACGCGTACTCCTCGTACGTGACCAGCTTTGAGGCGGCTACGTTCTCGCATCCACCCACTGCCGAGTCAATCGGTTTGCTTGCCGTGCACGACTCAATGCCTGTGATGTCCATGCCCGCCGACCGTACCAACCGCGACCTGCGTCTCGGTAGACTTGTAAACGGCGAACGCGGGCATGTAACCCACCTCGGGTTCGGGCTAGACGTCGACGAGGTTACACATACGCTGATCGCCGGCACCACCGGATCGGGCAAGACGACTACGTTGATGTCGCTTCTCGCTGAGTTGACGAAGGTGTCCCGCACCGTACCCGTCCGCCGCGACCCTACTCGACCGGATATCGTCATGAAAGAAATCAAGGCCGGGATTGTCGGTCTTGACTGGATGAGCAACATGCGCGACCTGGCGAGCATCGTCGAGCCTGAGCGCTACCGCTTCTATTCTCTCGCCCACCCTGAACTCGGCGCTTTCCGCTGGAACCCGCTCGCTGTACCTGACGCCAGGATGAACCCGGTGGAGTGGGCTAACGACATCGCCGATCAGATGACGATCTCGTTCAACTTGGGCGAATTCGGCCGCTCGCTAATCGCCGAGTTCCTTGCCGAACTCTATACTGCGAACCGCCTCGAGCCTTACGTACTGATGCCAGCCAAGTACGACGAAGCCGGGGCGCTGATCCGAGACGCGGAACATCTACCCGCCGTGGATCCGGCCACCCTCCCAGCCACCGCAATACGCCTCGACCCGACCGGACGTGAACTCGCAAACGTGTTCACTTGCCAAGATCTCTCGCGCTTGCTTTCGATGGAGCACCTCGCAACCCTCGTCGCCGCGAAGGTTGAAGAACTAGCGACCCCCGAGGGCGCCCGCCTCTATGGTACCGCCATGCGCGACCGCCTTCAGAGCCTCTGGCGCCGCTTGCAGTACTTTGCTCCGGGTTCCCCCTTTGCTGGGTTGCTTGCCAGCGACGAACGCCTTGACGAACCGACGTGCGTCTCGGTCTCTGACCTCATTGACCCCGAACTTGGTTTGGTCTCGGTCATCGAGGCGGACGGCTTGGATCTCACGAACCGCCGTTTCATCCTCGGCTCTGTGCTTCTCGCCATCTGGCGCTTTGGGCAGTTCCACGGTCCTGGCGTGTTCGACAACGGTGGAAAGGGTCCTGGAACCTTCGTTTGCCTGGAAGAGGCCCATGAACTCTTCGGACCTCAAGGAGAGGACGAGGATTCTTTCTCGGCGTCCACCCGAACCCAGTTGTTCGAGTCGCTTTTCCGTAGAGCTCGGGCTCTTGGAATGAAGATCACCGCTGTTGTACAAAACTGCGGATCAATCCCCGAGGCCGTCACTTCGAATGTCTCGACGGTGTTCGTCCACCGGCAGTACGCCGAAGCCGACCGCAAACGGGTGTTCTCCCTGCTGAACTGGTCCAACGTTCTAGGTCAACAGGTGCGCGAGTGGAGGTATCTCGGCGAGATGGCCCGTGGCTACTGTATCGCCCGTCTCGACGCCCGCGACTCTTACCTGGAGTCCGCCCCTATCCACTTCCGAACCGATCCGCCCGCCCTCTCGAAGGTGTCCGACGCCCAGTTGCGTACCCTTGCCAGGAATGCCAACCGCTCCATCCCACGCGCATTCTAACCCCCAATCCGGGCAGGAAAGTACCAACCTTCCTGACGGCTCTAATGCGCACCCCGGCCCGTCTACGTTTCGCCGTGCCGAACGCCCACCTCAACCCCCACCTCCACCCCACAAAACATGTAGCCGAACCCCCCCGGGCCAAACTCTCCAAAAACGGCATTATAAGGGAAACATGTTTTTCGAGGAAATCCCAGTGTTATAAGGGGTTCGGCCTGGTTATAAAACTGGCAACCGGCGTGCCGAAACGTGCACTACCCAGTAAGAAGAACCACAGGTACGACCCACCTTGAGGGGAGGGCAAAGCCCTCCCCTCAAGGTGGGCCGGTGTCTTGGAGTCGAGCCGACCCAGACCAACCCTATCTGAAAGACCAACGCCTCTATTCTGTAAGGCCCATACCTCTGGGAATCCAAAGCACCTGAGATCTTAGCCACCTCGCCCGGCGCGTCAGGCATCGCAGGCTTGCGACCCAGCCGCCGTTGTCGTCCGGAAGGCGCAAGGTACCATACGGGGAGTGGGTGTATCCTATGATTCTCCTTTCGGCGCCCTACTAGCCGGTCTCGACCCAGAGCAGGTTCAAGCCGTGTCCGCCCCCTCCACCCCTCTGGTGGTGGTCGCAGGTGCGGGGTCTGGTAAGACGACGGTACTCGTCCGTCGAATCGCCATGCTGGTCGCACGAGGGGACGTGTCGGCGAGGAACGTGCTCGCGGTGTCCCACACGACGAAAGCTGCCAAGGAGATAAAAAATCGTCTCAGCAGTCTAGACCCCTCCCTCGCCCCCGTCTCCAGTATGACGGTGCACGCGGCCGCCTGGATGGTGGTACGGAAGTTTCACCGTGAGGCTGGGTTCAAGGATGTTCCCGAGTTGGTTTCCTCCATCGTTCCTCTGGTGCGCGAGGGGATTAGGGCCATCGGCGCGGGCCCGCGCACTGGGGCCGAGGTGATTGACCTCGCATCCGAACTAGAGTGGATGGCAGCCTCGGGCTTCTCGCCAGATGCCTATCCAGGCGCCGCCTCGAAGGCGCTACGCACCCCGCCTCTTCCTTTCTCGACGGTCGCCGAACTGGCCGTTGCGGTTGCCACCGCGAAACAGGAACGGAACCAGGTTGACTTCGGCGATCTTCTCTCGGTAGCAACCCGGTTGCTTCTCACCAACCAAGAGGTGGCTGGCAAGGTACGAGCCGGATGGAGGGTGGTTCTCGTCGACGAGTTTCAAGATACCGATCCAGCACAAGCAAGGTTTCTCTCCGCCATCCGAAACGGGGGACCCCACTGGACGGTGGTCGGCGACCCACGCCAGACGATCTACTCCTTCAAGGGTGCCGATCCAGGGTTGCTGCGCGCCCAGATTCGCGATAAGGCCTCGACGGTGATTCATCTCACTCGGTCCTGGCGCTGCTCAAAACCGATCCTCGCCTGGGCGAACCAGGTGATTGGCGGTTCGTATGGTCCGGCTGTTCGTTCCGAGATCGATGGAGCCGATCCTGTGTTCCTCGATTCAAAGGACGAGGAAATGGAGGCGGGGAGGGTGGTCGACCAACTGCGCCAGTGGAGATCGGCGGGGGTGCCGTATTCAAGGCAGGCAATCTTGTTCCGGTTCAACGCCACTTCGGCGAAGGTGGAGGCCATGCTTGCCGCTCGGAACGTTCCGTTTCAACCCCTCGGAGGGGTGGCGTTTTTTGAGCGCCCCGAGGTGGTGTCCGTCCTTGATCGCTTCAACTCTGCCGCAATGGCCGACCCTGATGCCGATGGTCCTGCGTTGCTCGCGGAAATTGCGCAAGGGCTCGGATTCGATCGCTCCTCCCCACCCGCCTCCCATGGCCAGGTGCGTATGCGCTGGGAGTCGGTTCGCGCACTTGAAGATCTGGCCGTAACCGCTGACGACCTCTCGGCTGCCGGTCTCGCTGGCTTTTTCGAAGAACGTCTGTCCTCCCCTCATGGCGGGGATTCCGGGGTGTCTATTGGAACGATTCATGCGGCTAAAGGCCTGGAGTGGGATGCGGTTATCGTCTACGGTTTTGCGGAAGGCTCCCTTCCGTCGGTACATGCCAAATCTGTAGCGATGGTGGAGGAGGAACGGCGGCTCTGTTATGTCGCTATGACCAGGGCACGAAAGTTTTTGGCCTTGTCATATACTCGTCTGGTCTCAATTGGGGGGTCCGATTCGTCTCTTGCGCGTTCTCAGGTTCGCAAGATTCCGCAGCGACCGTCCCTGTTCTCTTTTTCGATACCTTCGGTGAAAGCATCCCTGTCGTCCACCAAAACGGGACAGGGCCGGGCTTCTGGTCGTACCCCTTCCCGCCCTTCTCGCGGACAGGGCGCCTACCGGCCGAAAACCCATGAGACGGTCCCCGTCTCAAAAGGTGTCCTGCCGGAGGCTGGGCGTTGCTCTAAATGCCAAGGTAGGTTGAGCGGTGACGGTGCCCGTGCCGCTGGTCGATGTGGTCCAGGGTGTCTCGAGGGTGCACAACTTGCACGTTTCGACGAGGAGATGAATAAGTGCGCGTCGTTGCCTCCCGGGGTGCGGGCCCCAAGTGAGCGCGCGCTTTTCAATATGCTCTTCACCGGGAAGCCATCTTCCGACTGGCCGGCAGATCGTCCGGTACCAAGGATCTGAGTTAGTACAGCAAATCTGTCCCCTCGTACGTAGCACCACGCACACACCGCCCGCAAGGACCTATCCGTTTCTCAAGGATCGGTTGAATGCCAGGTGCCGTCCAATATAGATTGTTCCCCCCCGTCACCTCTCCTGAAGGTGTGGTGGCTTTCCGGGCCCAGGACTATTGCGGTTCCCGGTTCGAGGTGGGTGTGCGGTGTATTGAATACTATGGCATGTTCCCCTGCCCGGGTATACACGGTTGTCGAGGAACGGACCGTGCCCCAATCCAGCTTGAGCGCTGACGGCGAACCTTTACCCCTGCCTATCCAAAGTTTTCTAAACAAGTCCGTGTCTACGTGCTTCGTGGTGAATCCCCCGCGTACGACGTTGTCTGAGTTGGTCATCAACTCTATTCCGGTTCCTTTTATGTACATGTGAGGCGTGCCTGCCGGGATGTGTATCTGCTCTTTTGGGTTGAGCTTCCTATGGCGCATTATGGCGGCCACGTACAAAGATCGGTCGTTGGGCCAGAGCTGCGCTAGGACCGCAAGGTGGTGGGTTTCCGGTATGGGTGGGACGTCCGGTGAGTCGACCCATGCCCATTCGAGGTAGCGATGGATCCCCTCTTCGTGTAGTTGGGCGACTGCGGTATGCCAGCCGATCTCGGCGAGCCTTTCTTCCGCCTGCTGCTGGTCGCAAAATCCGGCGAGGAGTTCGAATTCGTCTAGGGCATGTAGGGTTTCTTCCTTGCCCCACGGGTCGCTCCACTGCGGTCCCCCACCGTCGCGTGAGGATGCCTCCCACCCCCTCCGTGCCTGTTCGTCATTGGGGTGGATTTGTAAGGATAGGGGCTTCTTGCATGATATGAGTTTCATCATCACCGGGAGTTCCCCGATACGCTCTTGTAGCAGCTCTCCTTCTGCCGTCCTAGAGTGGCCTCGGGAGTGGGTTCCGATCCACCACTCGGCATGAGGTCTGCCGTCGCTTTTCATGCTCAGCAGCTTAGGTAGCGTGCCGGCGTCCCCCACGGGTAGTGCTGGAAGTTCCCAGTGACGGTAATCCCTTCCCCGGTATGTACTGCATGGTCGCCCATGCCCACAATCGTGTCGGGCTCCGCCCCATCGTCTAAGCACCAGCAGGGTCTTCTGGACGCCCTAGCCCCGGGGCGCACGGTAGCCTACATGTCCGACGACGGGTTTGTGCAAAAGATCCGTACCCAGGCGCTGTCGACGGTGGAATCGATAGATGGGGCCTCGGATGCTGCGCTGGATAGTTTACGTAAGCCTAGCCTGATTGCATGGGTGGAGAGGTTTGCCCACGCTGGCGACGGCGGCGCAGTGTGGCTGCTTCTTCTCATCGTGTTTGGCCGTCGTTCGCCGCGCGCCGTCTTGCGGGCGGGTCTCGTGCTGTCTATTGCCTCGGTTCTTGTGAACGGTCCGGTCAAAAAACTATCGAGCCGCCCCCGCCCCGCCCCACTCGACAACGGC
>Ga0172372_10002694_pt1 | contig 26755 bp, 22 predicted proteins | sample LakKiv5m_2_FD_114544 | JGI IMG/M metagenome (GOLD analysis project Ga0172372, IMG submission 114544) | Freshwater microbial communities from Kabuno Bay, South-Kivu, Congo - kab_092012_9.5m | ecosystem: Environmental > Aquatic > Freshwater > Lake | place: Democratic Republic of the Congo...
CGAGGCGGCGCTGTGGGTCGGGTATCAGCGCGAGCACCTCTGGGAGGTGTGGAGCCGGCGTGCCGAGATCGCGTCCGGGCCCCTACCTGGGCGGGTCCTGGGCACCCTCGCACGGGCGGCGCTGCTCCCGCTCCCCTTCCTCCTGGTCCGAACCCACCCCATCGCGGCCGCGGTGGGCGTGTGCGTCGCGGCGGGAGCGCTCCTCGCCGGTCGCCCGCCCGGTCTCTCCGGGGGAGTGGGCCTCCTCCTCCTCTTCGCCTCCACCGGGGGCCTGCTCCTGGCCCGGGGTGCGCTCGGGCTGCGGCCGCGGACGGCGCGGCGTCGGCCCGGCGACCGTGACGACTCGCTCCTCCTGGGCGGCGCGCTCGTCGCCTGGTTCCTGGGAGTGGCCTTTCTCCACAACTACGCCTCGGCCCGCTACCTCCTCCCCGCCGCGGGCCCCGCCGCCATCCTCCTGGCCCGCTCGGCCGAGGAGGTGCGGGGCGGGAAGCTGCTCCTCCGCGTCTCCACCGGGCTCTCCGCCGCCCTCGCGCTCCTGGTGGCCGTCGCCGACTACCGGTACGCGCGCGCCGGGGCGCAGGTGGCAGCGGACGCCGCCGCGGGACGGCCGGCGGGCTCCTTCGCGGGCGAGTGGAGCTTCCGGTGGGCGATGGAGGCGGCGGGGTGGACCCCGCTGCAGCCAGGGGCCCGGCCGGCGGTCGGGAGCTTCGTGGTGGTCGTCGACAACGCGAGCCCGGGCGAGGTGGACACCACCGGCTGGGAGCCGATGCGACGCGTGGAGTCCTCCGACCGCTTCCCTCTGCGCGTGAACGACCCGGAGCTCGGCGTGTCCATGTACGCGGAGACGCTGGGTGTCCTGCCGCTCGGGTGGGCGACGGGGCCGATGGAGGGGGCCACCGTCTACGAGGTCCGCCGACGGGTCGAGCCATAGGGTCCCAACGCCCAAAACGGGACCCGACAAAAAAAGATCGTTGACGCCCTGGACGGGGCTGTGTAGTCTTTGGGTGTCATGCTGAATCGACCCCGCCATCCCGGCTCCTGCTCCGACCGACTTTCGATCGGCTGGACCAGTTTGTTTGCGCGGGGAGGATCTTCGTAGGAGGAAGGCCGATTGCCGGCCTCTACGAAGCCCCCTCCCGGCAACCCCGCGAGGGGGCTTCTGGTTTTTCGTCTCGATACACCCGAGTTGCGCAACGGTAGGACGCGGCCGCCTCAAGAGCGGCTTCTCCCGCGTGGAGACGTGTCGGTTCGACTCCGACCTCGGGTACCAGTTTGTCCACGTATGGGAACGGTAGACCGACCGCGCTCAGAACGCGGGGCCCAACGGGCAGTGCGAGTTCGACTCTCGCCGTGGACACCATGCGCCTGTAGGAGAACGGAAGATCCTCCCGTCTGAGCGGCGGGCGTCCCGTCAGGGCAGTCCCGGTTCGAGTCCGGGCAGGCGCACCATCCCGAATCCGGGCATGATCCAAGGCGGGCGACACGGCCTCCAAAGCCGAGTGCGGTGGGTTCGATTCCCACTCCGGATGCGGGCCCCCCCAGGGGGGCAGGGAACGCGGGTGGGCTTGGTGCCCACGGCCGTCTGCTAAGCGGTGGACCCCTACGGGGTCGTCGGGTTCGATCCCCGAGCGTTCCGCCACGGAAGGGTAGCAATGGAGGTCCATGCGGCCGCCTGAAGAGCGACAGATGTGGGCTCGATACCCACCCCTTCCACCACCTCGGAGGACGCCGCCGAACGGTCGGCGACCCGCCTCGAAAGCGGGGGTGCGCGCGAGCGCAGTGGTTCGATTCCGCCGTCCTCCTCCACCTGGCAAGAAAAAGATCGAAGAGATCCTTGACGGCCACGTTTCTGGTCCGATACCATCTGGAGCAACATGTACCTGTCCGTGCCCGAACAGAATCCGAGCTGCCGAGACTTCGTGGTCTTCGGTGGCGGTACGTTCGTGCACATCCGGCGGTACCCCACCACCCCTGGAGTCGGGGCTTTCATGAGGTAGAACGCGCAGCCTGCGCGGCTCCCAGGAAGCCCCGGCACCCGAGAGGGTCCCGGGGCTTCGTCGTTTCTGGCACGTCACGATCGTTACTCCCACCCCCGGTTTCGGGGCCCGCGGAGCGTTTGCCTCACCCAAACGGGTGGGGGTGGCCGGTCGTGTGTTCGTTGACATCGCGAGGATGTTTGTAGTTGGCAGTGGCTGGGGCGCCCCCGTGGTCGTCGGACCTGACGTGGCGGTGCCGGCCGGAGGTGTGTCCTCCGGCGCCAGCCGGGCCGGTCGGAATGGTCCGACCGGCCCACATGGGGAGGTAGACCCGTACGGAGCGGGGGCGGCCCGTAAAGCCGTCGCGAGCGCCAGGTCGGTTCGACTCCGACCCTCCCCACCATCCACGGTACGTGAGCCAATCGGAGGAGGCGCCCGACTGTCTATCGGGAGAAACGGGTTCGACTCCCGTACGTACCGCCATCCATGCGACCGGAGCGCGAGTGGCAGCGCCCCCGGCCCTTACCCGGAGTGGTCCCGGTTCGAGCCCGGGCGGTCGCACCTCTTCGTCACCACCTCCGGTGGTGCAGCCTTTCTACGGGTGTAGCGTAGCGGCCAGCGCGCCTGCCTCGGACGCAGGAGATCGTGAGTTCGATTCTCACCACCCGTACCATCCCGAGCCCGCGGGCTCTGTCCATCTCACTGGTCGGATTGCTGGGGTCAGCATGCTCCGCTGTTACCGGAGAAGATCGGGTTCGAGTCCCGACCGACCAGCCATTCGCGGGCGCTCCTGCCCGCCGCGCACCCGTCGACTTCTGGTGAGGTTCCCTGTCTTTCAAGCGGGAGAGGGTCGGTTCGAATCCGCCCGGGTGCGCCTCTTTCCGCGTGGAGCCAGGGAGACGGGCGCCTGTCTGATATGCAGGAAGAAGTCGGTGCGACTCCGACCACGCGGACCATGTCGAAGTGGCCGAGCAGCGAGGCACGTGGCTGCAACCCACGCCCACCCGGGTGCAACTCCCGGCTTCGACTCCACTTGCCCGGGACGCTCCGGTGGCGGAGCGCCGCCCTCGTAATGCGGAACCGGCCGGTTCGACTCCGGCCCCGGGCTCCACCCTGCACCGGAGGTCGAATTGGATCGACGCGGGTCTACGAAGCCCGTTCCAGCGAGTTCGAATCTCGCCCGGTGCTCCATCTGCTCCCGATGCGCGAAGGACGCGCACGAGCCTCCGAAGCTCGCCCCTGCCGGTTCGAGTCCGGCCGGGAGCACCACTGTGACCGAAGCCGAAGTCGTGGAGGCGGGCGGCTGTGGACCGCCTGTAGCAGGTGCAACTCCTGTCGGTCACCCCACTCGCCGGACCGGTGTCCGGCCCCGCCCGCCGCAGGCGCACGAACCTCCGTGGTAGGGAGGTTGGCCGGTTTCGATGCCGGGGCGGGCACCATCACGCGGCCATGGCCGATGCGCTTCACCGAGCAGGGTGCGCGGGACGGACCCGCACCGGTATCACAAACCGGCTCACCTCGGTTCGACTCCGAGACCCTGCACCACCTCTGGGCAGGCATGTACCAAGGCGGCGACTGCGCCTCGCACGCGCGGTGTGTCCGGTTCGATTCCGGTCCTGTCCACTCTCGGGTCCGCCGCCGCGTCGGCGCCAGGGCTTCTACCCCAGGCCGGGTGGGTTGGACTCCCACCGGACCCTCCACCTCGGCGACGTGGGCGGGGCCCGCGCCCGGCCCATACCCGGGTGCAGGCGGTTCGAGTCCGCCCGTCGCCACACTCCCTGCCGACTCCGTCCTCGCGTCCCGCTCCCTGCAGCCCTCCGGAGGACGCCGTGTACACGCTCCAGCTCAACGCCGACTACACCCCCTTGCGCATCGTGCCTTGGCAGCGCGCGGTCGAGCTCGTGCTCGCCGGCAAGGCCGCCACCGTGACCGCCTGGGCCGGGCGCTTCGTCCGTTCGCCGTCCTTCGCCTGCCCCTGGCCGGCCGTGGTGGTGACCCGCCGGTACACCCAGGTGCGGCCCCGGGTCCGCTTCTCCCCCCGCAACGTCGCCGCGCGGGACGGGTGGCGGTGTGTCTACTGCGGCCTGGCGCCCACCCTCGAGGATGGGCGGCCGGACCGCCGTGCGCTCACCCTGGACCACGTCATCCCGCGGGCCCAGGCGCGCCACGGGGCGGTGTACCTGCCCTGGTCGCGCCGCTGGGTGAACGTGACCTGCTGGGAGAACTCGGCCACCGCGTGCAAGCGCTGCAATCACGTGAAGGCCGACCGGACCCCGGCCGAGGCGGGCCTCGCGCTCCGTACGCTCCCGCGCGCGCCCACCGCGGGGGATGCGCTCCGCATCCAGTTCGGAAGGCTGGCGCACGTCCCGACCGAATGGGCGCCGTACCTGCCGGCGGCGTGGCACGCGGAGAGCGTGCCCGCCCCGGCCCGGGCGGACCTGGAGACGGACGGGCGGTGAGGGGGGGGCCCGCGGCGACGCGGCCCCTCAGTCGAGCCCCACGAGCCTTGCGCTCTCGGCCTGCAGCCGCTCGCCCAGCCCCTCGTCTCGCGCCAGGCGGGACGGCTCCCGGAAGTGGTCCCGGTGGTAGTAGAGGCCCGTCTTCCCCTCGACCTCGGGGCTCGCCGCCAGGTACTGGATGGGGTGGGAGCCCTGCTCCGGGGTGAGCATGAAGAGCTTGGCGAGCGCCAGGATCGGCGCGGCCCAGGCGGGCGCGCCCGTCCAGATGTTGGTGGCCACGCCGCCCGGGTGTAGCGAGTTGACGGTCACGCCCGTCCCCTCCAGGCGCCGGGCGAGGTGCCGGGTGTAGAGCACGTTCCCGAGCTTGGAGCGGCAGTAGGCGCGCATGATCGCATAGCCGCCGCGGGCGTAGCCGAGGTCCTCGAGGTCCATGGTGCCGCGGTAGTGGCCGCGGGACGAGACGTTGACGATGCGCGCCGGGGCGCTGGCGCGCAGCCGGTCGAGGAGCAGCTCGGTGAGCAGCACGTAGCCGAGGTGGTTCACCGCGAAGGTGGTCTCGATGCCGTCCGGGGTGACGGTGCGCTCGGCGCTGACGGTGCCGGCGTTGTTCACCAGCACGTCCAGCCGGGGCCAGCGGGCCAGCACGTCGGCGGCGAGGGCCCGCACCGAGGCCTGCAGCGCGAAGTCGGCGTGGAAGCTGTCCACCGCCTGGGAGCCGGCGCGGGTGCGCACCTCGGCCGCCACCCGCTCGGTGCGGGCGGGGTCGCGCCCCACGACGCCGACGCGGGCGCCCCGAGCGGCGAAGGCGACGGCGGCCTCCAGCCCGATTCCGTTGGTGGAGCCGGTGACGAGGATGTACCGGCCGGTGAGGTCGGGGAGGGCGGGGGCGGCCATGAGCGGGGCTCTAGCGCGTCGGATAGCGGGCGGCGTGGATCCCGCGCAGGCCCGACTCGAGAGACGAACGCTCCGGCGGTTCGAGCTCGCCCTGGAGGAGCCGCACGTCGTGACCCGCCTGCTCACCTTCGTGCTCGTGCTGCTGCACCTCGGGACGGGCGTGGTGGACGCCGAGACCGGCCGCGGCGACACCTGGGGGATCATCTTCGGGGCGCGGTCCTCCGAGACGCTCTCGCTGTGCGGCGGTCGCGTCGCCAGCCTCGTCGCCGACGGGCAGATCTGGCGGCTCTGGACCTACGGCTTCCTCCACGCCGACGCCGTCCACATCCTCTTCAACGGCACCGCCCTGTGGGGTCTGGGGAGGGTCAGCGAGGCGGTGTACGGCGGCACGCGCACCTTCTGGGTGTTCCTGGTCGCCGTGATCGGGGGCGGCGTGTTGTCCCAGCTCGGCGGGACCCCGCTGGCGGTGGGCGCATCGGGGGGCGTGTTCGGCCTCATGGGGGCGCTCCTGGTGTTCGGGGTGCTGCGCGGGCGCTCGCTCCCGCCCGAGCTGCGGTCCGCCTTCACCGCGCGCCTCTGGCCGTGGGTGGTCTTCAACCTCTTCATCGGGGTGATGCTCCCCTTCATCGACAACCTCGGTCACGTTGGGGGGCTCATCGGGGGGGCGGCCGTGGCCGCGGTCTCGGGCAACCAGCTCACCGACAACGCTGACATGTCGCGCTTCACGCGCCGGGCGATGCGGGTGGGGTCGGCGGCCCTGCTCGCGGCCGGTCTGGCCGGGGTGATCGCGGCCGCCCGGTGAGGGGGCCGCCCCGGCGCGCGCCGGAGCCCGGTTTCGGATAGGCCGCGGGCGCCATGCTCGATCCCCGCCTTTTCGTCGAGAACCCCGAGATCGTCCGCCATTCCCTCCGCCGCCGGGGTGCGTCCGAGGCCGCCCTCGCCGTCGTGGACCGGCTGGTGGAGCTCAACGCCCGTCGTCGCGCGCTCATCGGCGAGGGAGACCGCTGTCGCGCCGTTCGGAACGAGCTCTCGCCGAAGATCGGCGCGGCGATGAAGGCGGGCGATCGCGACGGGGCGGAGGCGATGAAGGCCGAGGTGAAGACCGCCTCCGAGCGGGCCGCCGCCATCGACGCCGAGCTCGAGGGGGTGGCCGGCGAGGAGCAGGACGCGCTCCTCGGACTGCCCAACCTGGTCGACGCCGCCACGCCGGACGGGACCTCGGACCGCGACAATCCGGTGGTCCGCCGCTGGGGGGAGCCGCGCGCCTTCGACTTCCCGCCGCGCCCGCACGAGGAGGTGGCCGCCGGGCTCGGCATGTACGACCCCGAGCGGGCCGCCAAGCTCTCCGGGTCGCGCTTCTACGTGCTCTCCGGGCCTCTCGCGGCGCTCGAGCGGGCGCTGGTGAGCTTCTTCATGGACGTGGCGGTGCACGAGCACGGCTACCGGGAGGTCCTGACCCCCTACATCGTCACCGCGGACACGATGCGGGGTACCGGTCAACTCCCCAAGTTCGAGGAGGATCTGTTCAAGCTCACCACCGAGCTCTCCGGGCAGGCCGCGTACCTCATCCCCACCGCGGAGGTGCCGGTCACCAACCTGCACCGCGACGAGATCCTCGACGAGGAGCAGCTACCCATCCGCTACGCGTGCTTCACGCCGTGTTTCCGCAGCGAGGCGGGCGCGGCCGGCCGCGACACGCGCGGGCTGGTGCGCGTGCACCAGTTCCACAAGGTCGAGCTGGTGTGGTTCACCCGGCCGGAGGACAGCGCCGCGGCGCTCGAGACGCTCACCGGTCACGCCGAGGTGGTGCTCCAGCGGCTCGGGCTGCCCTACCAGGTCGTGGCGCGCTGCGCCGGCGACGTCGGGAACGGCGGCGCGCGGGGGTACGACATCGAGCTCTGGCTGCCGGCGCAGGACACCTACCGGGAGATCAGCTCCTGCACGAACTTCACCGACTACCAGGCCCGCCGCGCGCGCATCCGGTTCAAGCGGGAGAAGAAGAACCTCCTCGTGCACACGCTCAACGGCTCCGGCCTCGCGGTGGGGCGCACGCTGGTGGCCATCCTCGAGAACTACCAGCAGGCCGACGGCTCGGTGGTGGTGCCCGAGGTGCTCCGGCCGTACCTGCGCGGGCTGGAACGGATCGTGAAGGGGTGAGCGTTCGTGGGCCCCCCCGGCCGGGGGTGACCCCCCGCCTTGACGCCCGCTCCCCACGGGGCTACTCCCCGCCCGGTCGCACCGGAGGTGTGGCCGAGCGGTCGAAGGCAGCGGTTTTGAAAACCGCCGCTCCCCCGGGAGCCGTGGGTTCGAATCCCACCACCTCCTCCCGCAACATCTTGGAGACGTGACCGAGTGGCCGAAGGTGCTCGCTTGCTAAGCGAGTGTGGGGGAAACTCCACCGCGGGTTCAAATCCCGCCGTCTCCGCCATCTCCTCCGGCCCCCCGGAGGGGGGGTGGCCGGCTCCACGCTCTCGCGTTAGCCGCTGTCGCTCTTCGAAAACGCGTCCTTAGCTCAATTGGATAGAGCAGCTGACTACGGATCAGCAGGTTGGGAGTTCGAGCCTCTCAGGACGCGCCATCCACCAGGCCCGATCCCCTCGCGGGGGTCGGGCCTTCGTGTTTCGACCTGGTCCGCTGGGCGGACCAGGGTCGCCCTGGTGAGGTTCACACCCCCGACCCTGGTCCGCTGGGCGGACCAGGATCGCCCCGGTGAGGTTCACACCCCCGACCCTGGTCCGCTGGGCGGACCAGGATCGCCCCGGTGAGGTTCACACCCCTGACCCTGGTCCGCTGGGCGGACCACCCCTCAGCGCACGACGGGCGGGACGACCGCGCGCGGCTCGCCGCCGGGCTGGCTGGTGAGCTCCAGCTCCCGCACGAGGATGGCCGGGACGTCCCAGCTCACGGGCACGCCGCCGGTGGGGCCGATGTTGTAGCGGCCCACCCCCGGAGGGCCGTCGAGCGTGTCCACCAGGCCGACTCCGTTGCCCGCCAGCGCGATGTCCTTCAGCGCCCGGCGGTCGACCCCGGAGAACTGCAGGCCCCGGACGGGCTCTTCGCGGCCGTCGGCGTAGAGCCGGTAGGCCTCGTAGGGCTCGGTGAGGCCGGGCAGGGGGCCCTCGCCGGTGAAGACGACGTCGAAGTCCCCGGTCAACACGGGCGGCTCGAGGCGCCGGACGACGAGGACGTAGTCCCGACCGGTCTGCGCGGCGAGGCGCAGGGCCTTCTTGCGGAGCCTGGCGTCCCCCACCACCCGCGGCGGGGTGACGGTGAGCACCGCGGGCATGGCGGCGCGGCGGTCGTTCCCCAGGGAGCGGCCGTGCCCGGTGGACTGGGTGCGCTCCTCGTTGGGGATGCGCGACATCAGGAGGTCCTGGAGGACGCCGTCCTCGACGAGCTCGACCCGACGCGGCGCCACGGCCTCGTGGTCGGAGAGGTAGGCGCCGAGCGGTCCCGGTTCGGTGGCGTCGTCCACCACGGACCAGCCCTCGGGGAGGAGGCGGCGGCCGAGGCGGGCCCGGGCCCCGTTCCGCGGCGGACCGTCACTCAGCTCGGCAGGGGTGCCCAGGAGCTCGGGCACGAGGAGCTGCGAGAAGACCTCCTGGGCGGCCCAGCCCTCGAACAGCACGGGGCCCAGGTAGTCGCCCTCCCGGGAGGCGGTCGGGAGCCGGGCCATCCAGGCGCCCATGGCCCGGACCTCCTCGAGCATCTCGGCCTCGGGAGGGAGGTCGGCCGGCCGGCGCACGATCCACGACCGACTGTCGCGCTGCTCGGTGCCGTCGGCCATCCGGGTGGTCGCTTCGACCCGCACCACGGTGTAGCCGGTGGCCCGCCAGACGCGGGTGCCTTCGCTGGTCAGGACGAGGCGGCGGCCCTGCCAGTCGCGCGCGATCGCCTGCCCGACCTCCACCCCGGGGGTGCCCGCGAGCGCACCCGAGAGCGTCACCACGAGCCCGCGCAGGCGGTCGGCCTCGGGCGCCGGGATGGTCCCGGTGGCCTCGAAGGGGGCCACGGCCGGGGGCGCCGTCGTGTAGTCGGGCGGGCGGGGGTCGGTGAGCCCGCGCAGCGCGGCCTGCTTGCGGGCCAGGTTCTCGACCGCACCCTTGTAGGACTGGTCGGTCGCGAGCCAGATCTCCCGCCGGAGCGCGACGAGGTCGTCCTCGACGGGGAGGCGCCGCCCTACGATGCCGTTGGAGGTGCCGAAGCTCGAGAAGCCGGAGCTGTCGAGCGTGTAGCTCCCCACGCGGACCTCGGTGCGCAGGCTCCGGTAGGGCGCCACGTCCTCGTCCACCAGCGCGCCGAACTCGGCGAACACCGTGGCGACGTCGCCGTCGAGGAGGTCGTACTGGATGAGGTAGGGAGGCGCGGCGTCGGGGAGGCGGAGCCCCTCCATCGCGCGCGTGAGCTCGACGCCGAGCGCCTGCTCCACCGGCGGAGAGGGGGCGGGAGGCGCGGCGGCCAGGGCCTGGAGGACGAGGGTGAGGATCACGGGGCCCCCAGGATGGGCGGGCGGTCGTTCCCCTTCTCGTGGCGCTGCACCTCCACCTCGGTGACGAGCAGGGAGGGCGCCGCGGCCGAGACCGGCACCCAGCCGCTCTCCGCGCCGCAGGAGCCGTTGAAGATCTCCATCTCGTCGGACGCGGCCACGATCCGGGAGAAGGTGGTGAGGGGCGTGCCGATGAGGTCCACCCCGCGGACGAGCTCGTCGGGGCGACCGTCGGGGAACACCTTCCATACCGTGACGGGCTGCACGACGAAGCTGTTGGGCTCCGAGCGGCCGGTGAAGGTGAAGCCGCCGGTGATGTCGTCGAAGACGAGCCCGAAGGGCTTGCCCTGCCGCTTGATCTCGGCGACCAGCCGGCGGCGCAGCTCGGCGTAGGGGACGGGGTTCTCGGCGAGCACGAGCAGGTTCCCCTGCCGGGCCACCGGGGCGAAGCCGGGTTGTCGGCGACCGTGGCCGTTGCTCCTCGGGAAGCCCTCCACCGGAGACCGCGACATGAGGAAGCTGCGGAGCACGCCGCGCTCGACGAGGCTGACCCGCTCGGCCGGGACGCCCTCGTCGTCCCAGGCGTAGGCCCCGTTCAGGTCCACGTCGCCGAGGCGAGCCGTGGTGGGGTCGTCCACGACGGAGAGGAAGGCGGGCAGGATGGACTCGCCCACCCGGCTGGTGAACGTCTGCCCTTCGTCCTCGTCCTTCTGGCGATGCCCCTCGATGCGGTGCCCGAAGATCTCGTGGAAGAACACGCCGGCCGCCCGGCCGCGTAGGATGGCCGGCCCTGCGTAGGGGTCCACCAGGGGCGCGGCCCGCAGCGCGGTGACCCGCTCCGCCACCCCGCGCACCATCGCGGTCACGGCCGCCCGGTCCGGGAGCCGGTCCGCGGACGCGACGTCGACGTAGTCGTAGACCTGAATCTCGCCGCCGTCGTCCGCCACCGACGACGCCCAGGTGGCCACCCGGAAGTGCAGGCGACCGTGGCCCAGGCGGGTGCCGTCGCTGGTGGCGAGGCTCGTCTCCTCCCGCGAGGCGGAGATCTGCACGGCGCTGTCGTAGACCGCCGGGTAGTCGAGGTAGATGGAGGAGGTTTCACGCGTGAGCTCGGTCCAGGCGACCTTGTCCAGCTGCAGGGGCGGGACGGGGACGCGGGCCTGCACCGGGGTGGCGGGGGAGAAGTCGTCGCTCGGGTCCTCGGCGGCCACCTTCACCTGCTGGTTCGAGCGCACCTTGATGAGCTGCTGCCGGGCCTGCCGGTAGGTGTCGTCCACCGCGCGGGCGTAGAGCGCGCGCATGACGGGCCCCGCGTCGCCGAGGGGGGCCTCGATCCGCGTCCGGTTGGGGAAGTCGAACCAGCCGCCGTCCCGCAGCTTGTGGGTGTTGTCGAGCCGCATGTCGCCGACCCGGAGGTCCACGTCGCCGGTCCGACGCCGCCCGTGGGAGGTGCCGGCGTGCGCGCCGTGGGTGCCCTGGATGGTGAGCTCCTCCTGGTCCGTCAGGGCGAGCGCCACGTGGTAGGGGCGGTCCGCCGCCGAGGCGAGCTGGGCGGCGACGTCGTCCAGCACCTGGCCGAGCGTGTCGAGCACCGACCCTTCGGCGTGCGAAGGGGCGGGTGGGAGCCAGAGGAGCAGGGTGGAGGCGAGAGCGGCGAGGGGGAGCGAAGCGCGCATCTTGGGTTCGGACCCGTAACCCCCCGCCCGGTTCCCAACGGGAAGGCCCGAGGGGCCTACTCGTCGTCCTCGTCGCCGCCCATGTCGTCGAAGAAGCCGTCCGGGTCGTCGTCGTCCTCGTCGTCCTCCGCGTCGTCGTCGTCCGCGGTGGTCCACTCGACGTCGCACACCTTCTCGATGAGGGAGACGATCTCCTCCCCGGTGTACTCGAGCTCCTCGTTCGACTCGAACTCCTCCTCGAGGAGCTCCTGCAGGGACGCCTCGAGCTCGCCCGAAGACTCGAGCTTGAGGACGATCTCCTCGGCTTCCTCCACCTTCATCTCCTCGGCCACGCTGCCCAGGAGGTCGATGACGTAAGCGGCCACGACTTCGCCGTCCGGCGAGCCGCTGTGGGCCTCCAGGTACTCGTCGAGGTGCTCGACCAGGCTGTCGCGCATTTCGTGCGGGAGCTGGATCATCAGTCAGGTCTCCAACGGGCCCGCGTATAGTCGCGGTTCCCCGGGGCCGCAAGGGTGACTCCGCCTACTTTGTCAGGGGGCGGTCAAGCGGGTACGTGCGTCGATGCTCTCCACCCCTCGTCCGCAGCCGGCGCTCTCGGACGCGCTGATCCGTGCGCTCCCGAAGGCCGACCTCCACGTACACCTCGACGGCTCCCTCCGTCTGGGCACCCTGATCGAGCTCGCGCGCGAGCGCAAGGTCGCGCTCCCCTCCTTCACCGTGGAGGGCATGCACGAGCAGGTGTTCAAGCCGCACTACGCGAGCCTCGTGGAGTACCTGGCCGGCTTCGCGTGGACCGGCGCGGTCATGCAGGACGTCGAGGCCCTCGAGCGCATCGGGTACGAGTTCGCCTGGGACAACTGGAACGAAGGCGTCCGCTACGTGGAGGCCCGCTTCGCGCCGCAGCTGCACATGCACGAAGGGCTCGACGCCCGGAGCGTGCTGCGCGCGGTGGCGGGCGGCATGCAGCGGGCGGCCGACGAGATCAACCGGGCCGTCCCCCGCGACGAGCCCCCGTTCCGCTTCGGCCTCATCGTGTGCGCGCTGCGCATGTTCAACGAGCACTTCTCGGCCTGGTACCGGCAGCTCCTCTCGGTGCTCGCCAAGACCCCCCGGGAGACGGTGTTCGGGCTCGCCTCGCTCGAGCTGGCCCGTGAGGCGGTCCTGGCGCGGGACGAGGACGGGCTGCCGGTGGTGGGCTTCGACCTCGCGGGGCAGGAGGACGGCTACCCGGCGATCGACCATGTGCGCGCCTACGACTACGTCCACAGCCACTTCATGCACAAGACGGTGCACGCGGGCGAGGCGTACGGGGCCGAGTCCATCTTCCAGGCGGTGAGCGCGCTGCACGCCGACCGCATCGGTCACGGCTACCTCCTGTTCTCGCCCGAGCGGATCACCGACCCGCGCATCGTGGACCGCGAGGGCTATGCCCGCCGGCTCGCGCAGTTCCTGGCCGACCGGCGCGTGACCATGGAGGTGTGCATCACCTCGAACCTGCAGACCAACCCGGGCATCCGCACGGCGGGGGACCACGCGCTGCGCCGCATGATCGACAACCGGCTGTCCGTGACGCTCTGCACCGACAACCGGCTCGTCTCCCACACCACGCTCACCCGCGAGTTCCGGGTCGCGGTGGACGAGTGCGGGGTGAACCACCGCGAGCTGCGCGACATCATCATCCACGGGTTCAAGCGCAGCTTCTATCCGGGGTCCTACCTGGAGAAGCGGGCCTACGTGCGCAACGTCATCGACTACTTCGACGGCGTGATGGCCACCTTCGCCGCGGCGAGCACCCGGAGCTAGCCCGCCGGGGCCGCCCGCTCGGCCCGGCGCTACTTCTTGCCGAACAGCTTGGAGAAGAAGCCGCCGCCGGCGTCCTTCTTGGCGGCGTGCGGGTTCTCGATGGGGTTCCGCGTCGGATCCCGCTTCATCTCCCGCGCGGCGTCCGGATTCGCGGGCTTGATCTTGAGCGCCGAGATGAACTGGTTGCGGGCCGCGGCCTCGTCGCCGAGCGCTCGGTACATCATGCCCAGGAGGACGTGCCCCTGGTCGAAGCGCTCCTTGCGGGCCACGGCGTCCTTCACCCGGTGGAAGGCCTCTTCCGCCTTCTGCGGATCCCGCCCGACGGCCAGGCGGAACGAGGTGTAGCCGTGGTGGGCCTCGAACTCGGGCTCGTCGGGGACCCGCGCGAGGACCTTGGTGAACAGGTCGTGGGCCTGCACCACGCGGCCCGCGTTGAGCTCGGCCACCCCCCGGCGGAAGTCGGCCTCGGCGTCCAGGATCTCCCGGACGCGGTCCATGGCCTTCTCCTCGTCCGTCTTCTCCCCGTGGATGACCTTCGCGACGTACCGCTCGCGGGCTTCGTCGTCGGAGAGGGTCTCCCACGCCCCCCGCACGCGGTCGAAGCTGGCGGAGGCTTCGTCGCGCTGGCTCGGCGTGGCGCTGCCCCACCGGTCGGGGTGCAGGTCCTTGGCGAGCGCGAGGTACGCCTTGCGGATCGCCGCGGTGGGCTCGAGGTGGCCGACGCCGAGCACCTCGAAGTGGTTGGTCGCGGAGTGGATCCGGGCGACGTGGCGCGAGATGCGCGCCTCGTCCGCGCTCACGGTGGAGGTGACCCGCTGGCCGAGCACCACCTCGTACCCGTCGGAGCCGGCGGTGATGGGACGATCGCCACCGATCTCGGAGGCGATGAGCGAGCCGATGTCGTCCTCAGACGCGACGGCGGCCGGGGCGGGGCGCCGCGGGGCCGGCGTGGGCGTCGCGAGGCCCGGTACGGGGGCGGGCGGGGCCGAAGCGGCGGGTGGCAGCCCGGCGGTCTTCTGGGTGGTGACCACATTGGCGACGGCGGCGCGCTCGTTCGCCTCCACCGCGCCGAGCAGCAGCGCGAGGGCGACGCCGTTGTGGATGAGCTCGGGCTCGGCGGGGCCGAAGGCGCCTACGTCCTCCAGGTTCCGGTCGCCGTCGAGCTCGCACAGGTAGGCCGCGAGCGCCTCGGGCATGGGCACGCGGGCGAGCAGCGCGGCGCCCCCGGGCCGGGTGCGCGGGTAGCTGCGGTCCGGCGGGCGGGGGAGGACGTCCGCCACGCGCCAGAGGAGCTCCTGGAGGTTCAGGGCCTCGCGCGCGGGAGCCGCCGCCCCGATATGCACCTCGACCTGACCCTCGATCTCCTCGAGCGCGCCCCGCAGGCGATCTTCGGCCACCTGCATCGGCATCGCCTCGCGCGGGGTGCCCGGATGCCGTTCGGAGACCCGGTTCGGGCTCTCGCTCTTCAGGTTCGACTGCAGCGCCACGAGCTCGCCGGCCTCGAAGAAGAAGAGCCGGCGCCGCTTGTCCTCCCGCCATTCGATGGCGCCCGTGACGCCCTGGGCGGCCCAGCGGGTGATGGTCTCGGCGATCTCGGCTCCGGTCATCGCGGGGACTCCAACGGTCCAGGGGGGCCGCCGACGGCGGACGGCCCACCGCGCCGGCGGGCGTCGGTGAGCTGTGCGCGGGCCTCTTCGTCGGCGCCCCGCGCTCGTAGCACGGCGGCGAGCGCGTAGCGCGCGTGGAGGTCTCCCGGGTCCAGGGCGAGCGCCCGTCGGAGCTCGGATTCCCCCGCGTCGGGGTCCTCCGGGCAGGCGGCGTGCCGGGCACGCCCGAGCAGGGCCAGCACGTCGGGATCGTCGGGAAGGCCCTCGGCGGCGCGGGCGAGCATTCCCGCCGCCACGACGGCCTGGCCCCGCTCCAGGAGGCGACGGGCGCGGTCGGCGAGGAGGAGCGGGGTGCCCTCGGCGGAGGCGGCGAGGGCGCGGTGCCCGGACGGGCCGCGCAGGCGGGCGTCGTACACGGCCCGGCGCGCGGAGTCCCCCAGGACGCGGGCGGCGGCGAGGATGCGGGCCCGGAGCTCCTGGCAGCGCTGCCGGGTGGCCCCGTCCACGCCGGGGGGCAGCCCGGCCGGGTCCCAGGCGGCGAGCGCGCTGAGCATGGCCGCCTCGACCTGCTCCGGGTCCGCCTCGTCGCCGAGCCCGAGCACCGTGTAGTGGCTCGCGTCGGCCCAGAGGCGATGCCGGGCCGCCACGCCGTCGGCCCAGGCGGCGAGCGCGGCGCCCTCGGGGGCCACGGCGGCGGCGAAGGTGGGCGGAGCGGCGGCCACGGTGGCGAGCCCCGCGGCGAGGAGGTGGGCGACGAGCGGCAGCACGGGGGAGGGGGTGTCCTCCGAGCGGTCCAGGTCGGCGAGCGGCGCGCCGGCCACGACCCGCGGAAGGGCGGTGCCGAGCGCTCCGGTGGGGTCGAAGAGGCGCCACCAGGCGCGGGTCCAGGCGTCGACGTGGAGGTGGCCCTCGTCGGGCACGGGTGCGGTGCGGGGGCGGCCCAGCCGCCAGAGCACGGCGGCGAGCGGCACCTCGAAGCCCGCCACCACCTCGGTCGGGGGGCCCATGGCGGCGTCCGAGACCCCGAGATCGGCCAGGGCGACCAGGCGGCGGAGGACCTGCTCGCGCAGGGCCCACTCGATGGTGGGCCGGTCGATCAGGCGGTCGCGGAGCAGGAGCTCCCCCAGCGGGACTCCGGTGGCCCGCCCGGTGGCCAGGCGCGCCTGCAGCACGGCCGGCTCCAGTGCGCCGAGGTCCACCAGGATCGCGCCGATCCCGGTGTCGGTGTGCGGGGTGCGGACCCAGACCGGGTTGCCCCGGCGCAGGCCCACCCGGATCCGGTGCCCTCCCACGGTGGCCAGCAGCACGCCGCTGAACCGGCCGTTGGCGAGCTCCTCCAGGTGATCGACGAGGTTCCGCGCCGGAGCCTGGGCGGGGGGTTCGGGCGGCGCGGGGGCCGGAAGCGGCGCCGTGGTGGGCAGGCCCTCCAGGGCGGCGGTCACCGCCTCACGGGTGAGGGGCTTGGGGAGGAAGCGCCCGCCGCTGAGGGACTCGACCCTTTCGCCGGCGTCGGCGCGGGCGGACATCATGACCAGCCGCAGCCCGTCCGCCTGGGGGAGCAGGCGCAGCCAGGCGGCGAGGTCCGTGCCGTCGAATTCGCCCGGGAGCACGAGGTCCACGAAGGCCACGGCGGGGGTGGTGGCGCGCACCTGCTCCATCGCGTCGGCGACGTTGCTCACGACGACCACCTCCCACCCGCTCTCCTTCAGCCAGTCGGCCAGGATGGCGGCGGCGAGGGGATCGTCCTCGACGATGAGGGCGTGCCCGGCCATGTGCGGTCAGGATATCGCGGGGGGCTCCCGGCGGTCGTGGGTCGGGTTACGCGCGGGGGGTGAGGGCACGATGGTCAACAAGGTCATCCTGATCGGCAATCTCGGCGCCGACCCGGAGCTTCGGAGCACCCAGGGTGGGCAGTCCATCGCCAACCTGCGGCTCGCCACCACCGAGAAGTTCAAGGACCGCGACGGCAACCAGCAGGAGCGGACCGAGTGGCACCGCGTGGTGGTGTGGGGCCGCCAGGCGGAGATCGTCAACCAGTACTGCAAGAAGGGGAAGCAGATCTTCGTCGAAGGTCGCATCCAGACCCGCAAGTGGCAGGACAAGGAAGGGAAGGACCAGTACACCACGGAGATCGTTGCGGACAACGTCCGGTTCCTCGGTGGCGGCGGCGCGGGTGAAGGCGGCGGCGGCGGCGGCGGTGGCCGCGGGTACGGCGGCGGCGGCGGCGGCGGCGGCGGCGGCGGTGGCTACGAGCGCAGCGGCGGAGGCGGCGGCGGCTACGACCGCGGTGGTGGCGGCGGTGGCGGCGGTGGCGGTCGGCGGGGTGGCGACGACCCGGGACCTCCGCCGGACCAGGGCCCGCCCTACGGCGGCGACGACGACATCCCGTTCTGAACCGCCGGGGGCGGCTGCGATGTGGCTCCTGGTCCTCCTCGCCTGCGTGCGGACCGTCCGTGTGGTCACGGATCCCGTCCCCGCGCAGCTGACGGCGGCGGGCGCCCCGCTCGGTACCGGGCCTGTGGACGTGCGCGTGCGCTGGCTCGAGCCCGTCGAGATCGAGGCCACGATGGTCGGATACCGCCCGTTGAACACCGTGCTTCGGGCCCGGCCCCTCCGGCCGGCCAGCACCGTGGAGCTGCACCTGGAGCGGGACCGGCCGCCGCTGCAATAGGATTCCGGCGATGCCCCCCTCCCGCCGCGCCCTCCGGGTCGTGATGCCCGCCTACAACGAGGTGGGCTGCATCTCGGAGGTGGTCGGGGCGTGGCTGGCCGTGCTCCCCGAAGGGGCGGAGCTGGAGGTCGTGGACGACGGCTCGACCGATGGGACGGGCGCGGTCCTGGACGGGCTCGGGGCCGATGCGCGGCTGCGCGTGGTGCACCAGGCCAACCGAGGGCACGGGCCGACCATCCACGCCGCCTACCGGCGCGCGGTGGAGGAGGTCGACTGGGTCTTCCAGGTGGACAGCGACGGGCAGTTCGACCCGACCGACCTCGCCCGCCTCTGGGCCCGTCGGGCCGAGGCGCCCTTCCTCTGGGGCGTGCGCGCCGACCGCCAGGACCCTCCCGTCCGCAAGCTGGTCTCCGCCGTCGCCGCCCGTTGGCTGGGGATCCTGTTCGGGGTCCGCGTACGCGACGCCAACGTCCCCTTCCGCCTGATGCGCTCCGACGCCCTCCGTCCGCTCCTGGAGCGGGTGGACCCGGAGGTGTTCGCCCCCAACCTCCTGCTCTCCGCCCTGGCCCGCCCCATGGTCCAGGTGGAGGTCCGACACCTGCCCCGTGCCGCCGGGCAGGGACACCTCTCCGGCCGCAAGCTCCTGCGCCGCTGCGTCGAGACCGCGACTGTGCTCACGCGCTTCCGCCTCGAGGGGCCGTAGGTGACGGAAGCCGCCGTGCTCGTGCTCGGAGCCGGTCCGACCGGGCTCGGGGCCGCCTGGCGCCTGCGTGAGCTGGGGGTGGGCCCGGTGGTGGTGCTGGACGCCGCCGACCGCCCGGGGGGTCTGGCCGCCTCGGTCACCGACCCCGCGGGCTTCACCTGGGACCTGGGCGGACACGTGCTCTTCTCGCACTACCCGCTCTTCGACCGGGTCATGGACGAGGCGCTCGGCCCCGACGGATGGCTGCGGCACCGCCGCGACGCGCGGGTGCGGCTCGGCGAGCGCTGGGTGCCCTACCCGCTCCAGAACAACCTGCGGCACCTCCCCGAGGCGCAGCGGGCGATCTGCCTGGACGGCCTCCGCGCCCGTCGACCCGGCCCCTCCTCCCACTTCGCCGACTGGCTGGCCACGACCTTCGGAGATGGGCTGGTCGACGTGTTCCTCCGCCCGTACAACGAGAAGGTCTGGGCCACCCCGCTGGATGCCATGGGCGCCGGCTGGGTGGCGGAGCGCGTCGCCGTGCCCGACCTGGCCGACGCCGAGCGGCGGTCCGCCGCCGCCGAGGACGACGTGGACTGGGGCCCGAACGCCCGCTTCCGCTTCCCGCGCCGGGGTGGGACCGGTGCCATCTGGGCCGCGGTGGCCCGCGGGCTGGACGTGCGCCTGGGGGTCCGGGTGGACCGGGTGGGGGACCGGCGCGTGTGGACCACCGCCGGGGAGTTCCGCGCGGAGCACATCCTGTCCACCCTGCCGCTGGACGCGCTGGCCGCTCGCCTGGCTCCGGCGGACCCGGTGGTGGACGAGGCGGTCACCCACCTACGGCGGACGGCCACCCACGTGGTGGGCGTGGGGGTGGACGGGCCCCTGCCCGCGGCGCTCGCCGGCTGGTCCTGGACCTACTTCTCCGAGCCCGAGTACCCCTTCTACCGGGTGACGGTGTTCTCGAACTACGCGCCCGACAACGTCCCCGTCCCGGGGCGGCAGTGGTCGCTCATGGCCGAGGTCTCGGACAGCACCTGGCGCCCGGCCCCGGCGGATCCCGTGGGTGCCGTCGAACGCGGGTTGGTCCGCGCCGGCCTCCTGCCCGCCGAGGCCTCGGTGGTGAGCCGCTTCCACCGCGTCCTCCCCCACGGCTACCCGGTCCCGACGCTTGGTCGCGACGACGCGCTCGCCCGCATCCACCCCCGCATCGAGGCGCGCGGGGTCTGGTCCCGTGGACGCTTCGGCGCCTGGCGCTACGAAGTGTCCAACCAGGACCACGCGTTCATGCAGGGGGTGGAGTGGGCCGAGGCGCGCTTCGCGGGGGGGGCGGAGCCGACCTTCTCCAGTTGATCAGCGTGTCCAGGCCCACCACCAGCCCCGCCCAGCCCAGGAAGCGCAGCAGGATGTTGGTGAGCGCGAAGTGGCGGACGTGCTCGTAGGTGTCGCCGTGCCAGGTGATGAAGGCCAGCGGGTATACGAGCGCGAGGGCGAGGAGGAGCACCAGGGCGGCGGGCCGTGACGCCGCTCTCGCCGCGCCGAGGACGAGCCCGATCGCGCCGGCGGCCACGAGCAGGACCGCCGCCGCTCCCACCGGCCAGCTGAGCTGCTCCGCGAGGAGGACCCACTCAACGACGCGGTGCTGGAAGTACTGGCAAGGGTGCTCGCCGAGCACCTGGGCCCACTCCCGCAGCGGGGCGAGCACGTTTTCCACCGGGTGGGAGAGCAGCCAGCGCGTGTAGAGCCCGTGCATCGGCCCGTCGATGAAGGCGCTCCACTCCGCGTCCATGTCGTAGGGGATGAAGACGCTCTGGCGCCCGTCGAAGCGGGCGGTGATGTCGTTGTCCGGCATGCCGCGGGCCACCCACCAGGCCTTCTCCTCGGGGATGGGGAACACGCGGGCGGACATCACGTTGAGCGCGGCGGCCACCCAGCGCTGCCCGATGGACGCGCTGAGCTGGCTCGCGCCGAACAGCCCCGCGGCGCCCAGGGCGATGAGCCCGTACACCCCGCGACCCGCCCGGGAGGCGACGGCGGCGGCGGCGGCGGCGAGGACCACGGCGGGGAGGACCCAGGCCAGCACGTCCCGGGTGGCCACGCCGAGCGCGAGGGCGCCGAGCAGGGCGAGCGCCGCGACCAGGCGCGCCAGGGGGCGAGGGGGCGCGTTCACGGTGGCCACCGCGGTGAGCCCGGTGGCGAGCGCCGCCGCCACGGCGGTGAGCGCGAGGGACTCCGAGAGGATCACCCGGTTCCAGCCGGAGACGTCCCGGCCCGCCCAGAAGGTCAGCACCCCGGTGAAGGCCACCAGGCGCAGCGGGGCGGTGCCGAGGCTCGCGGCGAGCGCGGCGGCCAGCGCCACCCACGCCAGGCCGGACAGGGCCTCCTGGACCAGGGTGAGGGTCTCGAAGGCGCCCGGCGTGTTGTCGCGCAGGTCCACGCCGACCGCGCGCATCAGGAGGGGGAGGGCCGGCGGTCGCTCGCCCGCGAGGAGCTCGGCCGACAGGAGCGGGGCATCGGCGAGATCCTGGTAGGTGATGCGGTCCCCGAAGCGATCGTCCACCGGGGTGCGCTGGGCGGCGCCGAAGTGCTGGGTGAGGAACCAGGCCGCCACGACCACCTGCGCCAGGGTCACGAGGTGGCCGAGCCACGGCCGGGGGGGGCGGCCGGGCGCCGGGGGGGGCGCCACCGGACCGGGGTCGGTCGGGAGGTCGTCCTCGCGCTCGTCGTCCGGGGGGGGCGGCACGGGCGTAAGGATCGCCGCCTCGGGCGGGACGCGCAAGCACGGATCCGATGTGTAAGAATCGGCGCCCCCGCGCGTTCTACGTGCGGGCGGCCCAGGAGGCGCCCTGATCGAGGAAGCGGAGCTTCAGCCCATCGCCGACGAGCGGGTCATCGTGGCCCGGCTTCGTCGGGGGGACCGCGCCGCCTTCGGCACCCTCTACGGCTGGTACGGCGACGCCCTCTTCCGGGAGGTCCTGTTGCCGCGACTCGGACGCGTGGAGCTCGCCGAAGACGTGCTCCGCGACACCTTCCGCGTCGTGCTCGAGCGCATCGAACAGTACCGCCCCGAGGAGGAGAAGAGCATCTACTTCTGGATTCGCCGCATCGCGATCAACCGTGCGGTCGACGCGCACCGGGCCGACCAGCGTGGTCGCCGGCTCGAGCAGGCCGTGGAGGCGGAGTCCCGCGTCCAGTCGACCTCCGTGGAGCCGGACAACGCGCTGGAGCGGGACGAGACGCGGACCCGCATCGATGCGGCGCTCACGACGCTCAACCCACGCTACGCCGAGGCGATCCGGCTCCGACTCCTGGAGGATCAGGACCGGGAGGCCTGCGCGGCGAGCATGGGCGTGACGGTCGGCAACTTCGACGTGATCCTGCACCGCGCCTGCGCGGCCTTCCGCAAGGCGTACCAACCCGAGGACGAGTGAACACCGTGGACGACGAGACGCGCGCAACGCTCCTGGCCGAGTGGCTCCGGGCCCCGGTCGGGACGCCACCTCCGGAAGGGCTCGACCCCGAGGTCGTGGCCGCGGTAGTCGCGTTGCGTCCCGAGCGCGCTCCGGCGCCACGGGTGCGGGTGGAAGACATCCTGGGCGACGTGAAGGAGGGCCCCTTCGCGATGCCGCCTTCGACCGCGACCGAGCCGGTCCGGTTCCCGACGGTTCCCGCCAATCGCACCCGCCGGGGGTGGTGGGCCCTCCCCGGCATCGGGGTGGCGATGGCGGCCGCCGCCGCCGTCATGGTGGTGGTCTTCGTGGGTGGGCCGAGCCAGCAGGAGCTCCAGGAGGCGGTCCGGGCCGGTTCGTCGGCGGCCGAGGCGCCGCCCGCCCCTCCGGCGGCGGTGTCCCCGTCCCCGCTCGGGGCGGCCCAGACCGGAGTGCCCGAGATGGACGCGCCCGCGGCGGAGGCGCTCGAGGAGCGGCGGGCGGACGCCGCTGCGGCGCCTGGGGCCGGGGCGGCCCCGATGGGCGGCTCCACTGTGCCCGACGTGGCGGCGGCGCGCGAGGTCCTCGACCAGCCCGCGCCCCCGGCCGAAGTCGACGGCGTGTTCGGCGCCGAGGAAGGGGCGGCCAACACGGCGTCCGGGCTCGTGCCCGAGCTTTCGAGCCGGGCCTACGAGGGCTCGGGGAACACCGCCGGGTACGCGCCGATGGACGCCGGCGACGAGAAGAAGGCCGACCTCGACTGGGCGGACGCGGACGATGCCGCGGGCCCGCCGGCGAGCCCGGAGGCGGAGGCCGCCTCGACCTCCGCCACCCGAGGGGCGGGCGGGCGGAGCCGCGCCGAGGCCGGCGAGGCCGACGAGGAGCTCCAGAAGGCGCGTGAGCCCGCCAAGCCTCGGGCCTCCGCCCCGGCCGCCAGCACCCCGGCGGCGCCCGCGCCGGTCGCGGTGCCGGGCACCTCGGTGCACGCCAAGACGTCCACCACCGCCACCGACGACCAGACGCAGACCGCGTCCCTGGACTACAACTCCAGCTGGTACAGCGTGTACCCGGACGTGAGCACCATCTACCGGGCGGCGGCCGCGCAGGAGGCCGCCGGGAACTGGTCCGGGGCGGTGGATCTGTACCGGCCGCTGTGGAGCGACGGTCGGGTGGACGTGGCCCAGGACAGCGCGTGGCGCGGGGCCCGGGCGCTGCAGGCGCAGGGCAGGATCTCGGAGGCGCTCGCGGTGACCGAGGCGGGGTTGCGCCGCAGCAAGGCGGCGACCGTGTTCCGGGCCCAGCTCCTGGTCCTGAAGGGGGACATCCTCGCCGCGATCGGGGACCGCGTGAACGCGGACAAGGCCTGGATGGAAGCGGCCGACGTGAACGAACAGCGGTGAGGGCGCGCGAGGGGGGGGCAGACGTCCAGCCCCCGAGGTGCCGTGGGGCACGCATGCCCCACACCACCGTGAAAGCACCGTTTTCCGCCAGGCACGCCGCGTGCTAGGCATTCGGTGATGCACCCGCACATCGACCTCCTCCCCACCCACCTCGACGACGCCGCGGAGATCTCCGCCTGGGTGGCCGACGGCTCGGGGCGCGTCTCCCCCGTGCTCGACGGGGTGGGCACCCGCGTCGCCGCCCTCGCGCACGCGGACGCGCCGGTGGTCCTCGCCGCCCGCGGGGTGGCGGCGGACGGCACCGCGGGCCCCTGGGTGTCGTTGCGGGAGACCTTCGCCGAGGCCGACCTGCACATCCTGGTCGGCGACGTGGGCGCCGGCTGGGCCGGAGCGCAGCTCCGGGTGGGTTCGGACCTCCGCGACGTGGCCTGGGAGCTCACCACCCCCACCTTCGTGCCCCTGACCACGCCGCCGCCCCCGTCCGCCAGCCTGCCCGACTCGGTCCGCGCCATCGGGGTCATCCCGCGCGAGGACTGGGGCGCCCGTGCCACACAGTGCACCAGCACCGAGGACGACTGGTACCGCATGGCCATCCACCACACCGCCGGGGGGCAGACCTCGGGCGGCACGGTGGAGGGTCAGATGCGCGCGCTCCAGGCCTACGCGCAGGACAGCGGGGAGTACTGCGACATCCCCTACCAGTTCATGGTCGGCTACGACGGCTCCCTCTGGGAGGCGCGCGAGCTGCGCCTCTACTCGGGGGCCACGGGGGGCGGGAACAACGACGGGAACATCGCCGTCTGCTTCATCGGCTGCTACCACCCGAACTCCTGCCCGAACGGGGCGGGGGATGCCGTCACCGAGGAGATGATGGTGGCGGGCCAGCTGCTGGTGCAGACCCTCGTGGGCGAGTTCGGCATCACCAGCGACGCGGACACCATCCGGGGGCACCGCGACTGGCCCGACAACGCGACCGCGTGCCCGGGAGACTGGCTCTACGAGCGCCTCGACGAGCTGCGCGCCCCGCTCGGCCCCGCCTGGGGGGCCACCGTGGTGGCGAGCGGCTTCCCGGACCCGCTCGTCCTCGCGCCCGGCGAGACCTACACCGGTTGGTTCGACCTGGTGAACACCGGCTCGTCCACCTGGTCGGCCGGCTCCACCAACCTCGGCACCCTCCCGCGCGACACCGAGTCGCCGCTGTACGACCCGAGCTGGGTCACGCCCACCCGTCCCGCCACCATCTCCGGCACCGTGCCGCCCGGGGCCACCGGCCGCTTCACCTTCACGGTGACCGCCCCGCCGTCCGGCGAGGTCACCGCCACCTTCGGCCCGGTGCAGGAGTGGGTGGCCTGGTTCGCCGACGACGGCGGCCCCGCCGAGGGTGCGCTCGCGGTGCACGTGGTGGTGGAGGAGGTCGACTCCGGGACCGGCGTCACCGACACCGACCGCCCCGGAGGCACCGGCGGCGGTGGCGGCGGACTCCCGGGGGAGCTCAGCGAGGGGCCGGTCGGTTGCGGGTGCGCGTCAAGCGCGACGCCCGGGGGCTGGGGCCTCATAGCGCTGGGGGCGCTGGCGGGACGGCGCCGGCGGGGGTGAGGGGCGGGGGCCCTCGGCTCCCGCTTGCGGGTCGGCCGGCGGTCTGGGTGTGGCTCGCCGCCGCGGCGCTCTGCTCGCTCTTCGACGAGACCTTCGTGGCCTTCGGCACCCTCTGGCTGCGGGCCGGAGGGGTGGATCCCACCGGGCAGGGGGCCGCCTTCACCGCCTTCGCGCTGGGTGGCGCGGTGGGGCTGAGCTCGTCGAGCGGCTCGCCCCCACGGTCCGAGGGCAGCTTGTGCTCGCCTGTGTGGCGCTGCTCGTGGTGTTCCCCGCGTGGCTCTTCGCCCCGCCCGTCGTGGCCGTACCGGCCACGGCGCTCCTCGGCGCCGCCGCCGTGCCGCTCTGGCCCCTCTGCACCGCCCGCGCCTACGATCAGGGCCGGCCGGCGCTGGTCGCCGCGCTCGCGCAGGTCTACGGCCCGCTCGACCTGGTCCTCCCCGCGCTGCTCGGCGTCGTGGCCGACCGCTGGGGGCTCGCCGCGGCGCTGCTCCTGCTGCTGGCCCAGCCCCTGGGCATCCTGCTGGTGGTGCGGGCCACGGGACGGAGGGGGTGAGCCCGCTCGAGACAAGCCCAGGCTTGACGGGCCCGCGTGTGGGTGTAGCTTGAGGGGGTGCTTCAAAACCTACTCATCACTGTTTCATCTCCCGGCCGCGGGCCGGGTCGGGGACGGGGTGGGATCGGGTCCAAGGGGCGCAATCCCGCATCGCACGCGCTTCTGCGCGAAGGAAGAACCATGGAAACGTCTACCGCCTCCCGCTCCGATCGCGTCTTCGCCTCCCTCGTCTCCGGTGGATGGGGGGCGGCTGCCGTGGCCCTCGTGTTCCTGGTGGTGGACACGGTCCGGGGTGACCCGTTCTACACGCCGTCGCTGATGGGCAGCGTCGCCTTCCTCGGGGCCCTCCCGGCGGAGGTCGCCGAGGTGCGGGTGGACCTCATGGCCCCCTTCACCGTCATCCACTTCCTCCTCTTCACGGTGGTCGGCTTCGTGGCCACCCAGACCTACGACCGCTACGCAGGCCCCGTGGGCCACCCCGTCGCGCTCGCGGCGGGGCTGTTCGTGGCCCTCACCCTGGGGGCGACCTCTGCCAGCCTGCTCGTCGTCCCGGGCCTGCTCGCCAGCCTCGGGGTCGGCGCCGTCCTGGTCGCCAACGCCGCCGCCTCGGCCGCGATGGCCACCCTCATCCACCGCACCCTGCGCGGCGTGGTGGTCAGCCGGGTGCTGGCGAGGGCGACCGGGTCCGCCTGAGACGGCGCGGGTTCACCGCGTCGTCTGCACCGTGATCCTGGGGTCCAGGGAGGTGCTGCCGTCCAGGATGCCGTCGTAGGGCGCGCCCTGGAGGCCGAGCACCTGCCGGGCGGCGAAGGCGGTGAGCCAGGCGGCCACGAGGTCCTCGCCCTCCTCCTTGTCGAAGCCCTCGCAGGGGAGGGCGGTGGAAGTGAAGGTCTCGTGGCAGGCGCCCTCGAAGCGGGCCCAGGTCACGTCGGCGGCGGCCGCGGTCTCGAAGGGGTGGTCGTCTCCCTCGCCCGAGCGGTTCAGGTAGACGATGGGGACCTGCGCGTCTCCCCACCCGGCCGGCGCGACGAGGTCGGTGTCGGCGAAGCCGTCCATGGGGAGCACGCCCACCACGCGGGTGTCGCCGGGCCAGTCGGCGAAGAGCGCGCGCTCCTCGGCGCTGCAGCCGAGCGCGGACGCGTCGCAGCTCGCCTCGACGGCGGCGGCGTCCACGGTGGGCCCGGCCAGGAGCCAGGCGGTCTGGCCCCCGAAGCTGTGGCCCATCACCAGCACCCGAGAGGTGTCCACCCGGTCCGCCAGGGGGTCGCCGGCGGGGAGGGCGGCCAGGAGGTCGAGCGTGGCGCGCAGGTCGGCGATGCGGGTGAAGGAGTAGCTGACGGGGCGCGGGTCCCAGTTGTCGTCCAGCGTGTTCCCGACGTGGTCGGGCGCGGCCACCACCCAGCCCTGGGCCACGAGGTGGCGCAGCACGGGGCTGTTGTTGCCGGCCCACGCCTGCGACCCGTGGCTGTACACCAAGAGCGGCATGCGGCACTGGGCGGGGGGGGCGGCCAGCGGCGCGTCGTC